>ERZ778495.770-NODE-770-length-27023-cov-17.067450_pt1 | contig 27023 bp, 21 predicted proteins | sample MGYA00433100_ERZ778495 | MGnify/ENA primary metagenome ERZ778495 (study PRJEB29527, sample SAMN07138962) | mouse gut metagenome | material: feces | host: mouse | place: China:Nanjing | collected 2016-01-25 ...
CTTTGGCATTATATGCCAGTACAGGCATATACCGGTTATCAGCTCCGGCTTCCGGTGTTCCGCTCAGGGAGAGTGTACCGTTCTTACCAATCTGAACCCGACCGTCACTGTAGAGCCCTTTCTGCGCCGTCAGATGACCACCGTCATGGACAGAGAGGGAAGAGTTCACGAAAACACCGCTGTTCTGCAGCAGGGCATCCGGTGAGGTGACATTTACCTGACTGTCATGAGCCTCAATCCCGCCGGTGAAACGGCTGTTAATATCCAGCGTGGAGTTATTGTTAAGCGTGATATTACCTGTGTAACTGCTACTGCCGTCGTCTGCTGAGCGTCCTTCACGGACATCCTGGCGGAAGCCAAAACCATTACCTGTAATATTGATTCCATCATACTTATCAATAAATACCGGAACATCACCTCCGAGTTTCAGCGATGAATCTGACGCAACGATATCACCTTCGACTATTGAGTTTCGTGCAGTTGTGAACTCAGCATTATCCAGATTCAACGTCTTAAAACGAAAATGCCGGTTTTCCCAGTCGGGCTGGTCAAAAGAGGATACCTGGTTATTTGTTTTATACTCACTGTTATTTTTCTTGTTTGCCTCACTTTCCAGTCTGGCAAAATCAGCAACATAATCTTTGTCACAAAGAACTCCGGGGACATAGCAGAACCGGGGACCTTCACGGAAAATAGCATGTGTTGTGGCATGTCCCTGTAGTCTGAGTTGGGAATTTCGCACAGTGATATCATTGTGTGTATCAATATTCCCGTCAATAATCAGGCTGCTGTCGGCATTTTTTTGTGTTCCGGCATGCTCGATATCCGTATTTCCCGTGATGTTGCCATGATAGATATAACGCGAGGCGTTTTGTAAGGAAAGAGTCGCTTTTTTATCTGATGTATTGGTGATTACTGTACCAACATCCGTTGCCGCTATCTTCTTAAACGACTGGCTGAACCCGTTTAAATCCAGTGTCCCCCCCCGACTGGTAAAATAAATGCCTCTGTAATCACTGTTTTTATCCAGCGCATCAACCTGCCCCAGTTTGACTGTTCCGCGACCGCTGGCAACATAGATAGCATTAAACGCTTTTTCTGCATTAAGAAAAACGGTACCGTCACCCGTTTTCAGGTTATTCCCCTGGGCCACATTGACATTCAGTGTCCCGGCTCCTGTTTTGTGCAGGTTATCGTTTGCCACTCCTTTAACCGACCAGTCAACAACCGTCCCTTTTCCGATATCAATACCCGCCCCTTTATAGGTTTTATCTTTCCCGGTGACCGAATAATGTTGCCCCTCATCAAAAATCATTCCTCCGGTTCCTGAGTTCAGGTTATCGGTGAGTTCAATTGTTCCGCCGCCATGAAAACTGAGGTCTTTATTTTTATTACTCCTGGTCAGTTCAATAGCGGTTGTTTTACCGTTAACTGCCATATTTTTATTATTGATGGTCATATTCTGATTGTTGAGGCTGATATCCTGAGTAAAAATGCTTTTCAGATTGTCAACCGTACTCTGGTCATAACGGGCAAAAATTGATCTCTGCCAATTGTTGGAATATACTATTCCTGTAAGAGTCCCAAGAATAACCCATTTTTTATTCTTATTATCGTACAGATAGAATCCAGAGCCGCTGTCACCTCCGGTTGTTTCGTTATGAAATCCCCCTGTATTGTTATTGGCATGCATGCTCTTCCAGTCCAACTGGAACATTGATGCACTTCGTAATAATGGGTTATATGCCTGCCCCACCCGATAAGATGTAACACCTGTTGCACCTGAGCCAACCCTGAAGCCTATTATTTGTTTCTTGCCATTAAACTCAACGCCATAGCGTTCAAGCGCCTCTGTGGCCGATAAGCCAAAATCAACGTGTTCCGTTGCGCCTGCTGTTTCAACGACAAACTTATCCAGACGCTGGACAGCAAAGTCGCCTTTGGTCACGCGATCTACATAATGGTAGTCTGACTGTCCCCATGTCTGAGTGTGAATGGCATGGTGAATCGTGCCATTATGGCTTGCTGTCACACTGTAGGCATTACCAATGGCAGTTGTTGCGCCTTTAGCGGATACTGGAGAAAAATCAGGGATCGTTACTTCAGGAAAACTGAATTCACCACCATTTTTTAACGGCGTTTTTACTCCGAATGCTCCAGCCTGGAATGCGCCTTTATTCTGGGCAAGATCAAGATAATCACGGATCCAGAAGTTCCGGGTATCCATCTGTGCTGCACAGGCATGTTCAGCAGCACCATAAGACAAAGCAGAAACTATCAATGTAGCGAGAAGTTTTCGACCGGTTTTAGAGGATACCCGGGATGCTAATTCTGATACAGCAATAAGTCCCTGGGTAACAGGGCAATATTTAAGCGAATATATTTTGTTCATAGCAAACCCTCCATGAAAATCACAGATAATATGAAAAAATGAATGAGCTGAAGATACTAATGATAACTTGACGTTATCAACAGGAAGAAAAATATAGAGATCGCATAAATGATTTTTTGTGACACCAGTTACACTGCAAAATATTTTTCACTACATTACAAAACTGTGCTTTCTGTAAAGAATTTACACATGTCGCATTGTTTTTTTAAATTACTCTCCCAGTCAGAGTAATTAATATCATATCCCATTAATCCAATTTATTTTAATAATAAAGAAATAAATTATGTTATAATTACAGGATGTGCGCAACACTTATTTAGTATGAAATAACAAACATAAGTTTTATTTGCTTTATAATTCCCCCCCCCCGTAAGGATTTTAATTTATAAATATATCTCTTCAGTCATATAATCCATACACAACCAGTAGGCCAAGAAAATTTAGTGATACAAATGACACCCACCATAGTATAGTGAACCCTTCACCGGACGCCTCCCTGATAACTATATTCATTATTAATATAATTAAGGTATTACTGTGTTTTGTTGGTATACCATTTTTTATCATCACTTGTGCGATAAGCATAATACCTTATGTTTTCAGGGGATCTGACTGTAATCTTATTTTAATTTTTCAGTTTTTGTCTATATCGTCCAGCGAATCATTGTTAAATAAAAATTGACAATTTTTCTAAAAAAGAAATATAAAAGCGCATGCAATAATCCGCTTTATTTTTATAATTGTTTATCATAAACCTCGGAGAAAATCGGATATCTCCTATAATTTCCAAATTGAAACGATAAGAAAAAATAAACAGTTACTTATCGTTACCTTCTTTTATTGTGAGGGAAATCACAATTTATCCCGAAATAAATTCGTTACATATTTGAATTGGTTGAAAAGCACACTTAACGCACAAATGTTTTCGTTTCCCGGATATTGTGCTCACGCGCAGTCATTGGCTGGTCGATGTCACCGCGAATGACAGCACAACTGGCCTGTGATGCACTGCAAATGGCGTTGTGGCGGAGAAGACGCCCGGAAAGCGTCATTGTTCATACGGACCGTGGTGGTCAATACTGTTCAGGGGATTATCAGGCAATGCTGAAGCGACACAACCTGCGTGGCAGTATGAGTGCGAAAGGCTACTGTTATGACAATGCCTGTGTGGAAAGCTTCTTTCATTCGCTGAAGGTGGAATGTATCCTCGGGGAACGCTTTAGCAGCCGGGAAATAATGCGGGCAACGGTGTTTAATTATATCGAATGTGATTACAATCGGTGGCGGCGGCACAGTTGGTGTGGCGGCCTCAGTCCGGAACAATTTGAAAACCAGAACCTCGCTTAGGCCTGTGTCCATATTACGTGGGTAGGATCAGGGCAGCCCTTGCCGTTCTTGATGTACAACAGGCCCGTCTGCTCGAGCAGCAGACTCGGAATGACAGAGCCATTTCAGAGGCCCGGAATAAACTCAGTTCGGTGACGGAATCGCTTAACACGGCCCGTAATGCATTAACCAGAGCTGAACAACAGCTGACGCAACAGAAAAACATGCCTGACGGCAAAACGATAGTTTCTCCTGAAAAATTCCCGGGTCGTTCATCAACAAATCATTCTATTGTTGTGAGTGGTGATCCGAGATTTGCCGGTACGATAAAAATCACAACCAGTGCGGTCATCGATAACCGTGCAAACCTGAATTATCTTCTGACCCATTCCGGTCTGGACTATAAACGCAATATTTTGAATGACCGGAATCCGGTGGTGACAGAGGATGTGGAAGGTAACAAGAAAATTTATAATGCTGAAGTTGCTGAATGGGATAATTTACTGCAAAGATTGCTTGATGCCAGAAATAAAATCACCTCTGCTGAATCTGCGGTAAATTCGGCGAGAAATAACCTCAGTGCCAGAACAAATGAGCAAAAGCATGCAAATGACGCTCTTAATGCCCTGTTGAAGGAAAAAGAGAATATCCGTAACCAGCTTGCCGACATCAATCTGAAAATAGCGGAAGAGAAAAGAAAACAGGATGAACTGAAGGCAACGAAAGACGCAATTAATTTCACAACAGAGTTCCTGAAATCAGTTTCAGAAAAATATGGTGCAAAGCTGAGCCGTTAGCCAGAGAGATGGCCGGGCAGGCTAAAGGGAAGAAAATACGTAATGTTGAAGAGGCATTAAAAACGTATGAAAAGTACCAAGCTGAAATTAACAAAAAAATTAATGCAAAAGATCGTGCAGCGATTGCCGCAGCACTTGAGTCTGTGAAACTGTCTGATATATCGTCTAATCTGAACAGATTCAGTCGGGGACTGGGAGATGCAGGAAAAATTACAAATTTTGCTGACTGGATCACTGAGTTTGGTAAGGCTGTCCGGACAGATAACTGGCGTCTTTTTTTGTTAAAACAGAAACCATCATAGCAGGTAATACCGCAGCGGCTCTTGTTGCACTGGTCTTCAGTATTCTTACCGGAAGCGCTTTAGGCATTACAGTTCACCATGCCGGACTGATGATCAACATGCTTAGAGTCACACACCAAAGTAAAACTATGGATGCAAGCCTGCATCGTCAGGAGGTTAAAACCTGCCAGTTACTGCGTAAATGGCTTGATATATGACTAATTTATTTGCACAGGATTTTTACGACAACGCTCTGAACCAGCAGTTGACGGGATATATAGTTGAGCTCATTACAGATAAAGCTTTTCTGTATCTCTGGCGGTGGTCATTGACCAGTAATCGTTATTGGTTGTTCTATATTATCCCGTATGACGGTACAACGTTTTTGACAACTGGCGCTGTCACAACATAAGCCACCCCAAAATATTATATGAGTAACAATAGTCTATATAGGAGCGTAAATTACCTACTATAAAATACTTACTCCAATAGCATTTCTGTCTATTCTATTTCAATTCTTTAATAGAAAAATAAGATTAGATAATATATGACTCCCTCCCCCTATCCAAGAAATAACTTTAATACAGAGCTAAGTCAATTATGTATGAATGGAGAACACTTTTCACTTTTAATTGAAATATCACCAATCAGAAGTAAAAAACATCATGGCTCTTAAAGAGTATTTGTTGATGGGTATTCAAAGCAAGAAAGTTGTGAAAGGAACAATGTTTCCATTAGTTATTTTTGCCTATACCTAAAAAAACTAAACTATACACACAGTATTGTTAGTGCACTTAAATATTTCTACTGTGAGTAAACTGTAACTGAAGTCTTGATTCTTACGCTTAGACACTGCTAAGCCGTTATGGCGTAGCTGATAATTTATATTGCACTATGTAAGCTACTGTAAGATAATATACACTCTTTAAAAAAAACTCTATCATTCATCATTTTGTTTAATGAGGGGTTTTGTTATTAATATAAAATTATATGCTCATTCATTAAAATAAAAATAAGATGTTCTTTTATTGTTTTTATTCCCTATGGGGTTAGTCATTGATTTATTTTCAGTATCTTCTAACTCATTCATTTGCTGATTACTTTAATTCACAGTCTTGTTTTTTATCCTGCCTATTGGAGATAAAAGTGGTATCGATGGATGCCGAGTGTGTTGCACATGCAGTATTCTCAGGAATAAGAACTGTCACTTCTAAAACACGCGATATATGATTGAATCTCTGTGGGGGATAAAAACTTGCCTTTTTCCGCAGTTTGAAAACAGGATGGGGGGAGAAGGATGGTTACGCAGGCAAGGGAGAGGTTCGGAAATAAATAAGCGATTATATTCTAAATTATTACAATAGCGCCAGACCTCACCATTACAACGGTAGTTTGACGCTGGACGGATCAGAAAACAGATACCGTTTTTACTGTCAACGGTGGTCATTCATATATGGACGCTCCTGGTGATACAAGTACTGGTTCGACACGGTTTACGACTATATATTCGGCGTCATCAGTAGGTTCAATGAACCGCGCAATAATGTTATCCGAGCCCTGTTTCCTAATCACTACGCCGGTATTTGATTAGCCAAGTCAAGTTCAGGCTCTTGCCATCACTATTTTTTCCATACCGCATTACTATCTAACACCATGGATAATGAGCATTCTCAGACTTTAATTGCCATTTTCGTCACAGAATACAATCGCCTGAGCGGCCTTCTAACTTGAGGGTTTCGAGCCCTGAAGAGGCATATCCCATCGTTTTACAGATATTGCAGAAATTGGTACGCAATATGCTGCTTCTTCCTGGAGTTTCTTCCTGGTATTTGTATCGAAGTCTACATTAAGCAGCTCGAACTTCCAACTTTCCCGATAAAACCTTATAATATCCTTGGGACAAAGGAGAATAAACTGGTTTGTCGTAAACATAGAAATAGCCTGCACAGAGTAATATTCCCCCGGTTTTATATTTTTTTTTGCCCCATACTGCATTGGAAAAAAACTCCTCCGGATATTCACTTGTTTTAATAATGTAGCTATGTATTTTGAAGTCACTTATACCTGAGAGCTTAATAACTGAATGGGTGAAAATTACTGGTAATACGGTTATTTGAGTCGATATAACTAATAATATCATCAAGGATGCGACAAATGAAGAACTAATTCTTTTAGAAAGTTTATGCTGTGGATTCATTTTTAGATAAATGAGGCCGGGAAGTATTGTCAGAATAAAAATAAAATATGACATGAAAGCCAGTTCAGCTATCACTTTGAAATTAACACTCTTATCTGAAGTTGCAATATTCCTAAAAATCATCTCCAGTGGAATTACCTGAAGATGCACCAGTAAAGCAATAGACAACGGAATGACAAGATAGATCTGAACACGTCTCAAGAGTTTCATTCTATTATTTTTAAACGATAAGTCATATTCAAGATACCTCTTGTTTATTATGGCTGAAATAACAACTATTAGTGCTCCTATACTTAAAATAGATAACCAGCCAGAGTTATCTTTAACACTCTGGTCAAAATCAAATGCACAGTATAACACGTATATAAAGGCCATGGGGAAGAGGCCAGATAACATCATTACAGATAAAAAATTAGCCTGAATCTTATTGTAAGCAGGAAGGTTGTTTATATCATAAGGAATAACGATTGGTATAAAAAAAGATGTTATAAAAAAATAAAAATGATCATAATCAATGATAGAATAGTTGCACAACAAACCAATACCAAGATGCTTTTAATATTCATCACATCAAAGAAAATATCCAGTCGATCTAGACGACTGAAATATCCCCAGAGAACTATCAACGCAATTCCTGATATAATACTTGATGGTGTTAATACTGAAACTATTAGCGTCTTCCACTTCTGATTCATTTTAACTTCCTGGTTTTGCTATAAAGAGAGCATAAAAAAGACTGAATAAGTTATTACACTTCATTGTTTGACTCCTCGCAGTAACCTTTCAGGAAGGTTGTCGCATATTTTTGATAAATTATGTCATAAGCATATTATTGTAAGTAACGATTTCACTAAATTTATTTGATCGTCGTCATAATATTTTTAATTTGAATATAGAAGATGATTGTGTCATATGCAGTATGATATAAAACGTTAAAAGTGACTGAATAGATAACAGTTCATGCATGAACAAGACCATAACATAATAAAATATGCTTATTAGGCATAACCTTATGTTGTGACTAAGCCGCCTTAAAACTGAGAAGTAGCTAAGAATATGGCGTTAGACACCTTCAGTTGTCGTAGAAGGTTATCTGCAGGATTTTTCTCCGTATCTGCCTGTTCCTGGCATTACCCCATTTCTCCCAAAAACGGTAAACCAGCCCTCAGGCCGCACCATGACTGGCTTAAGACGGGATCCTAACGACAAAATGCGCCTTTACGTATTTGGTTTTACCCGCAATAATGCGTGACAATCAAACAAAAGGATCCGCGCGCTGCGATTTATTGTCGTGGAAGGATCCGGGCGTTCAGGTCAGAATACCTGTATCCATAAACAGTGCGTGTGCTACGTGAAAAATAACTCATGAACAATGTCATTCCCCTGCAGAATTCACCAGAACGCGTCTCCCTGTTACCCATTGCGCCGGGGGTGGATTTTGCAACAGCGCTCTCCCTGAGAAGAATGGCCACTTCCACGGGGGCCACACCGGCCTACCTGCTGGCCCCGGAAGTGAGTGCCCTTCTCTTCTATATGCCGGATCAGCGTCACCATATGCTGTTCGCCACCCTCTGGAACACCGGAATGCGTATTGGCGAAGCCCGGATGCTGACGCCGGAATCGTTTGATCTGGATGGTGTAAGACCGTTTGTGCGGATCCTGTCCGAAAAAGTGCGTGCGCGACGCGGACGCCCGCCAAAAGATGAAGTGCGCCTGGTTCCGCTGACAGATATAAGCTATGTCAGGCAGATGGAAAGCTGGATGATCACCACCCGGCCCCGTCGTCGTGAACCATTATGGGCCGTGACCGACGAAACCATGCGCAACTGGCTGAAGCAGGCTGTCAGACGGGCCGAAGCTGACGGGGTACACTTTTCGATTCCGGTCACACCACACACGTTCCGGCACAGCTATATCATGCACATGCTCTATCACCGCCAGTCCCGGAAAGTCATCCAGGCACTGGCTGGTCACAGGGATCCACGTTCGATGGAGGTTTATACCAGAGTGTTTGCGCTGGATATGGCTGCCACGCTGGCAGTGCCTTTCACAGGTGACGGGCGGGATGCTGCGGAGATCCTGCGTACACTGCCTCCCCTGAAGTGACGGCATACGCGCGTCCTTATATAAGCTGTGGTCAGCAGAACAGACATAACATAAGCTGGAACATGTATATAAGCTGTAGTGAGTAAGCCATGTTTTATGAAGGGAGCAATGCCTCAGCATCAGGTTACGGGGTAACTTACGTAAGGGACAGGCAGATGGCAGCTCAGCCACAGACAGCACTGCAGGAAACTGAATATAAACTGCAGTGAGCAGACCACACACTGCACCTGATAATATAAGCTGTAGTCAGTAAAGGAGCACCATTCACTGACTACAGTTTATGTTCAGCGGGATTTGAAGAGTTTTTCCAGGTCATCCAGCGTGATGCCCAGTTTCTCAAGCAGGGCAAGCTTCTCCGCCATCTCCGGACTGACTTTTTCCGCAGGTGAAGGTGGCAACGGATTTTCCTTACTCTCATCATTCGGCGCTTTTAACCGGGGACGCCGGTAGTGAATACAGAAGAATTTTGTCCGCCCCCGCTGGATCTCCGTGTAATCAAGATATCCAATCTCGCGCAACTGCTCCATTGCCCGTCTGACCGTCTGGTTCTGGGAAAATACAGGAGACTTCAGATTGAGGCGGGCACGCAGCCGCGCCAGCGATATCGGTGCCGGATCCCGGGGCAGACTCTCTATAAAGGTGTAAAGTGCCTGGGCGGACTCCCGTCGCTTCAGGGCATTGATAGCCTTGAGCTGCAGCAGCACTTTCCGGTCAAACTGGTACAGTTCAAAAAGGCGGGGATCGGCCTGTAACTGAACAATATCCCGTTCAGTATCGTAGTAGGCTGACTGTACCAGATGGGTGATGTATTCCCGGGTGTGCTTCTCATCGGTGCGGGAAAAGGAGATCACGGTACCAGCAATGCGTTTCAGGGAAGGGCTGATGCGCTCACGCAGCCTGCGTGATGACTGGCTTGAGGGTATACCACACAGTTTTGCAAACTCGACAAAAGGCAGTTCAACTTTGTCACCAGTCACGTTATGGCGGGCAAAGGAATGAATGATCCCCACCCAGGTCTTGAAATCGTTATCCATATCCAAGCGGGGACCGGTGATCTCAACCTTATCAAATCCCTCAGCACGGGCCAGGGAAAGACGTGTCAGCTCTTCCGTGGCATCAGTACGTGACAGTGTATTTTTTTTGCTGTTCTTCAGTGATTTAAGGGTCGGTACAAAAACGCCCAGACGCATCAGCGCCACAGGTTGTACGGTGTTGTTATTGTTTGGTGTCAGTGTCACCAGCTCACCGGACGACTTATCCACCTCGCCGAACAGTTTTTTGATGTCTGAATTTTCGTTTTCCAGAAAGCCTCCTGCCTGTGGACAGTAAAAGAATAAACAGAAAATCGTGTGTCAGAACCCCGTCAACTGACTGAAGAAAAACCTGCAGTCTGTATTTAACAACTGAGTCTGGCGTACTGACCATAGTTTATGTCATTAACTTACTTCAGTATATACATTACTGAATACAGCTTATCATGAACCTGTTACAGTTTATCCATAACATGCCACCGCTTATGTGAACGTGGTCCCGGCCCATGAGTGACAAGGTTTGCAGCGATATGGGGATCTTTAATGGATCCTTTGTTGATCATTCATGGATCTGTTTACTGGATCGGGCCTCCGGATATGTGGATAAATCATTCCAGAAGGACAGCGCGCACAACCGTGTTATGAAAGGGCTTCAGGGCGTACCTGCTCCCTGTAACGACAGATACATTGCGCTTCCTCGCCGGTTCGCGGGCTTCGCCCGGTCACCGGTCTGCGGCGAGCACTGTTTTTTCTGATGTCTGTCTTTACAGGTAATTTTTGACGGAATCTGCCGTACTTCCTGAACGTACGCTCATATCCAAAGTACACTTCATATGTGTGTTTCAATGCCAGGGATTGTGTATTGTAGTGGATCACAAAATCAGGACACCGGGATAACCTGTTTCCACTTTTCTTCATGTAAGCAAGGCGGTAAACCATCGTTGTTCGTGTGAGTCGATAAACGTTGTAATAACCATTAATCCACTGGTTTCTATCGCGTACCGCATGGCTAAAATCACCATAACCACCTTTCGGAAGCCATTCACTTTTAAGGCTGCGAAAGACTCTTTCCATCGGCGAATTATCCAGGCAATTCCCCCTGCGACTCATACTTTGCATTACCCCATAACGCCAGAGTAACTTTCTGTATTTATTGCTTTTATCTCATTCTTTCGCTGGCAAGATTATAAACGTCACTTCGCTCACGTTTACCCACAGCTACAACAGCGATAATTAATTGTTCGTCAATCACCTGATAGACCAGGCGAAAACCTGACGCACGTAATTTTATTTTGTAGCAGTCCTTTATCCCGCGCAGTTTTGCGGAAGGAATATGCGGATTGTCACAGCACTTTTTTAGCTTTTTCGCAAACTGTTGCTGAATAGCCTTATCCAGTTTTTGCCACTCTTTCAGCGCATCTTCCCTGAATTTTACCTGATACCTCATAGGTATTTATCCAGGTCTACATCATGCAGCGGTTGGTTGCTGCGTTCGGCTACCAGTTTAACCAGCTCCTGATCGTCCAGGGCATCGAGCATCTTTTCGTACAGCTCTGCGGGTACACAGTAGAAAGCAGGCTGATTACGGTTCAGGATGGCGACCGGGAAACCATCACCGGCGCTGACTGTCGCCATCGGGTTTTTCTTCAGCTCGCTGACACTGGCGCTTGTATCACTGAGAATAATGTTAGGCATAGGCCACCTTTCAAGACTGTTTAACCAGTCTCAAAGATACTCCTTACATGACCTGTTAACAAGTCTTTTGTTGTTTTTTGGACAGAATCACCTGAACGTCCAGGTAGTGCGGGAATTAAACAAGGGGCGTAAAAAAGGCCGCTTGCGCAGCCTGATAGTGGCATTCAGCGCTGATAGAGCCGAACCCACTCGATGATCTCGTTAAGCTGGTCGTTATCCAGTTCCACGCAGTTCGCAAAAATCGCTTCCGCCACGCGCCCCTGATGCTTTTCAGTCGTGGAACCGATACCCGCCACGCCGCCCATACCTTGTTGTCCGTTGTCAGTAAGAACTTGCCGCCCCGTTGATGTGACAAACTGTTGAGCCTTGATTTCCATCATATTATCCCTGTTTGAGCGCTTTGCCGTGGCATCACTATACCAGGGGAGATCTCGCGTTGCCAGCAGAACTGGACGGAATAACCTGAACGTCCATTCTGGCATGACATCAATGAATGTCCGTTCTATGCCAGAGGTGGGCGTCACCCAGCCGTATCCTAATATGACACTCTAACGCGCCCAACGGTCTTGTCTAACCCCTCGCTTGCTCAGAGACAATGTCTAACTATGCGGTTTGATGTGAATGGTGACTTGCAATGTACAATAATTTAATGGTAATGCAAAATATATTGTACGTTTTTCATGTTTGTGTACAATGTGATTGAAATTTGTACGCAATATATGGGCAGGGAATCTATCTCAGAGGAAAACTATGAAACGAGATTACGGTAGTGTCGGTACCATAGCGCTCAGAGCAAGTGCTCTACTTCAGGCCATGAGTCGGGATATTGAGGAGCAAAGAAAAGAATTCAATCTGACAGAGTATCATCAAACATATACTCGTAATGCGGTCGCAAAATTGCCGAAGCTGAGCCGACGCATCGTAGAACTGGCCGTTAAGGAAATGGAAGAAAGTGGCTATGAATTTAATAAAAAGCGGGTAGGCAACGTCGAGCAATATGCATTAACAATTCAGAACGTTATTGATATTTACGCTCACCGACAGATACCAAAATATCGCGATGTTCATAAAGAACCTTACGTAATTTTTGTCGTCAACTTGAAAGGTGGGGTTTCAAAAACCGTCAGCACAGTAACGCTGGCGCATGCACTACGAGTACATCCGGATTTGCTGCGTCATGACCTTCGTATCCTTGTGATCGACCTTGACCCGCAGGCGTCCAGCACTATGTTTTTGGACCATACCCATAGTATTGGTACTGTCCTTGAAACTGCCGCCCAGGCAATGCTAAATAATCTCGATGCTGAAACACTGCGAGAAGCGGTTATCCGACCCACTATGATTCCTGGCGTTGATGTCATCCCTGCTTCTATTGATGACGGCTTCGTAGCAAGCCAATGGGAGTCTTTGGTTACTGAACACCTTCCTGGTTTTAAGCCTTCTGAAGTACTCAGGAAAACCATCATTGACCGTATCGCTGATGATTATGATTTTGTCTTTATTGATACTGGCCCTCATCTTGATCCATTTCTTCTCAATGGCTTGGCTGCGAGTGATTTACTTCTCACCCCTACTCCCCCGGCGCAAGTTGATTTCCATTCAACTCTCAAATATTTGACTCGTTTACCTGAAATGCTAGAACGTTTGGAAGAAGAAGGCGTTGAGCCCCGCCTGAGTGCGAGCATAGGGTTTATGTCCAAAATGACCAGTAAGCGCGATCACGAAACTTCCCATAGCCTGGCTCGTGAAGTGTATGCGAGTAATATTCTTGACTCATCGCTTCCGAGACTGGACGGGTTCGAACGATGTGGTGAATCTTTTGACACTATCATTAGTGCTAACCCTGTTTCGTATCCAGGAAGTGCAGAGGCATTGAAAAAAGCTCGTACCGAAGCGGAACGATTTACTAAAGCCGTTTTTGACCGCATTGAATACATTCGGGGAGCATCCAAATGAAAAAGGTTTTAGCTCGAGGGCGAGTTCTCGGCAATAGCAATTCAGAGTTCGCTCGCATGCTTGAAGGTGACGGAGAGATCAAAACGTTTACTCTTAAGTCTGGGAAACAAGCAAAATTCATTAAAACGGTTGTATTAAGCGGAGATATAGAATCTAAAACGTTCGTTGATGCATCTGTTAATGGACGTGATCAGACTATGCTTTCGCGTGAGTCAGTTAGTGACATAACTCGCACGATTAAACTTCAGCAATTTTTTCCGGCTATTGGTCGGGAAGTAGATGGACGAATTGAAGTATTAGACGGTACGCGTCGTCGCGCTGCCTGTATCTATAACAACGTAAAATTCGAAATACTGGTTACAAAAGACAGTATTGATATTGCCGACGCGAGACAGCTTGCAAAAGATATACAGACAGCCAGAGAGCATAGCCTCCGAGAACTAGGAAAACGCCTTGAAGTTACTTATGGGGCAAGTATGACAAAAGAAGAGATCGCTCAGGCTGAAAGCATCTCTCCGGCAAAAGTAACACGCGCATTTCAGGCGGCATCAGTACCGGATGAAATGATCTCTGTATTTCCGGTAATCAATGATATTTCGCTGTCGGACTATCAATTTTTGTTGAAACTGTCTGAAAAGGCAACCAACAAAAAAATGTCAGTGGAAGAGTTTATGGATAGAGTTCGCCAAAAACTGATGGCTTTACCTGACTATCCAACAATTGAGAAAAGCAAAATCCTGGCGGTCTTCAGGTCTGAAGGAAAATTGCTTACAGACCGGCCTGTAAAAACAGTTGAAACTGAGAAGTTGAAAGAGTTTTCTGATCGTAACCAATTTGCCAGAAAGAAGACTGACCCCAGAAAGCGTCTTGTTGTTTATGAGTTCTCCCGCATATCTAATGAGGTGCAGTTAGAAATCGATGAGGCTATAAAAAACATTCTAAGAAAACTGCCTGAATAGGGTATGCCGGGTTAATATCAGGATGCCAAATGGCATCCTTTTTGTGCACAGAACCCCCAGCTAGGCTCTGTCTCTTATACACAAATCCCCACCCGGGGATTTGTGGTGTCTGTCAGTCTGCTTTAGGGGGGACTCTTTCAATCCGGTAGTTTCCTTCCTCCCCGGCAGCGATTTTTTGAACTTTCTCTTCACCCGTTGATCTTCTTTTATATTTCATTTTCTTCGGGTCTGTTATGGTACTTTCTGATTGTTATTCATGGGCTAACGAGCAGTTTGGACATACCCGTCGTGGTGATCCGCATCGTACACGACGCCTTGTGTCACAGGCCTTTTCTCTCGCTCAGCATGCAGGCCTTTCTATTGTGAAATCATCTCAGTCCACTGCTCAGGTTGAAGGTGCGTATCGTCTGATACGTAACCCGTCTGTGTCCCTGCAAGCCATTGCCGAAGCTGGATTTACCGCCACTGCAAGGGCATGTGAGGCACATCCGCTGCTCCTCGCACTGGAAGACACCACCACCATTAACTTCAGCCACAGTACGGAATTTGATGACCATGGGAATACCACCACTAACCCGAAGACGCGCGGGCTGCTGGCTAATAGAGGAATACCACAAGGCGTGGAAAAGTGGTGGTACATGTATGGAATCGCTGCGAATGCAGACCCGGGATAACCTTGAGCGCATGGTAGTTATCAAGGCGTTTATCGCGGTACGGGTGCTGGGCCTGCGGCAGGGAGGCGTCAGTGAAGAAACACAAAATGACAGCTATGAGAAAATACTGACGCTGACAGAGTGGAAACAGCTGTGGGTTAAGCTGGAAGGAAAGCCGCTTCCGGCGCAGGCACCGCCCCTGAAATGGGCCTGACTGAAACTGGCTAAATTGGGGCGATGGCATGACAGCAAACGCACAGGCCGCCCCGGTTGGGTAGTTATGTGGGATGGCTGGTTCAGACTTCAGGATATGGTTGAGGGTTACCTGGTGATCAAGAGACAGGGCTATGTCGGAGGATATTTATTGCAATTTTCACCACGCTTTTTTCATGCTTATTTTACTGAATATAAAGTATTTTTTTAAATTATTTCATAGTGAAATCACCATGAATTTTTTTTCAAAGTCTGGCGACCAGTAGTTCGTTCCAGCGGGTAGTGTATGCCGGTGACAACATCTCACGCTTCATCTACCTCTCTGTTGCCCTGACGGCTGTCGGACGTGGCGTTGTATCGCCGGAGAATCTCGTGTTCACCCGCTGGCTGACGCACCTGCAGAACGGTGTGCTACTGGATGAATAAAACTGCATGAACTCTGGTTACAGAGCGGTATTGGCCAGCGTTGCTGGGAAGGATTACAGGATGATGTCGGGGAAACCATCACCGTGCATTTCACCGTCAAAAGAGGTGACTGGTGTGACTTCTGGAGTAACGAGGATGTTTCAGTGTGGTGGAACCGTCTGTGTGACAATGTGCTGTCAGAAAAAACCATGCCGTTTGAATTGCTGACGGTTCTGCCCGCCCGCCAGGATGTTGAAGTGAACGGCTTTAACGGTGGTGTTCTGAAAGATGTTCCCCTCTGCATATAACTGGTATACGGAACAGTATGGCGTGAAGTGACCTGTGGGGCGAACTGGAATGGCCACATCTGGCAGATGATGACGAATTGCCGGAAGTCACCGGACCTGCGTGGATAGTCGACAATGTGGCGCATTATGGCGGATGAAGTATGACGGAGACGGGCGGGCAACCGCCCGTTTCTTTTCCGACAAAGGATGTCGCCAGGCTCCTCTTTTTACTGTGCCGGCTGACGCGGCACGATAGGAATGTCAGCGCCAGTGATATAAGACGGTAATTCACCATTTGGATTGTCCGCTCCACCCAACATGTTGTTTCCTTAAGGTTCTCACACCAGAAAGGACATCAACATGCTGAGCAGAGAGGACTTTTACATGATAAAGCAAATGCGCCAGCAGGGCGCGTACATTGTCGATATTGCGACTCAGATTGGTTGCTCTGAACGGACGGTCAGACGCTACCTCAAATACCCTGAACCGCCAGCCAGAAAGACCCGCCACAAAATGGTTAAGCTGAAACCGTTTATGGATTACATCGACATGCGCCCGGCAGAGAATGTCTGGAATAGCGAGGTTATCTTCGCGGAGATTAAGTCAATGGGTTATACGGGCGGACGTTCCATGCTGCGTTACTACATCCAGCCCAAACGTAAAATGCGTCCGTCAAAAAGAACAGTTCGCTTCGAAACTCAGCCAGGATACCAGCTCCAGCATGACTGGGGCGAAGTTGAGGTGGAGGTTGCCGGGCAACGGTGCAAAGTTAACTTTGCGGTTAATACGCTGGGGTTCTCCCGCCGCTTCCATGTCTTCGCCGCACCAAAACAGGATGCTGAGCATACCTACGAATCACTGGTTCTCGCCTTCCGCTACTTCGGTGGTTGTGTGAAAACGGTGCTGAAGAATAACAACGGGAAAGTCGTGTTCAACTCCGGATTCCTGTTGCTGGCCGACCACTATAACTTCCTGCCACGGGCATGCCGTCCACGCAGGGCCAGAACAAAAGGTAAGGTTGAGCGGATGGTGAAATACCTCAAGGAGAACTTCTTCGTTCGGTACCGCAGGTTCGACAGCTTCACTCATGTTAATCAACAACTGGAGCAATGGATAGCCGATGTGGCTGACAAACGGGAACTTCGCCAGTTCAAAGAAACGCCGGAACAGCGCTTCGCGCTGGAGCAGGAACATCTGCAGCCGTTACCGGATACGGACTTCGATACCAGTTACTTCGACATCCGCCATGTGTCCTGGGACAGCTATATCGAGGTTGGTGGTAATCGTTACAGCGTTCCCGAAGCGCTGTGTGGTCAGCCGGTATCGATACGAATATCGCTGGATGACGAGTTGCGGATCTACAGTAATGAGAAACTGGTGGCCTCACATCGTCTCTGTTCGGCATCGTCTGGCTGGCAGACAGTGCCGGAGCATCACGCCACGCTCTGGCAGCAGGGCAGTCAGGTGGAACATCGGCCACTGAGTGCCTATGAGGAGCTGTTGTGATGCATGAGCTGGAAGTCCTGCTGAGTCGCCTGAAAATGGAGCATCTGAGTTATCACGTTGAAAGCCTGCTGGAACAGGCAGCTAAAAAAGAGCTGAACTACCGGGAGTTCCTGTGCATGGCGCTACAGCAGGAATGGAACGGCAGGCATCAGCGCGGTATGGAGTCCAGGCTGAAGCAGGCTCGTCTGCCGTGGGTCAAAACGCTGGAGCAGTTCGACTTTACCTTCCAGCCGGGCATCGACCGTAAGGTTGTTCGGGAACTGGCTGGTCTGGCGTTCGTGGAGCGCAGCGAAAACGTGATCCTGCAGGGACCTCCTGGTGTAGGAAAAACTCATCTGGCCATAGCTCTTGGCGTGAAAGCGGTGGATGCGAGACATCGGGTACTGTTTATGCTACTGGACAGACTGATCGCGACACTGATGAAAGCGAAACAGGAAAACCGGCTGGAGCGTCAGCTACAGCAACTGAGTTATGCCCGGGTGTTGATCCTGGATGAAATAGGCTATCTGCCGATGAACAGAGAGGAAGCCAGCCTGTTCTTCCGGCTACAGTACGGGATGCGGATTGCGACGGCTTCTGTTGACGTGTATGACAACATAACCGGAACAGCTCGTCATATCCCTGTATATTACTCCTGACGCAAAATAGTCTGTGGGGGCCGGAGCATGACCGGTAACCGGAACAGGGTTTTGCCCTCGTCACAGCCAAAAATACGTCCTTTATCACATTTCTTCGATTTTTCCTGATATTTTACCGGGTTACTGTTCAAAAATGCTTCTCTTCTGATGTAAATTTCTTTGCTGACACTTTTTGACATGAATTTACACTGGCATCACACAGGCCAGAATACGGGGAGAACATGCAGCGCCGGCAGAACAACATTCTGACGATAACGTCCCTTTTATCCCGTGCGTTGTCTGTCCCCTGTTGTGATATGTTCCGGCGCGGCTCTCCGTGGATATGCTATCTCTCCCTCTCCGTTTTTTCTGGTTTTTTTATCCCCGCATTTTCGTCTCCGGCAGCCATGCTGTCTCCGGGTGACCGCAGTGCAATTCAGCAGCAACAGCAGCAGTTGCTGGATGAAAACCAGCGTCAGCGTGATGCGCTGGAGCGCAGTGCGCCGCTGACCATCACGCCGTCTCCGGAAACGTCTGCCGGTACTGAAGGTCCCTGCTTTACGGTGTCACGCATTGTTGTCAGTGGGGCCACCCGACTGACGTCTGCAGAAACCGACAGACTGGTGGCACCGTGGGTGAATCAGTGTCTGAATATCACCGCTCTGACTGCGGTCACGGATGCCGTGACGGACAGCTATATACGCCGGGGATATATCACCAGCCGGGCCTTTCTGACAGAGCAGGACCTTTCAGGGGGCGTACTGCACATAACTGTCATGGAAGGCAGGCTGCAGCAAATCCGGGCGGAAGGCGCTGACCTTCCTGCCCGCACCCTGAAGATGGTTTTCCCGGGAATGGAGGGGAAGGTTCTGAACCTGCGGGATATTGAGCAGGGGATGGAGCAGATTAATCGTCTGCGTACGGAGCCGGTACAGATTGAAATATCGCCCGGTGACCGTGAGGGATGGTCGGTGGTGACACTGACGGCATTGCCGGAATGGCCTGTTACAGGGAGCGTGGGCATCGACAACAGCGGGCAGAAGAATACCGGTACGGGGCAGTTAAATGGTGTCCTTTCCTTTAATAATCCTCTGGGGCTGGCTGACAACTGGTTTGTCAGCGGGGGACGGAGCAGTGACTTTTCGGTGTCACATGATGCGAGGAATTTTGCCGCCGGTGTCAGTCTGCCGTATGGCTATACCCTGGTGGATTACACGTATTCATGGAGTGACTATCTCAGCACCATTGATAACCGGGGCTGGCGGTGGCGTTCCACGGGAGACCTGCAGACTCACCGGCTGGGACTGTCGCATGTCCTGTTCCGTAACGGGGACATGAAGACAGCACTGACCGGAGGTCTGCAGCACCGCATTATTCACAATTATCTGGATGATGTTCTGCTTCAGGGCAGCAGCCGTAAACTCACTTCATTTTCTGTCGGGCTGAATCACACACACAAGTTTCTGGGGGGTGTCGGAACACTGAATCCGGTATTCACACGGGGGATGCCCTGGTTCGGCGCAGAAAGCGACCACGGGAAAAGGGGAGACCTGCCCGTAAATCAGTTCCGGAAATGGTCGGTGAGTGCCAGTTTTCAGCGCCCCGTCACGGACAGGGTGTGGTGGCTGACCAGCGCTTATGCCCAGTGGTCACCGGACCGTCTTCATGGTGTGGAACAACTGAGCCTCGGGGGCGAGAGTTCAGTGCGTGGCTTTAAGGAGCAGTATATCTCCGGTAATAACGGTGGTTATCTGCGAAATGAGCTGTCCTGGTCTCTGTTCTCCCTGCCATATGTGGGAACTGTCCGTGCAGTGACTGCACTGGACGGTGGCTGGCTGCACTCTGACAGAGATGACCCGTACTCGTCCGGCACGCTGTGGGGTGCTGCTGCCGGGCTCAGCACCACCAGTGGCCATGTTTCCGGTTCGTTCACTGCCGGACTGCCTCTTGTTTACCCGGACTGGCTTGCCCCTGACCATCTCACGGTTTACTGGCGCGTTGCCGTCGCGTTTTAAGGGATTATTACCATGCATCAGCCTCCCGTTCGCTTCACTTACCGCCTGCTGAGTTACCTTATCAGTACGATTATCGCCGGGCAGCCGTTGTTACCGGCTGTGGGGGCCGTCATCACCCCACAAAACGGGGCCGGAATGGATAAAGCGGCAAATGGTGTGCCGGTCGTGAACATTGCCACGCCGGACGGGGCCGGGATTTCGCATAACCGGTTTACGGATTACAACGTCGGGAAGGAAGGGCTGATTCTCAATAATGCCACCGGTAAGCTTAATCCGACGCAGCTTGGTGGACTGATACAGAATAACCCGAACCTGAAAGCGGGCGGGGAAGCGAAGGGTATCATCAACGAAGTGACCGGCGGTAACCGTTCACTGCTGCAGGGCTATACGGAAGTGGCCGGCAAAGCGGCGAATGTGATGGTTGCCAACCCGTATGGTATCACCTGTGACGGCTGTGGTTTTATCAACACGCCGCACGCGACGCTCACCACAGGCAAACCTGTGATGAATGCCGACGGCAGCCTGCAGGCGCTGGAGGTGACTGAAGGCAGTATCACCATCAATGGCGCGGGCCTGGACGGCACCCGGAGCGATGCCGTATCCATTATTGCCCGTGCAACGGAAGTGAATGCCGCGCTTCATGCGAAGGATTTAACTGTCACTGCAGGCGCTAACCGGATAACTGCAGATGGTCGCGTCAGTGCCCTGAAGGGCGAAGGTAATGTGCCGAAAGTTGCCGTTGATACCGGCGCTCTCGGTGGAATGTACGCCAGGCGTATTCATCTGACCTCCACTGAAAGTGGTGTCGGGGTTAATCTTGGTAACCTTTATGCCCGCGATGGCGATATCACCCTGGATGCCAGCGGCAGACTGACTGTCAACAACAGTCTCGCCACGGGGGCCGTCACTGCAAAAGGTCAGGGCGTCACCTTAACCGGCGACCATAAAGCGGGAGGTAACCTGAGCGTCAGCAGCCGGAGCGATATCGTTCTCAGCAATGGAACGCTTAACAGCGACAAGAACCTCAGCCTGACCGCCGGCGGCAGAATCACTCAACAGAATGAAAAACTGACTGCCGGCCGGGATGTAACGCTTGCCGCGAAAAACATCACACAGGATACCGCCAGCCAGATTAACGCGGCCCGCGATATCGTGACTGTCGCCAGTGACACGCTGACAACACAGGGACAGATAACCGCCGGACAGAATCTCACGGCCAGCGCCACCACGCTGACGCAGGACGGAATATTGCTGGCGAAAAGTCATGCGGGACTCAATGCCGGTACGCTGAATAACAGTGGCGCCGTTCAGGGAGCTACCCTGACGCTCGGCAGTACAACGCTCAGCAACAGTGGCTCCCTGCTCAGTGGCGGTCCCCTGACCGTGAATACCCGCGACTTTACCCAGAGCGGCCGCACTGGCGCGAAGGGCAAAGTGGATATCACGGCCAGTGGGAAACTGACCAGTACAGGTTCGCTGGTGAGCGATGATGCACTGGTGCTGAAGGCGCAGGATGTGACACAGAACGGTGTGCTGTCCGGCGGCAAAGGGCTGACAGTCAGTGCGCAGACGCTGAGCTCCGGTAAAAAATCGGTCACCCACAGCGATGCTGCGATGACGCTGAATGTGACAACAGTGGCGCTGGACGGGGAAACCAGTGCCGGTGACACCCTCCGGGTTCAGGCAGACAGACTGAGTACCGCAGCGGGCGCACAACTTCAGAGCGGCAAAAATCTCAGCATCAACGCCAGAGATGCACGTCTTGCAGGTACGCAGGCAGCACAACAGACCATGGTGGTGAACGCCAGTGAAAAGCTCACCCACAGCGGGAAAAGCAGTGCCCCGTCGCTCAGCCTCAGTGCGCCGGAACTGACCAGCAGCGGCGTACTTGTTGGTTCCGCCCTGAATACACAGTCACAGACCCTGACCAACAGCGGTCTGTTGCAGGGGAAGGCCTCACTCACCGTTAACACACAGAGGCTTGATAATCAGCAGAACGGCACGCTGTACAGTGCTGCAGACCTGACGCTGGATATACCGGACATCCGCAACAGCGGGCTTATCACCGGTGATAATGGTTTAATGTTAAATGCTGTCTCCCTCAGCAATCCGGGAAAAATCATCGCTGACACGCTGAACGTCAGGGCGACCACGCTGGATGGTGACGGCCTGTTGCAGGGCGCCGGTGCACTGGCGCTTGCTGGCGACACCCTCTCACAGGGTAGTAACGGGCGCTGGCTGACGGCGGACGACCTCACCCTCCGGGGTAAAATACTGAATACCGCAGGGACCACGCAGGGACAGAATCTCACCGTGCAGGCGGACAGATGGGCGAACAGTGGTTCCGTGCTGGCAACCGGTAACCTTACTGCTTCGGCAACCGGTCAGTTGACCAGTACCGGCGATATCATGAGCCAGGGTGACACCACGCTGAACGCAGCCACCACGGACAACCGGGGCAGTCTGCTTTCGGCCGGCACGCTCTCTCTTGATGGAAATTCACTGGATAACCGCGGCACTGTCCAGGGTAACCATGTCACGATTCGTCAGAACAGTGTCACCAACAGTGGCACGCTCACCGGGATAGCCGCGCTGACGCTTGCCGCCCGTATGGATATGGCATCCCCTCAACCTGCGCTGATGAATAACGGAGGTTCACTGCTGACCAGCGGCGATCTGACAATCACCGCAGGCAGTATTACCAGTTCCGGACACTGGCAGGGCAAACAGGTGCTGATCACCGCAGACAGTCTGGCAAACAGCGGGGCGATCCAGGCGGCTGACAGCCTGACTGCACGTCTGACGGGTGAGCTTGTCAGCACAGCAGGTAGCAAAGTCACCTCGAACGGTGAAATGGCGCTCAGTGCACTGAATTTAAGCAACAGCGGACAATGGATTGCAAAAAATCTGACCCTGAAGGCGAACTCACTGACCAGTGCGGGTGACATCACCGGTGTGGATGCTCTCACGCTCACGGTGAATCAGACGCTGAACAATCACGCGAGCGGAAAACTGCTCAGTGCAGGTGTGCTGACGCTGAAGGCAGACAGTGTCAAAAACGACGGGCAATTACAGGGAAATGCCACCACCATCACGGCAGGACAACTCACAAACGGCGGGCATCTGCAGGGCGAAACGCTGACACTGACAGCCTCCGGTGGCGTGAACAACCGTTCCGGTGGTGTTCTGATGAGCCGGAATGCACTGAATGTCAGTACTGCGACCCTGAGTAACCAGGGCACGATACAGGGCGGTGGCGGGGTTTCCCTGAACGCCACTGACCGTCTGCAGAACGACGGCAAAATCCTCTCCGGCAGTAACCTCACGCTGACGGCGCAGGTGCTGGCGAACACCGGCAGCGGACTGGTACAGGCTGCCACCCTGCTGCTGGATGTGGTGAATACTGTCAACGGCGGACGCGTACTTGCCACCGGCAGTGCCGACGTTAAAGGAACCACGCTGAATAATACCGGTACGCTTCAGGGGGCGGACCTGCTGGTGAATTACCACACATTCAGCAACAGCGGTACCCTGCTGGGAACCTCCGGGCTTGGCGTCAAGGGCAGTTCACTGCTGCAAAATGGTACAGGGCGGCTGTACAGTGCAGGCAACCTGCTGCTTGACGCTCAGGACTTCAGTGGTCAGGGTCAGGTGGTGGCCACCGGTGATGTCACACTGAAACTGATTGCTGCCCTCACGAATCATGGTACCCTGGCCGCAGGGAAAACCCTTTCCGTCACGTCGCAGAACGCCGTCACCAACGGCGGTGTGATGCAGGGTGATGCCATGGTGCTCGGTGCCGGAGAGGCATTCACCAACAATGGAATGCTGACTGCCGGTAAAGGCAACAGTGTTTTCAGCGCACAGCGTCTTTTCCTTAACGCACCGGGTTCACTTCAGGCCGGTGGCGATGTGAGTCTGAACAGCCGGAGTGATATCACCATCAGTGGTTTTACCGGCACGGCAGGCAGTCTGACAATGAATGTGGCCGGTACCCTGCTGAACAGTGCGCTGATTTATGCGGGGAATAACCTGAAGCTGTTTACAGACCGTCTGCATAACCAGCATGGTGATATCCTGGCCGGCAACAGTCTGTGGGTACAGAAGGACAGCAGCGGTACGGCAAACAGCGAAATCATTAACCGTTCCGGTAATATTGAAACCACACGTGGCGATATCACCATGAATACGGCGCATCTGCTGAATTCATGGGATGCCATTTCGGCCAGCCATGAGGTCATTCCTGGAAGCAGTCACGGGGTGATTTCACCGGTTCCGGAAAATAACCGGTGGTGGGGTGTTGTCCGGCATGATGGTGTGGAATATCTGGCCGTGTACTGGGGTAAGGGTGCCACGGTACCTGATGAATACCGTATCCGTACGGGCGATACGGATACGGTGACAGTCAGTGCCTCCGGCTATGCTGCCAGGATATCCGGCGGCGCTGATATGCATATCCGTGCAGGACGACTGGATAATGAGGCATCGTTTATTCTCGCCGGTGGCGGTATGACCCTGAGTGGCGACACACTGAACAATCAGGGCTGGCAGGAGGGGACCACCGGAAAGGAAACGGTCTGGCGGCTTGCCTCAGGCTCACTCCCCAAAGCATGGTTTACTGAGCCATGGTATAAGGTCTATCGCCAGGTCTCGCCGGATGCGACAGAAGCCAGTGGCACCTCTCCGGCAGGTCAGTACCGTGCGGTTATCAGCGCTGCCGGTGATGTGTCTGCCAGCTTTGCCACTGACACCGGTAATACCACTGTCATGCCCCGGGCAGGTGGTGCAGGTAACACGATAACGGTGCCTTCGCTGAACTCCCTGACACCACCGACGGTCAGTCAGGGGGGGAGCGGTGAAGCCCTGCTGAATGAAAGCGGTACCGGGATAACCGGCCCTGTATGGAATGACGCGCTGCCGGATACGCTGAAGGATATCCCGGGTGCGCTGTCGCTGTCCGGGGCAAGTGTAAGCAACTATCCCCTGCCATCCGGTAACAATGGTTATTTTGTCCCGTCCACGGACCCGGACAGTCCGTATCTGATTACGGTGAACCCGAAACTGGATGGTCTCGGACAGGTGGACAGCCATTTGTTTGCCGGACTGTATGACCTGCTCAGGATGCAACCCGGAGAGGCACCACGTGAAACAGACCCGGCATATACCGATGAAAAACAGTTTCTGGGCTCGTCGTACATTCTTGACCGTCTTGGCCTGAAACCGGAAAAAGATTACCGCTTTCTGGGGGATGCGGCTTTTGATACCCGGTATGTCAGTAACGTCATACTGAACCAGACGGGCTCACGTTATATCAACGGCACAGGTTCTGACCTGGCGCAGATGAAATACCTGATGGACAGCGCGGCAGCACAACAGAAAGCGCTCGGACTGACCTTTGGTGTGTCGCTGACCGCCGGGCAGGTTGCACAACTGACCAGAAGCATACTGTGGTGGGAGTCCGTCACCATCAACGGACAGACAGTCATGGTTCCGAAACTGTATCTGTCTCCGGAAGATATCACCCTGCATAACGGCAGCGTTATCAGCGGGAACAACGTGCAGCTTGCGGGTGGCAATATTACCAACAGCGGCGGCAGCATCAACGCACAGAATGACCTCCTGCTCGACAGCACAGGTAGTATCGACAACCTGAATGCCGGACTGATAAACGCCGGTGGTGCACTGAACCTGAAGGCCATCGGGGATATCAGCAATATCAGCTCAGTCATCAGCGGTAAAACCGTATCCCTGGAAAGCGCCACCGGAAACATCAGTAACCTAACCCGGACAGAACAGTGGGCGATGAACAACGGATATAACCATTTCAGCGGAACGGATACCGGTCCGCTGGCTGCTGTCAGGGCAACGGACTCACTGTTTATGGGCGCAGCCGGGGATATCAGTATCACCGGTGCCGCCGTTTCTGCCGGTGACAGCGTGTTACTGTCCGCCGGTAATGACCTGAACATGAACGCGATACAGGCCGGAGAACGTCGTCGCTATGGCGGGTCCGGGTGGTATGAAACTCATGCCGTGGCCCCCACGGTCACTGCCGGGAACAGTCTGATGCTTTCCGCCGGTCGTGATGTGAACAGCCAGGCTGCCGGTATTACGGCTGAAAACAGTATGGATATCCGCGCCGGACGGGATGTGAACATGGCTGCGGAGTCCACAGGCGCAGGTGACCACGACAGCACTTTCAGCATGAAGACGGTTCATGATTCGGTCCGGCAGCAGGGAACAGACATGACCAGTGGCGGTGACATCACGGTTACTGCCGGACGGGATATCACCTCAGTTGCGACTGCTGTAACGGCAAAGGGCGATATCAGTGTGAATGCCGGTCATGACATCGTACTGGGTACTGCCACGGAAAGTGATTATCACTACAGTGAATCAGGGGAAACCCGTAACCGTCTCCTCAGCCATCAGACCACCCGGACCATCACGGAAGACAGCGTCACCCGTGAGAAGGGCTCCCTGCTGTCGGGAAACCGCGTGACCGTTAACGCCGGTAATAACCTGACGGTACAGGGTTCGGATGTGGTGGCTGACCGGGATGTGTCACTGGCGGCGGGTAACCATGT
>ERZ778495.778-NODE-778-length-26773-cov-6.296579_pt1 | contig 26773 bp, 24 predicted proteins | sample MGYA00433100_ERZ778495 | MGnify/ENA primary metagenome ERZ778495 (study PRJEB29527, sample SAMN07138962) | mouse gut metagenome | material: feces | host: mouse | place: China:Nanjing | collected 2016-01-25 ...
CAAGGGATTGCGCCTTTATACATTTCTGTAAGTGTTAAAGACGGGATTTTATCATATCAAAAACCATTTGTTAATCACTTTTCAAAATATTTCTAAAAAATATTTCAGTTCTTGTACTCTCCCACATCTTTTTCAACAAAATCTGGCACATGATTCACGCGAAAGGTATATCCATACGGCAAATACTGCCCGTCGGTGCAGACAATTTCAATTCCAAACTCCTCATTGAGCAGCCTTCTTATATACGAAAAGGATCTATCCTCAAGCCGATCATTAACCGCCTGCTCTATAATCGCTTTCATTTTATCCTTTTGCGTATATACGGCAAAGTCATTGTCATCGGTAAAATTCTCTTCTGTTTCAGCCTCCATTTTATAATTGCGTACACGGATTTCCGATATTTCTTCTACTGACAGGGAAGCATTAAAATCAAAACCATACTTTCTTATCAGTGCAATGGTTTCCGTAAACTGCGGGTAAATATCATACAATGAATATCCATTATAATAATTATGATATTTGATATCCTCCTTGGTTAAAAAACAGATCGTTCCGACTGGAATCGTGCTGGCAGCCTCTTCAAAAGTTAATTTCAGCAGTTCTTTTTGATATATTTCTGAAAGAGTGCTCTGCTGCTCCACATTAAGACGCAGCCGCTGTTCATGAAAATTGCTGGTACACACTATTTCTGGGCAGCTTTGATAAAAATTTTCTGCACTTAGCATAGGAACAGAACCCAATTTGTATTGATAATCGCTGAAAATTTCGCTAATTAACTGTACGGTTTCTGTATCGGAAAGGTCAACAATATAATAGCGGTATACCTTTGAACCATTTAAAAGGTTATATCCAACCGTAATAGAGGTATAGTTTTTCTGTTGTTCTACCAACTCCTTGTATTCCTGCGATTCCTCTATTCCAATATAATAGTTAATGGATTTGTAATGCAGCCCCTCCTTTGCCGCTTTTCTGATAAGCTTCATCACACTGGGATTTTTTTCAATATGCATAGTCTGCAAACGGTAATTTTTAATATCGGAATATCTGTACCAATTTCTTGTTATACTTTCTGGCGGTGCGATTTCCATTAGTCCGTCAATAGAAACCGCACAGCTTTGCATCTGCTTTTCTAACGGAACATACGTATTATAACCTAATACATCATAGCGGAAAATTACCACAATCAGCACCGCACAAGCTGCATTAAAAGCAAACTGTTTCTTATGCTCCAATGCGCACCGAATATCCATTCGAAAAACAATTTCCACCAGCAGGCAAACAATCACAAACCCCAAAAACGCACCAAACAGAAACCACCGAAACTGCTCTGAAGAAGCATAGGAGCCCGATAACTCAGCAAAAAACAATCCTGATAACAGCATTGCTGGAAGGACAATCAATGTTTTTAAAATCGGTTCCACTTTGCTAAACGCAATCGCTTTTCCAGCGGATTCTGAAGGTCTTTTCCTATAAAGCACAAATGCCGCCGCCGTATAAATAACAACTGCTATCAATATAAACATAATACTCTGCCAAAAACTATTATAACTAAAAAATGTACCTTTTTCGACATTATGCGGCAGTTGTTTTTTCAGGCGAATTATTAGTCCCAAAGGCGATACTGTAAGCCCTTCCTCATAGCCAAATGAAATATACGTATGAAAAAAGTATTCAAATAGCGCACCCTTTAACAAAGCAATCAAAGTGCTGTAGCTAAACAGCGCCCCTGCCCCTAAAATACTGATAATTAGATTTCCCGTCAGACACACTGCTGCAATCACTGCACTATACACCATGAAAAAAATGAATAGTTCTGTCCCAACAAAACAAATACTATTTACAATGCTCTGCGTATTCAACAGCGACCGTGATGCCGCAATTGCCAGACATACCAGCACATGAAAAACCAACGGTATAAAGCATTGTAATATACCAGAAATATATTGCACCCAAAACAGCTTCGTGCGGCTTACTGGCATACTATGGTAAATATCAACCTGCGGTTTAGAATGAAGATAAGAAAAACCACCCAGCGCACACATAAACGCTGTTGCACATATTATAAAGGAAAATGTTATCAGCTTTGTGCCAAACAGTGTATCAGGAATATAATGTAGCAAATCATACTCCCTATCCTTTGCATATTTATAAATAGAATCTAGTTCCATTAACATATGCACTTCCAATATCAGAAAATACGTAATAAAGATAACGATCGGACACCAAATCCTTTTCTTTATATCTTGCCTAACCAGCCTAAAAAATAAGTTTTTTGATGTCATAACCGACTACCTCCGTTTCACTAATAAATATTTCCTCAAGAGAAAGCGGAAGAATTTCTGCAAAAATAGGATGAAGCGATTGTACTTTATTCATGATTTCCTCTTTTTTGCCACGTGCTGTAATAATCGAAAGCCGTCCCCGCTTTTCTATCTTTATAATGTCTATTGTATGCATTAATGCGGTTTCATCCTCCAGATTTTGCAGCACACATTGAATGGTATGGATATTGAGTTTCATTTCCTCCAAATCCTTCTGCATTAAAAATCCACCTTGGTGCAAAATCCCCACACTATCGCAAATATCTTCCAGTTCTCTTAAATTATGCGATGCTATCACTGGTGTAAAATCGCGCTCTGCAAGTTCTCCCGCAAAAATACTTTTGACCGCCTGCCGCATCACGGGATCTAATCCGTCAAAAGTTTCATCACAGAACATATATTTTGTATTTGCACAAATTCCCAATAATACCGATAACTGCTTTTTCATTCCTTTTGAAAACGTATTGATTTTTCGCCGTCTGCTTAACCCAAACTTTCCTATCATTTCCAGAAACCGCGCCATATCAAAACCACTGTAATAATTTCGATAAAATTGTGCCATATCCAAAGGATTTGCATTAGGCAAAAAATACTGATCATCTGATATAAAAAAAATCTCACTCTTAGCAGCAGGATTTTCGTAAACAGATTTTTCGTCAATAAGAATGCTTCCACTGTCTGGTTTTAAAACACCACATGCCATACGCAAAAATGTACTTTTTCCTGCTCCATTCGTGCCAATCAGACCAAAAACCTCACCTTTTTTTATCGTAACCGAAACATCTTTCACAGCCTCTATTATGCCGAATCTTTTACTAATGTGCGCTGCTGCTATCATTTTATTGATGTGCTCCTTTCCATGCTGCTATTCTCAATACACTGTTTTATAATCATATGCAGTTCCTCAGCAGTTACTCCTGCAAGCAATGCCTTATCCACTACTGTTTGTAATTCCTGCCTTATCTCTTTGCGCTTGTTATCTGCAGCAAGGGAAGCCTCACTTACAAAGCTTCCCTTTCCCTTTATCGTATAAATATATCCTTTTCGCTCCAATTCTTGATAGGCACGCTGGATTGTATTTGGATTTAAAGATAATTCCATTGCCAAATTTCTAACAGATGGCATTGGCGTATTCGCTCCTAATGCCCCACAAAGTATCATTTGCTGAAACTTCTCTATCACTTGTTCATAAATTGGCCGTCTATCTTTGTAATCAATCAGAAACATAGCCCCTCCTCTAACAACTGTATTAGTACACTTAATACAGTTATAGTATACTGCATTTGGATAATGATGTCAAGATGCATTTTAAATTGACTTCCATGCAAAACCACTTCGCTATTTTACGGGGCTGTCGCAATAAGCTTTGATGCTACCAGATATGGTATAAATCTTAGCACAGAGTTAGACTATCTTGTATCCGTTTGTCTTAATGCGACAGCCCCTAAGCTGATTTCGTTTTCTTTTGTCTGCTTTTGTGTTTATATTTTATTTTTTTCTTTGCTTTCTGTCTTTGCTGCCTGTTCTTTTTTCACTGCTTCTTCTGTTTTTTCTATAGATTCCTGCTCTGCTGTATCTATTTCATACTCCTGTGTACTAATTGGCATTTCCTGTTTCCGCAAAGAATATTCCGCCATACGTTTTACAATATAATAAAGCGTTGCAAATAGCGGCACACCGACAATCATTCCCAAAAAGCCCATTAACTTTCCAAACAGCAACATTGCTACTGTTACATAAAGCGCTGATAAACCTGTAGAATTTCCAAGAATACGCGGCCCGATAATATTTCCATCCAACTGCTGCAATATAATAATAAATATTAAAAATATAAGACATTTCGTCGGTGAAACCAATAGTACTAAGAACGCACTGGGAATCGCTCCAATAAATGGCCCAAACATTGGAATAATATTCGTTACTCCCACAATTACGCTGACAAGCAATGCATACGGCATCTGTAAAATCGTCAGACAGACAAAACAAATTATTCCCACAATCAACGAATCCAAAAGTTTTCCGGAGATAAAGCCGCTGAAAATCTGATTTACTTGGTGCATTGTTTCCATTACGACGCAATTAAAGCGTTTATTTCTACTGACCGCATAGAACAACTTTCTGCATTGCGCTATATAGTGTTCTCTTTCTAATAAAAGGTAAATTGTTACAATCACAGATACCACAAGATTCACCAATGCAGAACCAATCGACAATACGCTGCTTGCTACCGTGGAAACCGTTGCAAATAAGTTGGTCTTAATCCATGACATTAACGAAGTTTCCATTGAAGTAATCATTTGCATAACTGTATCCGCCGCTTCACTGTCAGATTCAAGATATGTGCTCAATCTTGTAAGCTGAACTTCCAGCAAATGTGGTAAATCCTCTACCAAACTGCGCACACTGTCCACCAACTGCGGTAAAATTAACGCACAGAACATTCCCAGCACACCAAATGCCAAAAGAATGGTTAACAATACGGAAATGAGTCGCGCAGCATGAGTCAATATTTTTATCCGTCGGCATTGCCGCTCCAAAAATTTCGCAACCGGACAGAGCAGATATGCAAATACCATACCTATCACCACTGGTTGAATGGCAGATAAAATAAATCCAATATAAGATGAAATTTCCTGAAAACGCAGAATCAGGAAAAAAAATAAAATCGTCACCGCTAAACTGGAAAAAATAGTTATCCCCAGTCGAAAATATGATTTTTTATTTGGTTTCATAATTTAAAATCCTTTACATATTTAGTATTACTGCTTTGATTTTTATCTACTTTAAATGGATAAGTTCGTTTATTATACTGAAAAATGTAAAGATTTTCAATTCTCGCGCACCACATGCTGCATAATCGGACAACATGCGCTGCGCAGGAAAGAAAATCCAATCGTTCTTGCGTATAACAAATTTCTTATGTGTTAAAATTCAACCCTGCAAAACGGTAACCCTTATGGTACCACAATCTTTCCAGCAACGGCGCACGCTGCCGCAGTTTTGGGAGATGCAAGATAAATCCCAACTTTAGAAGTTCCCATACGTCCAAGAAAATTCCGGTTATTTGTAGCAACTACCGTTTCGCCGTCCGTTAAAATCCCACCTGTTCTGCCGCAGCACAAACCGCAGCTAGGATGGGTAATAATGGCGCCCGCTTTCGCAAGAATTTCCATTGTTCCATTGTCTACTGCCTGCTGATAAATTTTGCGGCTTGCTGGTGTTACAATCAGCTTAACAAACGGAGCAACGTGCTTCCCTTTTAAAATTTCAGCTGCTGCCATTAAGTCCTCCAAACGTCCGTTTGTACAAGAACCAATAAATACCTGATCGATTTCTTTTCCGGCAAGTTCCTCCACCGGTTTCACATTATCCACATTGGAAGGACATGCTAAAACAGGGATAAAATCCTCCGCTTTATAATTGATTACTTGGCAGTATTGCGCATCTGCGTCCCCCACAAGATCACGGTCTTTGTCAGTTAGTGTTATTTGGCAGTATTCTGCAGTCTTTTCATCCGGCGTAAATACGGCACACTTTGCGCCTGCCTCAATCGCCATATTGGACATAGACATTCTTGACGCAACTGTCATATTTTCAACTGTATCACCAGTAAATTCTAATGCCTTATAGGTTGCACCATCTGCGCCCAAATCTCCAATCAATTTTAAAATAATATCCTTTGCCATAACATTATCCGGCAGCTTCCCCGTAATATTTACCTTGATCGTTTCCGGCACACGAATCCATAGTGTACCTGTGCCAAGAATACTTGCCATTTCTGTATAGCCAATTCCGGAAGAAAACGCACCAACACATCCATAAGTTGTCGTATGGCTGTCCGTTCCGAAAACCACATCGCCTGGCTTCACATATCCCGCTTCCGTCATTAACTGGTGGCAGATTCCATCCGCACGGTGAATATTTTTCATGCCATATTTTTCCACAAACGCATTCCCTACGCGAAAATGTCTGGTGTCGTCAATCTGGCTTGCTGGTACCAGATGATCGTATATTAGAACTGCCTTGTCCGTGTCCCATATTTTTGTAAAACCCATTTCCTCAAATTTTGATGCCACAAATGGGATAAAAATATCATGGATCATTACGCGGTCAACATTGACTGTTACAATCTCTCCCGGTTTCACATCTGCACCGATATTATTGCGGATTATTTTTTCGATTATTGTTGCTCCCATAGTTTACTCTTATCCTTTCCTTAGTTTAATCCATTCAACTTGCGCATTGCCTGAACAAGCCCGCCTGCATTAATAATATCCACCAAGTTCTGCGGAAGTGATGTTATTTTATACAAGTTACCATTGTGCTCAATTGCCTTATTTACTGTCACAGTAATTTCATCGCCTTCCTGGACAGCATCATGCAATTCCTGATTTTCAATTAGCAAAAGTCCATTATTAATGGCATTTCGGAAGAAAATCCTTGCAAATGATTTCGCTATCACACATTGAATGCCAAGTGCCTTGATAATCTCTGGTGCCTGCTCTCTTGACGAACCGCAGCCAAAATTTTTACCTGCCACAATGATATCACCTTTTTTTATCTGCCCTGCAAGCTCCTGCCGCAGTGGTGAAAACGCATACGGTGCCATATCCTGCACCGTTTTTAGTGCCAGATACTCCGTAGGTATAATAATATCCGTATCAATATCATCCCCTAAAACCCATATTTTTCCAGTAAATTTCTCCATATTTCACCATTCCTTCCCAGTTTTACTAAGGAACATTTCTTAACAGTTCCTAAGGAAAATCGCCGCTTACTCCTTCCCTATACCATATCTGCTGTAGCAATCTCACCTTTTATCGCAGAGGCAGTTACCGTCGCCGCCGACGCCAAATATACAAATGAATCCTTATGTCCTGCACGTCCCTTAAAGTTCCGCGTTCCTGTACTAATCAATACTTCATTCTCACCAATTACACCTTGACAGCTTCCCCAGCACACACTGCAGTTTGGGTTCATTACAATTGCACCTGCGTCCATAAATGTGCTGATAATTCCCTCTGAAAGCGCCTGCTGATACACCGCCGCACTTGCTGGTACAACAAGAAAACGCACCAATGGATGCACTTTTTTGCCTTTTATCAGTTCTGCGCCAACCCTTAAATCCTCAATCCGCCCATTATTGCAAGAACCAAGGAAGGCTTCATCAATATGCGTCCCCACACACTCCTTTGCGCTGACCACATTATCGACAAAGTGCGGCTTTGCCACAATCGGCTGGATCGTCGCAAGATCAATATTATAAACCTTTGCAAACACAGCATCTTCATCACTCTTGAAAATATGTTTCGGTTCTCTGCTATGTGCTTTTAAGTAATCCAGCGTAATATCATCTACCTCCATTAAAGCGGTTTTTGCACCGGCTTCCACACAAAGGTTGCAAATCGCAATACGATCACTGATATTTAACGTTTTCAAGCCTTCGCCGCTAAATTCCATTGCCATATAATTCGCACCATTCGCGCCAATCATACCAATAATAGAAAGAATCAAATCTCTTGCATATACGCCATCATTTAACTTTCCTGTTAAATGAAATTTCAATGTTTCCGGCACTAAAAGCCATGAATGCCCTGTTACCATTGCATACAAATAATCTGTACAGCCTACCCCCGTACCAAAGGCGCCGACCGCACCATAAGCACAAGTATGACTGTCTGCTCCGAAAATCAGTTCGCCACTTGTCACATGATTTTCCATCATTACCTGATGACAAACACCTGCGCCCTCATAAAATTTTATTTGATGCTTCTTGGCAAAATCACGCATTTTTTTATGAGAAGCTGCGGTCTTCGTGCTGTCACAGGGAACATTGTGATCCATAATCCAAACCAGCTTGCTTACATCTGCAATATGCGGATTCTCCAATTGATTGTACATATCAATGGTAAGATGCGTCGTCCCATCATTGCTCATCAGCCTGTCCAATTCGACAGTATGGATGTCCCCAGCCTTAACAGCTTCTACACCAGCCGCCGCTGCAATTATCTTTTCTGCCATTGTCATTCCCATATGTTATCATCCTCCCATAATTTCTATATATGTTGCTACAATACAATTTTTATTCTGTTCCAATTCCTTCTGCCCATCCAGATAAAGCACCTTGCATGGCAGCGACTGCACCCATTCCATATGCGTTTTCAGGCAAGGCGATCCATCGGTGTCATACCGCGCCGCCATATCCAAGAAATGCTGGTGCCCCTCATACATATCACCGCCTTCTAAAATGCGATCCCCAAACCATTGATATTCCCGTTGATGCAGCCGCTCCATCCGAACCGCAACAGGCGCAGTAATATGAACCGCCAAATCAAATAATGGATCAAACGGCTTATGAAAACTATCCATAGTCCCTGCCATTACAAAGTTCTCGTTCTGAGAAATATCCGCCATCAGCCGACTTGCTTTTTCCTCACGCGAATACATTTGCGAAAAAGGTATTTCTGTGTCTTTGCGCCAAATATATTCATCAATATCAAAATACGGAAAACCCAATTCCGCTGCTGTCAATTTTCCCAGGGAAGTCTTGCCGGAACCTGCGGAACCAAATATTATAATCCCTCTTGCCATTACATTACACCTCTATAATTTATCTGCTTTAATTCTGCTTATTGAGGGACGCAATCAGACCGCCTTGGTCAAGAATCCCCTGCATATACTCCGGAAGTTTCGTGCATTCATAGGTTTTGCCGTTTACCCGCACAACACCCTCCTGCATGGAAAGTTCCATTTCATCCCCAGCATTAACATTTTCATGCAAATCTTTGCACACAATTACCGGAAGTCCAATATTAATCGCATTGCGGTAGAAAATTCTCGCAAACGACTTGGCAATTACAGCCTTAACGCCTAAGGCTTTTAGTACAGTCGGCGCCTGCTCCCGCGAGGAACCGCAGCCGAAATTCTCCGACGCAACCACATAATCTCCTGCCTGCACCTTGCCTGCAAAATCAGGGTCAAGCGATTCAAATGTGTGCGATTTCATCTCGTCAATTGTTGGATAGATAATATACTGTGACGCAATAATCTGATCCGTATCCACATCCTGATTAAATTTAAAAATTTTTCCCATATAAGTTAATCTCCTTTCGCTTAATGAAAGCAAACGCAAGTACTTTTGTCGTTTACTACTATTATACTTATACTCACGAACGATTAGATTTTCCTTTCTGCACAACACATATTGCCCACTTATGCAATATGGTCTGTGCAGAAATTGGAAAATCTTAATGGTCGTTAGTATATCCTCTCTGTTCCCATCCCACACCCGAAATGCAGGCAGGATAATACTTACCATTCGCTTCGCAGATACTTGGGTCAGGATAAAAGCCCCTGACAATTGGATTATGTACTTCCATATACAGCCTCCCTTCAATGATAAATTATACTGGAAAATGCCAAGTTTTTCCAATAACATCAACTTCCACAATTGGAAAACTTATCGTTCATCAGTATATTTCTCCAAAAATACCTCCAGTTTATCCATTGGAACTGCCGGACTATACAAATATCCCTGATAAATACAACAGCCCAGAGCCTCTAATTTCTGCCGCTGCTCCTCCGTTTCCACATATTCGGCAATCAGTTCATAATTCAGAGAATCTGCCATCTGGTAAATGCCTGCAATAATCGTTTGGCAGCGTTCGTTGTCCAGCACATGTTTTACTAAACTTCCATCCAGCTTTACAGCTTCAAATTCGTTATCCTGCAAATACTGCATCGAACTATGTCCCATTCCAAAATCGTCCATATGAAATACAATACCGTTCTTTTTTAAGCGCAGCATTCGCTCTGGCACTACGCCTGATGTGGCAAGCGCCATTTGTTCCGTTATCTCAAAGCACATAGTGCAGCCGCCGAAATGATACTTTGCAAGAATTGCCTCTACCCTGTCGCAAAACGTATCGGATTCAAACTGTACCGGAAGAATATTCACTGCCATATGCAATGGTTTCCCTCTTTTGGATAAATGCTCCAAATCCTGTGCCGCCCTCTCAATCAGCATAATACCGAAATCATCCAAAAGGTGATTTTGTCTGGCAAGCTCAATCACCATTGGCGGATACATAAATCCAGCTTCCGGATGAATCCACCGCAGCAGCGCCTCCACACCGTAGACCGTATTTTTACTGGTTATCTGTGGCTGATAAAATGTTTTAATTTCTCCTGCTGTTATCGCTTCCTTTAAATCCCTTGTCAGTGTCTTTACAGTTTCGCGCTTCACCTTTGAACCTTTTTTCAGGTTGATAATCTCGCCCTTTTTCTCGCACGCAATCATTTCTTCTTTTAACTTTTCAACATTATTTTGCAGCATCTGGGCACTATGTGCATCGGACATTTCCAAAAATGGGAAGTAAATTGTTGTTCCTATTATAAAAAGCACCGCCTGCAAAATGCTCCCCGCTATACTTCCTGTCGAAAGATATCCGCTAAATAAAATTGGGGTTGTCCATCCCACCTGTACAGATGCCGGCGGCACCAAACCAATAAAAATGCTGATTGCTGCAACTGCTGTCTGTACCAGCGGCACCAGTACAAAGGGAATAATCATAATAGGATTCAATACCACAGGAAGCCCAAACAGCACAATTTCATTAATATTAAAAAGTGCTGGAACAATTCCTGCCTTAAAAAGCGTTCTATCCTTTTTGTTATTTCTAAGGCAAATCGCCGCTAACAGACAAAGTGTAGAACCACTTCCTCCAATCAACGCAAACACATCAAAAAATGTCTTAGAAAAAATAGGTGCGCTTACCCCTGCCGCAATGCTGTCTGTCAGCCCTTTTTCGAACAACTCTGTAGATACTACATGAAGCATATCGCTGCCGTGTATCCCAAAAAACCATGAAATCTGTGACAAAAACAAGAACAACGCCGCTCCGACTGCGCCTGTACCAATTACACCAAACAGCTTTGTCAAAAGTCCAGAACCTATGTTTTGTATATCTGTTTCCACCCCCAAAAGTGCTAGAAGCAAACGCAAAACTGCCCACATAAAAATTACGCAGGTAATCGGCAGAATCGCCTCCACTGTATTTTGAAAATCCACATCTACTCCTGCCTGATATTTATTTTTAATATGGTGCTTATATGCGCTTTTCACAGTACGAAACACGACACAGCTAATTATCGTTATTAAAATTCCAGTAAACATCCAAGTAGCTTCAAATACAGTATACGATATTCCCTCAATACCAGACTGCACAAATATCATATAAGACACCAAGCTGGTCAGCATATAAAATCCCGTATCTTCTTCTTCAACCTGACTGGCGTAACTATGACTTACGGTTAAAATAACAAACAGTGTAACCGATCCCATTGATGCATGATATACCCACAATATTGCCTGATACACCATTCCATTGCATACTTCCCGAATCCATTCCTGATAAACCGCAACAGGAAAAGAAGTCAGCAATACACAGAAAGAACCGATAATAAAAAACGGAATGCAGAGCAGAAGCCCTCTACGCATTGCAATAATAAAATCCTTGCTCTCCATCCATGTGGATAAATTGTTCCCAAATATTTTCTTCTGCTTTTGTTCCATTGCAATCCCCCATTCCTGCGTTTACATACATTTTATATCCATTGTGCCTAGCCAAACTATTTCAAATCCTACAACTTTCAGTAACAATTTTCATTCTATCACATTTCATAGGAAACTGCATTACATTTTTATATTCATACAAGCGTAACAGTTCAGCCTTTGGCTTCCTGTTACAGGCATCAAGCCATGCAAAACCACTTCGTGAAAACCACTTCGTGAAAACCACTTCGTGAAAACCACTTCGTGGTGGCTTGATGCATCTCTGCCACTACGCTGTTTCACGGGGTTGTCGCATTAAGGCAAACGGATACAAGATAGTCTAACACGGTACGGATATTTATACTATATCTTGTATACTCAAAGCTTATTGCGACAGCCCCTAGGCTGACCTGTTACATACAAGCAACAGGTCATACGCCACTTGTGCAGCATATTTCCTCTGCACGGGTCTATGCATAAAATCAAAATCGAGTAGGAGATATTTCTTCCCCTACTCGCCGCCGGATTCTCCATTTACTTAAATCGTACAGCTGTTCCATATGCCATAACTTCGGCTGCGCCTTGCATCACCGCAGACGAAGCATAACGCACATTTAAAACCGCGTCTGCACCAAGCTGCTCTGCTTCCTCAACCATCCGCTTTGTTGCAAGTGCTCTCGCCTCGTTCATCATATCTGTATACGCTTTTAACTCGCCGCCGACAAGCGTTTTAAAACTCTGCGTAATATCTTTACCAATATTTTTACTTTGAATTGTACTGCCCTTTACCAAACCAAGCATTTCCGTTTCTTTTCCTGAAATATAATCAGTATTTACTAAGATCATCTTCTTCTCCACTCCTTATTTCATTCATTCTTTCCACAAGCACATATACCACAACGCCGATTAGCGCAAGTGGTATCACTCCAAATAAAATTTTCGTTATCAACAACACTGACATACTAAAACATATCGCCGCATAAAAACAAAAATAAATCACTGTAATAATAGAAATCACAATTGGCGCTACCATTTTCTTTTTATGCTTTTTTTCAATCTCCTCATCTTTCATAAACCCCCTCCTTTTCCATTTGCTGGAGCTGATGCATTTTAACGAAATAGCTAATAACCAATATTATATCTGCGCCTAACCATGCCATAATTTCTGCGAAAAAAATCCCTGTCTGCCCTACAATCAGCGGCAGCAAAAGTGCACTCAAAGTACGCATAATAAATTCTGCAATTCCCGACAACATAGGAAGCACGGTATCTCCCATTCCCTGAATTGCAGAACGCACCACATGCAGAATATACAACACAGGAAGGCAGACACTCATCACTGTTAGATAAAAATATGCTACTTGCAATGTCTGTTCAAATTCCTCTGGCGTTCCTGATATAAACAGGCTTAAAATCATTTTGCCAAACAGCAGCATTATCGCAGCAATAATTAGGGACGTAATCATTCCGATAAAAACTGCACAGCGCACACCTTTTTTAATGCGGCTGATTTTGCCTGCACCAAGATTTTGCCCTACATACGTTACCATTGCATAGCCATAGGAAGTTGCTGCTATTTCCAGCAGTCCATACAACTTATTTGTGGCAGTAAATCCTGCTATAAAAATAACACCAAAACCGTTTACCACAGACTGCACAATCATTCCGCCTACAGAAATAATCGCATTTTGGAATGCCATTGGAAACCCTAAATACAGCAATTTCCCTGACAAATCTTTCTGCAATGTAAAATCAGAACGCACAAAAGACAACATCTCAATCCTGCGAATATGATACATACAAAATATGCTGGAAACTAACTGTGCAATCAAAGTCGCAACTGCCGCGCCTGCAATTCCCCAATGAAAAACAACAACAAACAATAAGTCCAAAAGAATATTCGTTGCCGACGCAACGATCATTGCATTCAATGGTGTTCTGCCATCTCCTAGCGAACGCAGAATACTGGCAAGCAGGTTGTATAACATTACAATCGGTATTCCAAGAAACATTATCCGCAGATACAGCAAAGTATTTCCAATAATATCCTCTGGTGTCTGTAGCAATCGCAACACTGGCGTCACCAATAACTGCCCCAAAATTACTAAAATAATTACAGAAATTACTGACAATGTAGCAGAATTTCCTATTACTTTGCGCAGCGATGCCTCACGCCGCGCACCAAATTCTTGCGCCATCATAATGCCAAAGCCCTGTGTAAAGCCTTGAATAATCCCCAACATCATCCAGTTGAGCCAATCCGCCGCTCCCAATGCCGCCAATGCATTAACACCAAGCACCTTGCCCACAACCATTGTATCAACAACTGTATACAATTGTTGAAATACATTTCCTGCCATAAGTGATAATGCAAATGATAAAATCAATGAAGAAGGATTCCCTTCCGTCATATTTTTTATTTTTGTATTCATAAGATATTATTTTTTGTTTTCTGCCTCCACTACCATATTGTAAGTATCTATTTTTTGCAGTTCTGCTTCTGGCATACCAATAAACAAACCACCATATTCATAAGTATCTTCAAGTTTTTCAATTCTAACAATCTCAATAAACGCCTGAATCACCTCTTTTGTCCAAAGTGTCAGACTCGCGTTATAAACTGCACCAATTTCCAAACGCTCACTACAATAAAAACCGATGCCTGTCTTTGACACATTCATAATGTCTACATCCACTTCCTCTTGTGTATCAGAATCTAACCGTTTCACTAATAGTGTTGACTCTAAATCCGTTCTCTTACTTTTTCTTCTTTCTTTTTTTTCTTCCATTGCTGCACCTTCCTCTAATTCAAAATCGCATTTGTTTCATGGATTACTTCTTTCACATTATCCGCCATTTTTGACACAGTATCCATTGATTCTTGTATAATTCTGCCATTTTCAGACGTTTGATTCACATTTACAATTGCACCCTCTACTGATTGGAGCAGTTCTGTAATTGTTGCATTGAATTTCTCAATAACATTGGAAATCTCACCGATTGCCGTCTTAATCAATTCGTCATTTTCTTTCGCAGAAGCTACAGAAGACTTAGAGCTGTCTGATAATTGACGTATATTGGACGCAACAACTGCGAACCCTCTGCCGGCTTCTCCTGCCCTTGCTGCTTCTATTGCCGCATTAAGGGATAAGAGGTTAATCTGACCTGCGATTTTTTCAACATCTTGTGTCATAACATTATAGCTTTCAATACTATCATTAATTCGTTCTGCTGCCTCTTTAATTCCTTCATTAAGCGTAGAAAGCTTTGTCATATGATCCGTTAAAATATTCATCTTCTGTGTTGTATGTATCCCCGAATCACGAATCATATCAGCTTCTTCTTTAATAGCATATATACTACTGTTAAGCTGTTCAAATACTTCCATTAACTCGCCATTCATTTCATGCACTCTTTGGTTTACCTGCTCTACTTTTACCCGTTCCTGACCAATAGAGTGTATCATATACTGGTGGCAGTTTTCTTTCTCATTGACGCCCTTTGCCAACGCAATCGCCATATCGCGGCAAGTACGAAATCCGCAAGCATGACAGTCAAAATGCTTCTGCTGTTCGGTTTCTTTGCCCAACTGATGATATGCCCGTTCAATATCGGATTCTGATACATGAATCGTTTCCACATTTTTGGGCTTGTACTTGCGCACAAAATCCTCCACACGCAATTTTTTATCAAAATCCATAAACTGCATATCGTTTCCACGTTTTGTTACATTTTTTCTGCGTACTTTCTTTGCATACTGCTCCACATCATACATAATATTACTAATTGCAAAACAGTGATAATCAACTCCTGTAGCCGGCCCGCCGTTGCAACCGTCCTTACAGCTTAACACATCAAATACCGTTGGAAGATCAGAAGTTTTTTGTTTTAAGTACAAATTCAAATCTCCATACAAACGTTCTGTCCCTTCCGAAGTAATCACAGACATATCTGGCTTATGAATTAACAGGTTTTTCATTAAACCACCTGGTCTTGGGTAGATTGCGCCCTCCAAACCAATATTATCGTCAAATTCAAATTCACTAAATAATTTCACTTTAGGCAGGTCAATATTATTTTCCATAAAATAATCCCGCAAATGCTCCATAGTCACATTGTAATCAATAATCTGTGTATCTTGGAACTCGTCCGATTTCGCAATACATGGCGAAATTGCAGCGATTTTTCCCCGATACCCCAACATTTTCCGGATATAAATTGCCAGACACAGCATAGGACTGTGGATAGGGGACAAGCGTGGAATCAGTTCCTGCTTATGTTTCAGTATATAGTTAACCACCGCTGCACAAGGCTGCGATATCACTTTCGCATCTGGATGCTGTTCCAGATAGCGTATATGCGCCCAGGTACATATATCTGCGCCATAGGACACATCATAAATTTTTTTAATTCCTTGGTTTCGGAACCATTGCAGCACATGACGCCAATTTCCATCAAAAGCAATTTTAATAGACGGCGCTGCAATCAACACTAATTCCTTGCCGGCTTTCATATCTCGCATAAAAGCATCGATATCATCTTCAAATGTTCTAGCATGATGCGAACACGCGCGGATACAAGCACCACATTTAATACATTTACTGTCATCAACATGTATTATTAATCTTCCATCACTGTCTGTTTTCGCTACATTCGCATCAATCACCGGACAAACCCTGACACAAGCATTACATCCGACACATTTATCCACATTTAGGCAAATCCTTCCCATAAACCTTCTCCTTTGCGCTTCTAACCAACAGTTTTTTATATTTTATCAAAAATTCATACAAATGTCACGCTTTTTCAGCAATTATTCTACACGTTCCGCATAGTTTAAAACATTGTTCCCTATATTTTATCGTGCATAATATCCTTGTACCCTTCGCCAAATATTTCGGAAGCGGAACTGACAATCATAAAGGCATTCCTGTCTTCTTCCTTGACAATCTCCTCAATTTTGGGCTCTATTTGCTTTCTTGTCACTATCATTAAGATCTCTTTCGGCGCATTGGAATACGCCCCTTTTGCTGGTATAATGGTCGCCGTAAGATCCAAATCAACCATAATTTTCTGTTTCATATTTTCGTGATGATCACTGATAATGTAAATAAGTTTCGCTTCGTCTGACCCATACAGGACAAAATCCATCATCTTTGAACTTACCACAACTGCAACGCCTGCATAGAATGCTACCACCATATCTTGAAAAACAATCCACGAAGCCAAAATTACTGCACTATCAAAGGCGAGAAACAAAACATTTGTTTTGATATATTTCCATTTAGCCCTTACAATCTTAATAATAATATCTGCACCACCTGTTGTTGCTCCCGCCTTAAAAACAATGGCAAGCGCTACTGCCACCAATGCACCACCAAGAACTGCCGCTATCAGCAGTTCATCCGTTACTGCGCCAAACGGTGTCAGCATATTAATAAAAGCAGTAATCAATGCCAAAGCATACAACGTCGAGCAAATAAAACGCCAGCCAAATTTCCACAGCCCCAAAAGAACAATTGGTACATTTAACAGCATATTTACAGTTCCAACTGGTATCTGAATAAAGCGGTTAATTAAAATCGCAACGCCCGTTATACCACCTGGTGCAATGTTATTAGGATCCAAAAACAAGGCGATTGCTACTGCGTAAATCAAAGCTGCTATTGTTATCATTCCGTATGATTTCACCCTTTTTGCCAATGTTTCTGATTTGCCGCGCCCTATTTCCATACACACCTCTCACTACTGTCAATTAATACCATATTATATACTCACAAACGATTAGATTTTCCTTTCTGTACAACACATATTGCCCGCTTATGCAATATGGGCTGTGCAGAAATTGGAAAATCTTAACGGTCGTTAGTATAACACACTTAAATAATTGTCCGCACCTGCCGTGGCTGATATCCACGTTCCTGCAGTGCCTGCATAATTTGTTTTTTATGTTCTGTACCAAACGTTTCCATTGTAATCCGCAGTTCAACCGCCGCATTTCTGTTAATGGAAACAAACTGATTATGTTCAAGTTTTATGACATTTCCGCTATGTGATGCAATCACTTCCGATACCTTGGTCAGTTCGCCTGGCTTATCCGGCAGCAGCACAGAAACCGTAAAAATACGATCCCTAAAAATCAACCCCTGCTGTACCACTGATGACATCGTAATAATATCCATATTTCCGCCGCTTAGAATTGCCGCAATCCGTTTATTTTTTACCTCAAGATGCCGCAGCGCCGCCACAGTCAGCAAGCCGGAATTTTCCACAATCATCTTGTGATTTTCCACAATATCCAAAAAAGCAACCACAAGTTCCTCGTCTGGAACTGTTATAATCTCATCAATATTTTTCTGAATATATGGGAAGATATTTTTGCCCGGCGTTTTTACTGCGGTGCCATCCGCTATGGTATTCACTCCCGGAAGTGTTACAACACCGCCTGCTTTCAGGGACTCCTGCATACAATTTGCCCCTGCTGGCTCTACGCCGATAACATGAATTTTGGGATTTAACAGCTTTGCCAATGTAGAAACGCCTGTCGCCAAACCGCCGCCGCCAATTGGTACCAAAATAATATCCACCAGCGGAAGTTCCTTAAATATTTCCATTGCAATCGTCCCCTGGCCAGTAGCAACCGCCAAATCGTCAAATGGATGAATAAACGTATACCCTTTTTCGTCCGCAAGCTGGTATGCATACTCACATGCCTCATCGTACACATCCCCCTTTAAAATCACTTCCGCACCATAGCTTTTTGTCCGGTTTACTTTCATTAAAGGTGTTGTTGTTGGCATTACAATGGACGCGTGCACACCATATTTTTTTGCTGCATATGCCACACCCTGCGCATGATTTCCCGCCGAAGCTGTAATCAGACCTTTTTCGCGTTCTTCCTCTGAAAGTGTACTAATCTTATAGTATGCTCCGCGCAGTTTATATGCGCCTGTCAACTGCATATTTTCTGGTTTTAAATACACCTTATTCCCTGTCTGTGCACTTAAAAAATCACTGTAAATCAACTTTGTTTCTGATGTAACTTTTTTAACAATTTCCGATGCTTCCTCGAATTTCTCAAGCGTCAACATCTCTGCCATAATACAATCCCCCTATCTATAGTTTGTGATTTTAAAATTTTTATACATCTTACGAAAAGTCTGATTCCTGCTCCGGTTTCATATCAAATAATGCATTGACAAAGTCATCCACATCAAACTTTTGCAAATCATCAATGGTTTCGCCTACGCCGATATATTTCACAGGAACATTTAATTCTGACTGTATCGCAATGGCAATGCCGCCTTTTGCAGTACCGTCCATTTTCGTTAAAATAATTCCGGTCAAGTTAGCCACCTCACCGAACTCCCGCGCCTGTGCAAGCGCATTCTGACCAGTCGTTCCATCCAGCACAATTAAGTTTTCCCTATGCACATTAGGAAATTCTCTGTCAATAATACGATTCATCTTTTTTAATTCTTCCATTAAATTCCTCTTATTGTGAAGTCTTCCCGCCGTATCGCAGATTAGCACATCCACGTTCCGCGCCTTTGCCGCATTCACTGCATCAAAAATTACCGATGCCGGATCTGCGCCGTCCGTTCCGCCAATCATATCTACGCCCGCACGGTGCGCCCACTCTGCAAGCTGATCGCCTGCTGCCGCGCGGAATGTATCCGCCGCTGCTATCAGCACTTTATTACCCTGCGCTTTTAATATGCCTGCAAGCTTGCCAACCGAAGTCGTTTTGCCCACCCCATTGACACCGATAATAAAGATTACAGACTGTTTATGTTCAAACTCGTAAGCTGTTTCTTCTACCCGCATCTGCTCCTTAATGCTTTCCACCAAAAGCTGCTTACATTCTGAAGGATGCCTAAGATGCTTCTTTTTAACTTCCTCCTTCATACGTTCCATAATATCATTTGTAGCATTGACACCAATATCCCCCATAATCAGGGTTTCTTCCAATTCTTCATAGAAATCGTCGTCTATCTCCGAAGACCCATAAAAAACCGCGTCAATTCCTGCCACAATATTGTCGCGCGTCTTAGCAAGCCCCTCCTTCAACCTACTAAAAAATCCTTTTTTCCCTTCTGACATTTATATTCCTCCTAATCCTCCAACTCACTATCCACAAGATTTACACTTACCAAAGTTGATACCCCTTTTTCCTGCATAGTAATGCCATATAAGCGATCTGCCTGTTCCATTGTACCACGTCTGTGGGTAATTACAATAAATTGTGTGCCTTTTGTCAGCTTATTCAAATATTTGGCAAAACGGTTGACATTCTGTTCGTCCAAAGCTGCCTCGATCTCATCAAGCAGACAAAACGGAGAGGGTTTGAGATTTTGAATTGCGAACAATAGTGCGATTGCTGTAAAAGACTTTTCCCCGCCGGAAAGCTGCATCATATTTTGCAGCTTTTTCCCCGGCGGCTGTGCAATAATCCGAATCCCCGCCTCCAAAATATCCTCATCTTCAATCAGTTCCAATGTTCCTTTTCCACCGCCGAACAATTCTTTAAACACTTTGTCAAACTCCCGTTTGATTTCCTCGAATTTTTCTGCAAACTGCCTGCGCATTGCCGTATCCAGTTCTTGGATAATCCCCTCCAATGTTTTCTCTGCTTCTATTAAATCATCATGCTGATTCTTTAAAAATGTATAGCGTTCCATCAAAACTTTAAAATCTTCAATCGCATTGACATTGACATCGCCTAATTTTCGTATATCATCTTTCACAGTATTCACCAGCCTGCGCAATTCCGGAATATCATTCATCTGCGGATTGCGTAGCACGGCAGCGCTGTTTAGCGTAATCTCATACTCATTCCACATATAATTTATCTGTGATTCCATTTGCTCCTCTAGCTTTTCTTTCTGTGACTGCAATCTATAGACTTCCTTATCCAGCGCATTTTTTCGTTCAGAAATTTCCTCCCGTCTACTGAAAAATGTCTTCTGCTTCTGTGAAAAATCCTCCTTTGCCTGCTGTTTTTCCTTTAAAGCAAGTTCTGCTTCAGACTGTGTGGTGTGGGAATTTTGGATTGTCTTTTCGATACCTTCAATACTGTGCTTTTTATTCTCTATTTCCACAACCCCTGTTTCCAAATTCGCTGCTACTTCTGCAAGTTCCTCTTGATAGCTGCTAAGTTCACTTTCAATACGCTCTAAATTGGTCTGTTCAAATTCCTGCTTTTGCAGCATTTTGGAATACTCTACTTCCCATTCACTGACGCTTCCCATTTTTGCGGCTTCTTCCTCACGATAACTCTCCAATTCTTTCTGACAAGTATCGACATCTTCCTCAATCTCTCGCTCCTGCTCCTCGGAAGTCTTTAATTCATGAAAAACAGACTCCTTATCTATATTGATTTCTCGTACTTTCTGCTCTATCTCCAACTGCTCTGCCTTTAACGTATCAAATCCCTGTTCCGCTTCATTTTTACGTTCCTCTGCCGCCACAACATTAAAGCGCGCCGTATTCTGCTGAATAAAAAGTTCCTGTAATACTGCCTTTTCTTCCTCTATGGATTTACGCACATTATTCCGCTCCGCTTTGATAGCTTCAATACCAGCTTCTGCTTCCGCCACTTTCGCCTTGCGCACTTTAAGCTGTTCCTCTAACTCCGCAATTTCGCGGCGTCTTCCAAGAAGATTGGAATTGTTTTTAAATGCGCCACCGCTAATCGCACCGCCCGGTACCAGCAATTCCCCTTCCAACGTTACCATACGCACAGAATAATGATACTTCCGCGCAATCCCCGTTGCATGATCGATATGGTCAACCACCACAATCCTTCCAAGCATTGTCTTTGCCACATTTACATATTTTGGATCAGTTTTTACCAAGGTATCTGCAATTCCAATCACTCCCTGTTCCCGCAAAACCTCCTGCATCCGAAATTCCGGCGGCTTTGTAATACTGGTAAGGGGTAAAAATGTCGCACGCCCAAACCGATTTTTCTTTAGAAACGCAATCATTTTTTTTGCTGTTTCCTCGTCATCTGTCACAATATTTTGAATACTGCCGCCAAGTGCCGTTTCAATTGCCGTTTCATACTCCTTATCAACCTTTATAATATCCGCAACAACACCGATAATTCCGCTATTCTGCGCTTTCTGCTCCATTACTTTCTGAATACTGTTTCCATATCCTTCATACCGCTCTGTCAAGTTAGAAATTGTATCCAGCTTCGACTTATCACGCTGGTAATCAGCCTGCAATTCTTTGATTTCTTCGTCCTTTTTCCGCAAACGCCCCCGAAATGTACCATTTACTTCATTCCAATGCGCAAGCCGGCTGTCCGCCTGCGTAATCTGCTCGCTGATACGCTGAAATTCCTCTTGAAGTGCCTGAATCTCAGCGTTGCGTTCCTGCTCGTCACTCTGAATACGCAGCAGCCTTGAATTTAACTCTGCTTTCCGAATGCGAAGCTGCTCCATCATGGTATCAAAACTGCTTAATTTCGATTTAATCGTCGCACGGTCATTCAAAGTTTGAATAATGCGGTTCTTTCCCTCCTCGATACGATTATTTAACGCCTCAATATGTGCCTGCACTTCTAAAAGAAAACCTTTTGCCTTATCTCGCTCCTCTCCCAGTGCCTGCACTTTCTCGTCAAAAACAGCCTTCGACGCAAAGATTTTCGCACGTTCCGTTTCTTTCTGCGCAATCTGTGCTTCAATCGCAGCAATACGCTCTCGAAAATGCTGTTCATTGCCTTGTGCGCTTTTAATTTGCTCCCGCAGGACATTTAACTCACCCTCAAGCTTTCCGCGCGTTACACTGGCATTGGTAAGCGATTCCCTTGTCTGCTCTATCTCCTGCTCCAATGCCTCGATCCGCGTTTGAATATTGTCATACTCAACACGAACTTTATCGTACTGGCTGCTTGTCCGCTGATAATCCTCCTGTGCAATTGTATAATTTTTCTCCGCTTCCGCAAGTTGTCCAGAAATACGCTGATTCTCTAAAAGGAACATATTTACATCCAATTCCTTTAATTCTTCCTTTTTCTTTAGATAAATTTTCGCCTTTTCCGACTGCTTCTCCAACGGCTCAACCTGTTTCTCCAATTCGCTTAAAATATCGCTGACACGCACAAGATTGTTTTTCTCATCCTCAAGCTTCTTCTGTGCTGTTGCCTTACGCTTCTTAAACTTTACAATCCCTGCCGCCTCGTCAAAAAGTTCTCTTTTTTCTTCTGGCTTCCCGCTTAGAATCTTCTCAATCTGTCCCTGTCCAATAATCGAATAACCTTCCTTGCCGATACCAGTATCATAAAACAACTCATTCACGTCCTTTAACCGGCAGGGCGTACTGTTAATAGAATATTCGCTCTCACCAGAACGGTACAGGCGCCTTGCAACTGTTACCTCCTCATATTCAATCGCAAGCTGGTGGTCTGCATTGTCAAATGTTATCGCCACATAAGCATATCCTAACGGCTTGCGCAGCTCCGTTCCCGAAAATATAACATCCTGCATTGACTCACCACGTAGCTGCTTAATACGCTGTTCACCAAGCACCCATCGCACCGCATCCGCCACATTGCTTTTTCCGGAACCATTCGGACCGACAATCCCCGTGATTCCTTGATGAAATTGGAAATTTATTTTATTTGCAAATGATTTAAACCCCTGTACTTCAATACTCTTTAAATACATTCTGTCCCCCGTTATGACATATCCATGCCTTTTTGCTTAATCAAAGCATTATATGCCGCCTGCTGCTCTGCGGATTTCTTTGTCTTGCCGGATCCCGATCCAATTAGCGCATTGTTAAGATAAACATTGACAAAAAATTCCTTATTGTGATCCGGCCCATGCTCCCCAACCAGTTCATAATGCAGTTGTGCGTTGTTCTGTTTCTGCACTTCTTCCTGAAGCAGTGTCTTACTGTCTAAAAACAGTATTTTATGTTCCAAATCCGACATTACAAATTGGTAGATAAATTTCTTTGCACTTTCCAGACCGCCATCAAGATATATAGAACCAATTACCGCCTCCAACACATCTGATGTTATAGAATCCCGCTTTCTGCCGCCAGTTGCCTCTTCACCCTTACCCAGCATAACATAATTTCCAAGACCAATATCCCTTGCGCAATATGCAAGTGCCGGCTCACATACCATTGACGCCCGCATTCTAGTCAACTCTCCCTCAAGTAAATTCTCATTCTTCATATACAAAAATTCACTTGTAACCAATTCCAATACGGCATCCCCTAAAAACTCCAAACGTTCATAATCCCTTAATTTATTTATTTTCTGCTCATTCGCAAAAGAACTGTGCGTCAAAGCCTGTTTTAAAAGATCTTCATCCTGATAAAAATATCCCATTTTTTCCTGTAGTTCTTTTAATGCTTCCTTTATATTTCGCATAATTCTGCTCCCATCTTATTCATATATACTGGCTTTCCTGCACCATCGCCATACAAAAAGCCCCTTATCTGAGGGCTTTTTTGTTAATTAGAGCCTTGAGCGGCTCTCTGCATTATACTTTTTATAAGTGCAACAGCTTCCCGAACTGTTGTTATTTTTTCCAAGCCCTCTGTTGGAATGTGAATCCCTAATTCTTCCTCCACACCCTCTATAATTTGATAAACATCTATAGAGTCCGCTCCTAAATCGGTAAGAAAAGTCATATCCATTTCAATTTCATCCGGATCCATTCCCAAAATTGTCGCCGCCGCCTTTCGCAAAGCATCAAATTCCATTACAATCAGATCCTTCCTTACTTATCCTTCAAAATCACTTTTTCCTTGATTTTCTCGTTTATTCGCTGTTCTTTAAATGTCACACATTGCAAAATGGAATTTTTAATTTCTATGGACTTTGAACTTCCATGTGTTTTTACTACCAGACCATTCAGCCCTAAAAGAGGTGCGCCGCCATATTCTTCCAAGCTAAAACCTTTTAATGTACTTTTTAATGCTGGTTTTACAAGCAATGCCCCAATTTTGCTGCGCAGCGACGTCATCATACCAGCTTTCACCTTTTTAATCAGTGTAGCACCAACACCTTCGTAAAGCTTTAAAATAATATTTCCCGCAAACGCTTCACAGACAATGACATCTGCATATCCAGTCGGAATATCGCGTGCTTCAATACTTCCAATAAAATTAATTTCAGGACAATTCTTTAATAAAGGAAAGGTTTCCTTTACCAAAGCATTCCCCTTTTCTTCCTCTGCACCGATATTGACAATCGCTACCTTTGGCTTGTCCACTCCCATAACGCTTTCCATATATACGGATCCCATTTTTGCAAACTGCACCAGATGCGAAGGTCTTGCGTCTACATTTGCTCCACAATCAATTAATAGAGAACAACCTGTTTCCGTAGGAATCAAAGGCGCTAGTGGTGGGCGCTCAATCCCTTTGATTCTTCCTACAATAAGCTGTCCGCCAACCAGCACAGCGCCGGAACTGCCTGCCGATACAAAGGCATCACAAGTGCCCTCTTTTACCAGATGCAGTGCCTTAACAATTGACGACTCCTTTTTCTTACGAATTGCCAATACAGGAGGCTCCGCCGTTTCAATGATTTCATCTGCATGAAGAACCTCAATCTGCCCTTTATCATATGTGTACTTGGCTAATTCTTCCTGAACCGCTACCTGCTTCCCTACAAGGTATACCTTAATTTTATGATTTTCGTTCACAGCCTCCACTGCTCCCTTTACAATTTCCTCGGGGGCATTATCACCTCCCATTGCGTCCACCGCAACCCTTGTTATCTCATCCATTGCCTAAAACCTCCCTATTTTTATACTGAACATCCAAAAATTTGCCGTTCAGTTGCGCCAGCCGCACACCGCAAAGCGGCAGTTTCCCTTTGTACGGCTGTGTGCAGAATCCTGCCGTCTTTTCCGTAATACACAAACCGCTAAAAATATTTTCGTTATAAATAAATATACTAGAATGCATAGCAAAAAGCAAGAAAAATTGTTCTATCGCATATTGGAGAGATGAGGCTGTTAAAACAAGTTTTGATGATACAAGATATCGTATAAAACGCAGCACATTGTTATACTATCGTGTATATGTTTTTCTTAATGCGACAGCCTCACGCATCAAGCCATGCAAAACTGTTTCATGAAAACCATTTCATGAAAACTACTTCATGAAAAGCACTTCGTGAAAACCACTTCGTGATAACCACTTCATGATAACCACTTCGTGATAACCACTTCATGAAAACCACTTCGTGATAACCACTTCGTGGTGGCTTGATGCATCTCATTCACTACGATTTCTTACGGACTTTGCAGTATAGCGCAAAGTCCTAGGCTGAATTGCTACTTGGAGAGTAACATTAGAGAGCTCTAGCTGTCTGCCTCAAATATTTCTGCATAAAGTTCCTCACATATAGATTCCAAATAAGAAGTTTCCAATGTTCCAAACTTTTGTTCTACTTTCTTCTTTATCACTGCAAAATACGCAAAATATCGTGCCTCCTCCTGCGATTCTTCTGCACAATCTGCCAACTCCACAATATTTTCTACAGAAAGGCTGCTATGCGCCCAATCTTTAATTTTAGATGTTAAATTTTCCTCTTTCTCTGCTTCTTTCTCATATATTTTAGACGACCGAAACGACACAATTCCTATTATAATAAAAACGACAAACAATCCCCCCATAACCGCATACGTAAAATATTTTGCCGGTGCCGCAAACTGTATCGGCAGCACGCCAAGTTCCATTAATATCAGTGCTGCCAGCCCCAAAACCCCCGTGATAAAAAGCGTATAAGCAGAACTTTTAAAATCCTCTGCCTTCGCTTTTTTATCCTGATACACCTTAACATCTTCATTTGACATAGTAATTTTCTCCACTTCTTTATAAATAAAATGCCCCTAAATATTTTCCTTTGATTAAAAATATTTCT
>ERZ778495.789-NODE-789-length-26501-cov-6.075701_pt1 | contig 26501 bp, 22 predicted proteins | sample MGYA00433100_ERZ778495 | MGnify/ENA primary metagenome ERZ778495 (study PRJEB29527, sample SAMN07138962) | mouse gut metagenome | material: feces | host: mouse | place: China:Nanjing | collected 2016-01-25 ...
AGGAAAAATCGTTCCACGGTCATATATTTATCAGAATTAATCGGATCGCCTTTATAAACCATAAAGCTTTCATCCTGAAACTCAATATCATAGCGAACAGGGTCATTGACCAACGCTGGAACCATACGAATTGCCGTAAAAACCATTGGGAAGCTGACAAGAATTACCGCGGCAAGCATTCCAAACTCTTGCAGCAGCCTCTTGGATGTTTTGCGGTATGTCACTGCCGCAAGCGCTGCCACTGCTGCCACAGTTACAGTACAGGTTAGCATTGCTGTGCGTGACATAGACAGCAGTACAAATCCAAACGCACACGCCGTTACAAAATACTCGCCGAAACAACGCCAAAGCATTTTCTTTCTATCCCGCAGTTTACCGTAAAGCTTCCCCACAGCCGCACCGATTACCACGGCAAGATACATCCCCGTACACGCTACAGTATGGAAAATACCACCATACCGATACAGCATCCAATAGTGATGCGGCCGATGCAGCAGGCAAAACAGGCAAACCAGCCCAAAGCTAAGCAAAATACCATTCGTTAAATTCCTTAAAAATCGGCTTCGCGCAGCCGGCGTCAGCTTTATAAAAAACATTGCAATAAATGGCAGCACCGCCGTAAACACCCATGTTTTTTCAAAACGGTATGCAAACATCAGTATGGAAAATAGCAACCAAAACCCGCCATATAAAATCTGCTGCCAATATCTGCGCAAAAAACCCTGCCAATCTGAGAAATTCTCTGTAATTGCCTGCATTGCTGCACGAATGCTTTTGGCTTTAAGCCGCAATAGCATATTTAAAATCAACAGTCCCCATGCTGCCACCACGCCGCACGTAAGACGCGCTACCAATAGTTCTTTGTCATCCTCCATAAAATCCCTGCAATACAATCCTGTTCCAACTGCAGCGATAACAAGCCATATCAGACTTCCAATATGAAGAAACTGTCTTCCCCCATACATCATTAGAAAAGCAATCGCAAGAAAAATCAACATCCAGCGCGTATTAGTAATATGATAGTATTCCCGATCTGCATTAACATATTGACATAATGCATAAAATAAAAAGCCAAAACTCACTGTCTGGATATAATTGCGCCATATTAGAGAACGCCGCACTTGCGCTGTAAGCTGTGTTTCCTTTGGTTTCTTAGGAAAAAACAGCGGAAGCCACAGTGCACCTGCTGCCCAAAATCCCGCGGCCGCAATCGCAACTGTAAAAAACAGCCTGTCCGCTGCTGCACCGCCAAAACGGTTTTGCACGACGGAAAAAACAAATAAACTAACAAGTGCAATTATAACTGCAATACTTGCCGCAATCCGCACATATTTTTGCACTATCTGCTGATACCCTGAAAAGTATCTGTCATAGCAAAAAAGCACATACGCCGCAAGTAAATACAATCCCCCCGCAGCCACAAGAATCAAAATATCATACACAACCATTCCCACCACGCTAAGCGGTTTGGTATAGTCAAAATCCGCGGCCAAACAGATGGTATCATTGATTACGCCGTCAATATACAATGTACTGTTTTCAAGCTGCGCAAGCTGTCCTCTGTCCGCTGTCGGCAGAAAAATTTCCGCACTGCAGTCCTCCGGCACCAGTACTTCATAGTAGTATTCTATATCCTGCTCCACATCGAGATCCGGCGTTGCACACAGATATCCGTCTTTTGCAATATCCTTACAGCTATAGATTTCCTCATAGATGCAAGAAAAACTATCATTATACAAACGGAATAAAATCGTCTGTGCTCGTTCCACCGTTTTGGGCATTTCACAGCGCAGATACAAGGTTATATGAGATAAATGTGTATCCGAAAAAAATATCTTTTGCAATTTTTTATCCGTCTGTGTAAAACGTTCTCCCGCAGCGCCTGCCTGCTGTGCCGACGAAAACGCCTTCTGCTTGGAGTACGTATGCTTTTGATAAACCTGCATAGGGTATACTCGAACCAGCAGGATAAAAGCTATCGTCGCAAACACGATCTGAATCCATGTATTTCGATAGACATTTTTTTCATCTGACAATATTTTTGCCAAGAAATTTCCTTTCATCCCCAAACTCTTTCCCTGCGCTTTCTAATCTGTATACATCATTGTATACATACCATAATGGATTATGGCATACCATATTGTACTAAGTTTTCCACAATTTCATAGCTTTCATTTATCTTTGCGGCAACTTCCATAATTTGTTATTACCATTATCTTACATTTCTACCGCGTTTCAGTATAGCACAATACAACATATTATACAACTGTTTTGCCTTTTGTGATTTCTTCTCGGACAACATACTGCGGAGAATTATTAATACTAATATAAATACGCCCAATATATTCTCCAATCAGTCCCAGCATAACCATTAGCATACCGCCGATAAATACAATTGCCGCCATCATAGAGCTAAATCCCAGCGGCACAGCCGGATTCACAAATTTCTTAATAATTGTATAAAAACCATATAAAAATCCGCTGACTGCGAAAATAGCGCCGGCAACCGTTGCAATTCGCAGCGGCAATATCGAAAACGCAGTAAATCCGTTAAACCACAGCCCCAGCAGTTTCTTCATGGTATAGCCGGAACTGCCAATTTCACGGCTGCGGTGATTGACTGGTACATTTGCAATATTCCTTGTTGCCCGCAGTACCAGCCCAATTACATACGGATAACTATTCTCATATTCCAGCATACTATCCACTACAAACCGTCTTGCCGCAAAATAACTGGTTATCTGCAGTTCCTTTGGCTTTTCCAGCATAACCCTTGTCATAATATCATTCATCCATGTACCAAAATTCCGAAATGCACTATGTTTTTTATTCTCATAACTGGCATAAATCACATCTCTGCCATTCTCTATGCCCTCTATCAGCTTGCCAACCTCGCAAGCCGGTGTCTGGCCATCATCATCCAGACACACGACAATATCGCCGTCCGACCTGCGCAGTCCTGCCATTAATGCCGCGTGCTGCCCGAAATTTTTTGCCAAGTCAATGCCTGTAATATTATCATATTGGCTGCACAGTCTGCGGATTACTGCAAAGGTATCGTCCGGCGAACAATCGTTTACCAGAAATATATCATATTCATATGCTGCTAATCCCCGCATTGTTTCCCTTATTTCCTCTACCACGTGCGCAAGTGTTTTCTCACTCCGATAGCAAGGAATAATAAAACTGATTTTACTCATGAAAACCCCCTGTTTCTTACAGTTCCCTATTCCGATGAATAATCCCAAACAATACCACATCTTCATAGTTCCCGTTTATCCGCACATCTTCCCGAAAATATGCCTCCCGCTCGTAACCTGCCCGTATATGCAGGCGAAGACTCGGCTCATTATACGCCAGTACCCGTGCAATAATCTTATGCAGCCCAAGCTGTTCAAAGCCATAGCGCACAATTAAGCGCACCGCTTCCGTTCCAATTCCTTTCCCGCGCGCTATACTGTCCCCTAAAAAAATCCCACTCTCTGCCTTATTATTTTCTTCCTCAAAATGCTGCAAATATACACATCCCTGCGGTTTATCATCTGCCAGGGAACACACAACAAACTGGTGTACCAGCCCGATTTCCACCTTATTGTGCAGCCAGTCCAAATGTTCTTGTTTCGTAATTGGTTTTCGGTAAATAAAATTTTCCCTTACATTGTCAGAATTGCGCCACCCCAGCACCATATCCGTATCCGCTGCTGTTATAGGCCGAAGATAAACCTGATTTCCGCTGATTCTGTAATCTTTTGCCACAGGCTCCATTTGTCTACCCCTCCGGTTTCTCTATTTATTAATAGTAAACGCAAATACTATTTGTGTTTACTATACTTCCTTCTTCTGCTTATAGACCAGCTTATAGACAGAAAATGCAGGGTTATATTCCATATCATCAATTCTATCAATGCACTGTGCTTCCACAGAAAGTCCCCTCTTGAAATAATATTGTTCTAACCAGCCTAAATCCTTGTCACAAGCGGCAATAAAAAATGTTTCTGCCGCATTTTTATTTTTCTTAGCAGAATAAAGCGCACTCTGTACATCTTTTAAGCCAGACCTTGCAAGCTTTTTCTTATATAAAGGGCTTTTTGCCACCCAGCCGCCGCAGATATCATAATTACGGTAAGTATTATCCACTTCACAAAATATTTTTTCTGCATAAGGTATCCCCTGATATGAAGTGGAGGAGTATACATCAATAATATAATAATTCCCCTTATTGGATTTGCAATACTCCATTAATGCCCCCCATCTACCGCCAACATACTCCCGTGCTGTATATTCTTCTGATACCGTATGAAAATTTACCGCAAATGCACCTGCTAAAAATAAAATACACAGCACACTGATCACCATATTCGTTAGCGTTCCAAAAAACCACACCGACCGCGCTTCCTGCCTTGTCATGCCCTGCTGCACCGAATTATCCAAAGATAAACTCCCCTGCGGCAAATCATTGAGAAGAAAACCAAGCAGCACCGCAAGCTCCATCATTAAAAGCGGCATTGTAACACGGCTGACAATCCGGTCTACCATATATAAATATAGCCATAAAATACTGCGAATAACCAGCAAAGCAAGAATTTTAAACAACGCCTGTCCTTTTTTCAGATGTTTTGGCGCAGTTTCTTCTGTTGGCACAAAAACTGGAAAAAAGCACAGTAAAATATAGACAACATATGTTCCCGCCACCGCATAGCCGCAGACTGCTTCGCCAGAAAATATCTGTTTCGATTCCTCTCCTTGATGAAAAAAAGCATTATACAAGCTGCTTACACCCGATAACAAATGTTCTTTATAAAGCCATAACGCCTCGGAAACACTGTTTTTACTAACAAATCCAAAGGTACTGTGCAGCGCCTGCCCGTTCTGTGCCTGCTGCCGCTGATACGCTGCCAAAGAATCCAACACCCATGAATCAATCGACTCATCAAGGGCAAAATTATAGTTTTCCAAAAGCGCATACGATTCTTCTGACAAACCTGTCTGTTCTACAATATCTGTGTCTGCGTTATTTTCATCAGAATAATATTCTGGAAGCCCATAAAAATCATATAATTTCGTTCTTGCGTCAAAAAACTGCCGAAAACTCATCCAGTCACTGCTGCTGTACGCTAGATAATCCAGTGAAATCACTACTAACATCCCAAACAACGCTGTACCAAGTGTAATCAAATATTTCCGAAAATTCACTCCCGTAAAAATTTTTTCTTCGCCGCCCCATTTTACCATACCTGCAAGCAGTAAAAACGGCATAAGCATCAAACATATTTCTGTACGAATCATAAAAGAGAGCACTACCAACAGTACTGGCACCATATTGCGGCGCAGAAATGCAGACGGCTTGTCTGCCCGCTTTGCCGTAAGGAACAAAAATACCGCGCCTATCATGCACAGCCCAGCCGTAGTACTATACTGTATAATTACCAGTTCCCTTAATATCAGCCCAAGAGCCAGCACCGCCTCTGTAACCAATGCTGCAGTTTTGCCGATTCCCGTTTTTGCCAGCCCCCAAAGCCGCCATGCCGCCAACATCAGCACACCAAACTGACAGCAGCACAAAAACACTCCAAACCAGGGCATCTCAGGCATCACTTTATATGCCGACGCAATCAACCATGACAGTGGATACAACATTTGTATACTGTATCCGCTCGGCACACCTGTATAAGCGCCTGACAAGATATCCTTAATTACTGTATCATCATTTAAGTCATAATAAAAATCAAAACATACTGCCGGAATCGCAACAACGCAGAATGTAAAAATCAAAACGCCGCAGACTTTCCCAGTCATTCCTTTTGCACCGCCACCCATTTATCTGACAGAGCTCCTTCCCTTTTGAAAATTATTCCTGCACCGCATACCCGCACGATTTCGGAATAATTTCTTACGGATTTACCATACTCATATTTACCCACGTTTGTTAGGAACTGTTTCGAAATGGGGCTATCGCATTAAGGAAAATAGATACAAGATATCATAGCACTGCACTACATTTTATACAATATCTTGTATAGTTATAACTTATTGCGACAGCTCCATTTATCAACAATTTGTTAGTATGAAACACCGTAAAATTCCTTGATTTTGCTGACAATATAGTCAACTTCCGACTCTTTTAATGTGAAGAACAGCGGCAGTCGAAACAGACGCTCGCTCTCTTTTGTTGTATAGATATCCTCTCCACGGAACTCGCCAAACTTTAAGCCTGCTGGTGCCGTATGCAGCGGCACATAATGAAATACCGACAAAATACCGTTCTCTTTAAGAAATGCAAGCAGCCGCGTCCGTTCTTCCATATCTTTTGCTTTGGCATAGTACATATGACCATTATGAATACATCCCTCTGGTATTACCGGCAGTTCCAAAATCCCCCGCTCTTGCAGCGGCTGTAATTGTGTATGATACTGCACCCAGCGTTCCAGCCTTGCCTTGGTTATCTCTTTGGCAAGCTCTAGCTGCGCCCATAAATATGCCGCATTCATATCGCTTGGCAGATAGGACGAGCCATAATTCATCCAGCGGTATTTATCTACCTGACCACGGTAATACTGCGAACGGTTTGTCCCTTTTTCACGGATAATCTCTGCTTCCTGTATATACTTCTTATCACGGATAAGCAGCGCTCCGCCCTCGCCCATACTGACATTCTTTGTTTCATGAAAAGAATAACACCCAAAATCCCCAAATGTGCCTAGTGCTTTTCCTTGATAACTTGCCAGAATACACTGTGCCGCGTCCTCAATTACCATTAAATTATATTTCTCGGCAATTGCCATAATCGTTTCCATCTCACACGCCACGCCTGCATAGTGCACAGGAACAATCGCCCTTGTACGCTTTGTAATTGCTGCCTCTATTTTGTTCTCGTCAATATTCATTGTATCTGGCCGAATATCCACAAACACTGCCTTTGCGCCGCGCAGTACAAAAGCATCCGCTGTTGATACAAATGTATACGCAGGCATAATCACCTCATCGCCCTCCTGAATCTCTGCAAGCAGCGCTGCAAGTTCCGTAGCATGTGTGCAGGAGGTGGTCAGTAAACACTTACTCGTTCCTGTCTGCTCCTCAATCCATTCGCTGCACTTCTTAGTGAACGGCCCATCACCGCAAATCTTTTGATTTTCCACAGCCTGTTTAATATATTCTATCTCTTTCCCCGTAAAGGGCGGTACGTTAAAATTAATCATGTTTTCCCTCCTTTTAGCACTTGCCAAACTGCCGCATTTTTTTCTTTTTCAACTTATGCACCCCCGTATGGAGTGCGACTTTCGCACTTGTCAAACCGCCGCCATTTTTTTCTTTTTCTTCATATTACACACATCAGGCATATTTTGCAAGATTGAATCGGATTCTATTATCCTGAACGGCAAAAAGAGTGTTACAATGCAGCCTTGCTGGATTGCAGCATCTATTTCCCAAAACATCCGTGTAGAAGACTTGGTGGGTAGAACACTTGATATTGTTTGGATTGATACACTGCTTTATATTGTTTCTTCTGCATAAATTCCCAAATTACAGAAAACTTTTGATAACGGATGCCGCTTTGCTGCTTAAGCTTGTTAACTGCTTGTGTACCGAAAATAACCACCGGCAACTCATCATTTTTTTCATTGCTAATGTTGTCTAAATCCTGCTGCAGCCGTGTCAGCGGATTAGAGTCTAAATCCGGCCACGTCGTAAATACTGCGGATTCCATATTAAATATATAGGCAAGCGCCGGAATATCACCGTAAAGTATCAACTTTTTCTTGGTAAGATTATTTTCTACTAAAAACTGGTCAAGCGCCTCCAACAGTTCTTTCTTTTCTGTTGTCGTTTTCAGCCCGTTCACTTTGTCGCTACTTTGGAGATAAACGGTCTGGCGCTGTTCTTCTGCCGCCATGCCGATTGGCTGTTTATCATGAAATACGAAAAATATACCAAACAGCAGACTCTGTAATACCATGCCCGCCAGCAAAACCCCTATCCCCCAGCGAAAAACAAATGCGTGTGCAACGCCTTTAAATTGGCGAAATACTGCAGTTAACATAAGCGCAGAAACAGGCGCTGTTAGAAACAAGTTGTTAATAATCGGATAAAGCCCATTATTGCTTCCAAGCGGTGTAATCCAAATAATGACCAACAAAAAAACCGCCCAAAGCTTTAATTTTTCACCAATCTGCCGACACATAAGACACCAGATACAAAGCGCATTGACAATCAATAGATAAACAACTGCCCATTTATACATACTAAAATACTCTGTATAGTCAAAGTCAAACATCCCTCTGCCATAACACAGCCGCACAAGCACCAGCAATCCAATGATGTAAAGCCCATACGCTGTTAAATACAACACTTTAGCAATACGGTTTCTGCCAAAGTCCGGCAGTCTTTGATTTCCTGTGCTCTGTGATTTTTGTTCAAAAATCTTTGTTAAAAGAGCAAATGCCGCAAATCCAGCCGCCATATACGCCAAAAAGAGAAACAGCCAAACACTGTTTTCAATATAATCGGCAAACATTGCCGTAACCATAGAATCCGGTTTGTAGTCCGTAGCTGTATCTGTCATGGCAAATAGCCCTTGCACCATTTCCGGATAAGTTGCAAAACCATACCGAATACTAATATATATGATTGGTACTAAAAACCCCACAAAATATCCGGCAATACACCGTATTGTCCGCCTTATCAGCCGCTGCCATCTTGTATTTGCATCTGTCTGAAAACAGGAATACCACACTGGCAGAATCAATGCCATATATGTAATATTTGGCATACGAACCGCGACGCAAAGCCCAAGAATAACGCCTGCTATTATATAATAGTTTTCTTTATCTTTTGTAATTGCCTGATATAGTAAAAGCGCTGCCGCTGTAATAAAAAAATATCCTAAATAATGATATAAAATAACAGATGGTGCCCAGCAGAGCGAAACTGCTGTAAACTCTGCCAGAAAAAGGATATGTTTTTCCCACCAAGCACCCTGCGCCTGCACACATAGCCGCACAAAAAATAAATATACCACCGCGGCAGTTATCCCTATTAACAGGCTGGTATAAAAATTCATGCCCACCCATGTATTTCCAAACGGCAACCAGCTTAAGAGCCGCCCGACAATATTAGAAAGATATGTTGCAAATTTCCATGTTTTATTTAAGCTGTCAAAATATTGATAGTTGCCAAGAGAATATCCGGCATCCATAATGTCCAGCCCTGTCCATGCATGACGCAGCGGATAAACCAATAAAAGCAACGCACTCAAATAAACAACGGCTTTTTGCTTCAACTGACGCATTTGCAATCCTCCTTTCTATTAGCAGGCTTTCTATTAGCAGGCTTTCTATTAGCAGGCTTTCTATTAGCAGGCTTTCTATAATGTCAAGCCCTTTTATTTTCAATAAATTATTTTAGATTACAATTCAGCCTTGCTGAATGTAACGCATCAAGCCATTCAAAACCACTTTGGTTAAAACTACCTAATCAATATACTTTTTATACTACATAACACCAGAATTTACCATACTGCATTGGTTAAACGTATATGGCTGGCGTTATGTAGTCAGGTTACTCGGAAATTTTAACTGTTAAGCAGTATAAACTGTTCCCTACCTTCTATGAAAAATTAATCTAGCTATATTAAACCGGATTATCTCAATTGCAGTACATATGATATATACGGTAAGTACCGTATATATCATATGTACCAACAATCCGCCGACTGACTGCGTTCTCTGCTCCTCACAATGGAACCACTTAGGCCATTGGCTGCGAAGTTCTATATGCTCATGGATCAAATAGACGCCGAACGTCGCGCTGGACAAAAGTTCTATCGGTTTGCGCAACCGCTTCAGAACAGGAGAATCCTGCCATGTATTTACAAAAAATATAAAGCCCCCAACTGCCGCCGTATAGCAGAACAAATAATTGTACGTATAGCTGTAATTTATTAAGTCCTCCAGCTTTCCCGTTTTGAGAAAAACCATCCGCAGCACGAGAAACGAAGCAAATATCATTGCCACGCTTCCCAAATACAGCAGTGCCGCCTGTGCTCTACTCTTTATTTGTTCTACGCCATAACGCCGCAAATAGCCGCCAGTCAGATACAGCACCATAAACCAAAAAGCATCATATCCATATTTGTCCCATGGTAACTGCATGGGAATCACTGTTTTGGAAATGCTAAACAGCAAAAGCATCACCAATATTATAGATTTTATCTGCCTTTTGTCAAAATACGCAAATCCAGCATCGAAAAAAGGCATAAGCAGACAAAGAATAATATAAGAAGTCGCAAACCAATAGTGCTCTGTTACAATCGGAAATATATACGTAAAAATTCGATAAATATCCGGTTTCTGCCCGCCTATTATACCGGCAGCGATGCCAATTATCACCGAATAAAAAAACACCTGCTTCCAAATCCGAAAAGGTCTTTGCAGAGAATATGTTCCACCGCCGAAATAACCGCTAATCAGTACATAGAGATTCACTGCCGACAGACACAATGCTTCTAAAAACCAAATCGTATAACCTGCAGCAGTTAACTCTGGATCGGACGGTTTTCCAAGCAAGCCGCCTTTTCCGAAATAATGCAGGCATACAATCATTAGCATTGCCACAATCCGCAATACTTCGCAATTTAATTGTCGTTCCTTTTTATTGGACATTGCACACCCCCAAAAGCCTGATAAGTCGGCGTTATTGGCAAACATTAACGTTCGCCAGTATATATAATATATTATACATAACATATAACTTCTAAAATTATAACGCCTGTAATTTTATAATTTCCTCTGCCAGCCGAACAGCGCCCTTTCCATCTACCAATGTCCTTTCCTGCATAGAAAGGCGTTCTCGATAGATTCGGTCATAGATACAGTGGTTCAGTGCCTGCAAAATATTAGAAACTACCTGTTCTTTATCCTCCGCAAATGCCCCAGCATTTACAATATCCGTTAATCCTGCCAACGCCTGCGCTCCCTGTCGCTGATTCTCAGCAAAATAAAAACAAATCATCGGCACTCCGATTGCGCAGACTTCATATACCGTACTTCCTGCCGCAGTTATTACCACATCACACTTTTTTATTAACGCTTCCATATTCTGTACATTTTCATAAATAATAAAAAATTCTTTTTCTGCGCATAATGCCTTTAATTGTGCTGTATATTGATTCATAGGGCCGCTGACAATATGAAATAAAATTTTATTTGTTTGGTTCTTGTCTTCCCTAATACATTCTTTCCAAATTGCTTCTATTATACTGCCCGCCGCAAAACAAGGATCGCTTCCGCCGGTCGTTATCATAACATCCGTTACTTTACCTCTCACTTGATATACTGTATTATCCTGAAATGCTGTATGGTTTTGATATACTGCATGATTCTGAAATGCTTTGCGCAGTGGCATATATTCCACTCCTAATAACACCTTTTTGGGTGAGCTGCCTTGCTGATAATTCTCCCATAGTTGTTTTGCATAAATATTGTAGTTTATTAATAAATCCACTGGATAGGCATTCCCCATATCTTCAAGGCACACTGTTTTGCATAGCTTCCCTAATTCTTTATAATATTCTATTGATACCTGATAGCTGTCTACCAGAATAACATCCTCTTTCTTTAACAATGTGGACAGTTTCTCTAATTCTGACTGCATATGCCGGTAATCCGTTCCTAGCACTTTCGCCGCAAATCCTCTGTCTGCAACCATATTATAACAGATATTATCTGCCAGCAGAAATACAGGTTCTTCAGCGCCTGTTTCCTTTACTGCCTCCGCAATGGAAAGACACCGCATAATATGCCCGATCCCAATTGCCGCATTGCCATCTGCCCGAATATAAAACACGATACCCCTCCCTTATTTTACCATTTTCCGTAGCAGCATAAATGCCTCTGCACGTTCCATTCCTGCCGCCATACCGCGCGTTTTAGACAGAACATCCATTCCCTCAAGACTTCTGGGATGCGGAAACTGACATAATTCGGAAACATAACACCTCATTGCCTGTTCCTTTTTGATATAGTATGCGGAAATATCCACAAATACATTAGGACGAAATGTGGGCTGTGCGCTATAATCAAAATTCCATTCTGAGGAGGAAAGTGTTTCAAAAGCATATACTTCCTCCACACAATATGCACCAATTGGACGTGTTGCTGTTAATACTGCCCGCGCGGTATATTGGTGGTCAATGTTTAAGTCCCCGCTGTAATGCGTATAAACTATCTGCGGCTGCAAATCCTGAATCTGCCGCTCCACTACCTTAACAATATCCAGCAAATCCACTTGGTCAAAACGATTATCGGGAAAATCAGCAAAAAAAACCTCCTGATACCCGATTGCCTTTGCACTCTCTATTGTATTTTGATGAAGTTCTGCGACGACTGCCTTGTCAATATCCTCTCTATGCACACCACGCGAAGTCTGCCCTTCCCCTAAAATCAGCGCATATACCCGAGCACCTGCCGCTGCATAACGTGCCGCCGTACCGCCAACCCCAAGAATCTCATCATCTGGATGTGCTGCCACCACTAAAACTGTCCTCATTCATTTCTCCCCATAATAATTCTTTTCAATATTTATTTTATTTGAAACTGTACTTTCGCCTCCAGCAGTCTGCCGCTCTTATCAAGTTCTGCCTCCTCAAAAGTCAACCGATATCCGCCAAAATCAATATATGCCCTTGGATACCCTTCCGCATCCAGCATACGAATATAATCATAAATTGTATTTAATTCCATATTATCTGTTATTTCACTGTCCTCTGGTTTTCTGCGTTTAAAAATTACAGGTTCTCCGCTCTGCGGCACTGGTTCAAGTTTCTTTTCGAGAAAACAAGGCAGCATTTCATTGAAAATCACATTCGCACAACGGATAAAAATATCCTGCGCTGTCCCCTCCAAGGAAAGCGGTTTCTTCATGTAAATCGGGCCGCCGTCAAGCTGCGGCGTAACACGAAGTGCCGAAATCTTTGTTTCTTTGTGTCCCCGCACAATGAGATTCTGCAAAGGACTGCCGCCTCTACCATATGGCAAGTCAGTCATATGAAATACCACGCACTCCCACTGATTTGTAATTTCCTCCGGAATATAGTAAGACCAATGAGGAAAGAAAATATAGTCAGGATTAAAATCACACACGTTATCATATGTAAGTTCGTCTTTTCCTGTAAAAATACGAACTTCGTGAGCTTCTTTCAGCCGCCGCTGCATTTCTCTTGCACGCTCAATATTCCATGACTTTATGGTCGCAATAATTATTTTCACTGCTGCCTCTCCTTCCTCCGTTTATAAATCCAACGTAAATGTAATATAGTCCTCATTTTCTGTCCGCGTATATCCGCAACGTTCAAACGCTTTAATAGAAGCTGTATTTTGATGCTTTACTTGTCCCATTAGTTTAGTAACGCCCGTTATTTCATTCTCTGCCTTTTCTTTTATCAACTCTAATACATTACTTCCGAAACCACGTCCGCGCATATCTGGCGCAATACTGTAGTCAATCTTCCCAACACCTTTCTCTATATTCAACCGAATCTGCCCAACTGGAATTTGCCTATGGTATAAAATATACTGCCATATGGTATTATCCTCCAATACCTTGCAAAACCATTCTTGATGTGTTTCAAACGGAATATGCGCCGTCTGAAATGCATTGCACCGGACAACTGGATCATTTGCCCACACAAAAAGCATTCCGCAGTCCTTCTCCCCAGCTTCCTGCAAATAAAGTTCTGACAGAGGTTCCTTCATATTTATTTCCTGATTATTTCCCGCAATATCAATCTCCTTGATATCATCCCCAGCTATATCCCCAAATGTTAGTGGTGTTCCCCGTTTTAAAGAATGTAATGCTTTTTTTCCAATCACTTCCTTATAATATTTGGGTTTCAGCCCGTATGCTGGACGGATGCTTCGTATATTCTCCGGCGTAAGCATTTCCCCAGCCTTAATATCCTGTACTACAAAAAGCGATCGGCGAAAATTTGCGTTACTCTCCTCCTGTTTGGAAACGCCGTATGACACAGTCCCCAACGCTTTCTCTACTTCACGCACCTGATGAACCATTTCCCGAAACTCCTGCGGCTCCATTGAAAACACCGAATCGGGATTGGGAATTTTGCGGCTGATGCAGAAATGTTTCTCAATAATATTTGCCCCCAGCGCAACCGCTGTCGCTGCACTAAACGCCCCCATTGAATGATCGCTTAGTCCAACTGGTATTCCAAAAGACTGCTTCATATGCCGAATGGTACTTAAATTCATCTCCTTTGCTTTTGCCGGATATGCACTGGAACATTTCATCATTGCAAGCTGATAATTCCCCGTCTTATAAATCGTTTCCACCGCCTCCTGAATCTCCGCAAACGTTCCCATTCCTGTAGACATGATAATCGGCTTATTTTTGGAAGCAATATATTCTAACAGCGGAATATCTACCAATTCAAACGAGGCAATTTTATAAAAACTTAACCCCAATTCCTCCAAAAAATCAACAGAAGTTTTGTCAAACGGTGTCGAAAGAAAATCAATGCCAACACTTGCCGCCTCATCGCGCAGCTTCACCTGCCATTCCCAAGGTGTATATGCTTTTTGATAAAGCGAATAGAGATTTTCACCCTCCCATGTTCCCTTTTCAATATGAAAATACGAATTATCACAATCAATGGTCATTGTATCCGGCGTGTATGTCTGTATTTTTACACAGTCTGCGCCAGCCTCTTTCGCCGCATGAATTAATTCTTTTGCGCGCTCCAAACTGCCTGCATGATTTGCCGACATCTCCGCAATAATATACACGGGTTCACCGTCGCCGATTGTTCTGTTATTTAGTCGAATTTTTCTCATTTTTATACTCCTTGCGTGCTTTGGACGCATACCAATCAATAGTTATGGTATTTAATGTGGACTATACAAGCTACTCCAAACTTACGTTTCCATTATAATACGGTATTTTATTTCCGCAATCTCCCAGTCCTCCAGCGTGTCAATATCCTGCACCATGCGCTCCTCCTGCACAAACGGCACCACATTTTCCATCCAGACTGCGCGCTGTCTGCGGAAACTTTCCACATTTAAACAATAAAACTGCCCGCAATCGTGATAAAGCGGCTCTAAATCCTGTGAACGCTTCCGCATATTTTCCGGCCACTTCGGCACCAGCCTGCCATTTCGGATTACCACACACCGCTGCGGTGGAAAGGAGAATTTTACCACTGGAATTACACTGTCCACTTGCTCTTGCTCTAAAAGATGCATTGCTTCCTTTAATGCTTCCGGCGTTACAAACGGCGCTGTCGGATAAATACAGCACGCATGACAAAATGTAATTCCCCTACGCGCATATTTGTCTAGCACTTCCCCAATCACCTCTGCCGTTGTTGCAAAATCATTCGCCGTTCCCGCGCTGCGCAGAAACGGTACCTTTGCCCCTGCCTTAAGCGCTGCCTGCGCAATCTCCTCGTCATCTGTAGAAACCATTACCTCATCAAATAATTCCGTCTTAAGCGCCGCTTCAATGCTATACTCCAAAATCGGCTTTCCCAAAAATGGCTTTATATTCTTCCGCGGTATCCTCTTACTGCCTCCCCTTGCAGTAATAATCGCTATATTTTCCATACAATTCCCCCATGCAGCTTTACACTAATTTCTAAAATATGCTGCATATTACTTTACACTATCTATCAAAATATACACATATTGCTTTACACTATCTATCAAAATATACACATATTGCTTTACACTGCCTATTAAAATATGCTACATATTGCTTTACTTATTCTACAAAAATATACAACATACCACCTTAACTATTTCCTATAATATGCCACAATTTTTTTGACTGCTGTAATTACATCTTCCACATCTTTATCCGTCAGTCCATAATACAGTGGCAGACTCATCATTTCCGTATAAAGCTTCTCCGCATGCGGGCAAATGCCCTTCTTATATCCCAGCTTTTCATAATATGGATGCCAGTAAACAGGGATATAATGGACATTGCAGCAGATATTTTCCGCAGCCAGCGCTTCAAAAAAGCCTTTGCGGTCGATTGTTAATTTTTCTGGAACAATGCGCAGAATATAGAGATGCCTTGTTGTATCCGATGCCGGAATTTCCTCCTGCACAAACAATTCCGGACATGATAAAAACGCCTTATTATATCGTTCCACTATCTCCTTGCGCCTTTGCGAAAACAATGAAAGTTTATCCAACTGGCTTAAAATCAGCGCACACTGGATATCCGTAATCCGATAATTATAGCCCAAATCAATTTGCTCATAATACCACGCCCCATGCGGCTTTTTCTCTAGCAAATCATCTTTTCTTGTAATACCATGCGAACGATAGAGAAGCAGCTTCTCATATAATTGCGCACTGTTGGTTAAAACCGCACCGCCCTCGCCGCCAGTTACGGTCTTAACTGGATGAAAACTAAACGTTGTTAAATCTGCAATACTCCCTACCGGTTTTCCATTGTATTTTGTGCCAATCGAATGCGCTGCGTCTTCTATTAAAAGAAGCCCTTTTTCACGACAAAGTGCAAGCAGCGCGTCCAATTCCACCGCCTGGCCTGTATAATCCACCGCTACAACCGCCTTCGTCCTATCGGTTATCTTCTCCCGCACACATTTGGGATCAATATTGTAGGTTCTGGGGTTAATATCTGCAAACACAGGTTTGGCACCGCAGTACAACGCACAGTTTGCAGAAGCGGCAAATGTAATTGGCGTTGTAATTAACTCATCCCCTTCTCCTAGTCCTGCTGCAAGTGCTGCAATATGTAAAGCAGCCGTGCCGTTGCTGCACACAACGGCATACTTTGCACCTGTCAGTTCACAAAGACGTTTTTCCAAAGCATTCACTTTTGGACCGCAAGTTAGATCACCGTTTCTCAACACCTCGCTCACTGCCTGAACATCTGTTTCATCAATATATTGATGCCCGTAATATAATTTCGTTTCCCGTACCGGATTTCCGCCGGCTGCCGCTGGTTTCTCCATATTTTCTTAGTCTTCCTCCTCCAAATCAGTTTTCAACAGTTCACGAATCTGCGCAACTGTCAGCCATTGCGTATTATTTCCTGACGAATAATAAAATCCCTCCTCCACTTTCCTGCCATTTGGTGTGGGACGCTTTGACTCCTGCCAAAACATCTGCGGATAGATAATAAAATGCTTGTCATACTCATAAGTCGTCATGGAATCCTCAACCGTTACCATTACCTCATGCAGCTTTTCCCCAGGACGAATGCCGACTTCCTTTGTTTTCATACCAGGCGCCATTGCTTCTGCAAGGTCTGTTATTTTAAAGGACGGGATTCTGCTGATAAAGGTTTCACCGCCCTTGGCTTCCTCCAATGCTTTAATGACAAGCTGAACGCCTTCGGTAAGGCTAATCCAAAAACGCGTCATACGATAATCCGTAATCGGCAGTTCGTCCGCCCCTTCATCAATTAACTGTCGAAACAGCGGAATAATCGATCCGCGGCTGCCCGCCACATTGCCATAACGCACAATCGAAAAATTCAAATCTTTATTTCCACAATAAGCATTAGCCGCAATAAACAGCTTGTCCGACACGAGTTTTGTGCCGCCGTATAAATTAACGGGATTGACTGCCTTATCTGTTGACAGCGCCACTACCTTTTGTATATGCGTATCCAAAGATGCATCAATCACATTCTGCGCACCAATTACATTTGTTTTAATCGCCTCATTGGGGTTATACTCACACGCCGGAACTTGTTTTAGCGCCGCTGCATGAATCACATAATCCGCACTTTCAAACGCTCTGCGAAGCCTCTCATAGTCCCGCACATCCCCGATAAAAAAACGCAGCTTCTCTTTATATTCGGCAAATGCATTTGCCATCATCCACTGTTTAAACTCATCCCTTGAATAAATAATAATCTTTTTGGGATGATAATGGGTCAGTACATATTTCGTAAAACTCTTGCCAAAAGACCCCGTACCGCCAGTAATTAAGATTGTTTTATCATCTAATAACATTTATCATATCCTCCATTTGCTTTCATAGGATTACAAGGAACCGCGTTTTCATTCGATTTTATGCTGTCCTAAATAATTTTGTAAACTATTTTACCACATATTGGTAAAAACGTCAAAACTATATAAAATATTCTGGTTTATATTATTATTTTCTTGTAACAGTTCAATGGGTTATCTGGACTGTTACATTTTCTTGTTACTTTTCACACTCACGCCAAAGTAGTGGGAATTATTTGCCAAAATACTAAAAGCTTTTGCTTTTTTACTTTAACATTCTGTGTGCAAAATCTGTTATAATTCACACCTCAGTAACCTATAAGCGGATAAAGACTGGCATGGGTGTGATTGTAGCGTTTTCTAATTGCAATGCAGTTTATTTCAACGCATTTCATCTTAACTTTACTGATACTAGTATTTCAAAAACTGCTGTGTGTTATGCAAAGGAGCGGGAAAAGTTATTTATAAGCTTGGATAGTACAGCATTGTATAAACAAAAAAGGGGATTGATTTTCCCCACCCTGAAAATTAATCCCCTATATATCCATTCCATTCGCAAATAACAAACCTCTGTTCAGAAATCACTTTGAATGCGTACGTCGTATATACATTCATCTGTAAAAAAGAAAATCCCCAGCATTTCGGGCTATGTCAAGATTTTTTGATGCCGCAAATAGACTTTAGACAACGAATGTTATAAGTAAACATTATCCATCACATTTTCCATGCTGCTTTCTGAAGATATTCCTAAAATTTCATTACAACACCTTTTCCTTTTTTGTGCATCACTTACTCCAAAACGTTTTTCAAGCAAATCATCAATTCTATGTGGAAAATCAACTTTTGAACCTATGATAGTTTCTTGGTCAACTAATGCCTTATATTCCTTTCCTGGCTGCAATGATACTGGAATCTTCCGTTCAGAAAAATCATCATCCGGCAATTGACACAAATGCCGATAAGACTCTATCATAGGGTAATTAATATACAACCTTCCCATATTAGCAGCATCAACAAAGTATCTTTGCATTGCTAAAATCTTTTCTTCCGAAAAATTTGTATCATGCCGCTCATAGTCAAAAACTAAAACAATATTTGTGAAGTCTTCTTTATACCGCAGTTTATCCGGATACTGCTTCTTACTAATCACAAAGGGCAAATCAATATCTTCATTTTCCTCTGCCCACTCCGCACCATACTCTTTCACAATATCATTGTATAATTGATAGATATTCGTTCCATAAATCCAAATTTCGTCCATATTGATATTGATTTCAGGAAAACACTTAAAAATCAACCAAAACAACTTATTTTTCTCATGATGCCCTTCTACAATTAGCAAGTTCTGGCTTCGTCTTCTTACCTCGCCTTGATAACTATTCATATTTATCAAACTCCCCACTAATGTACATCTTTTCAAGATTGTGACCTTCCCGCAGTTCTCTTTCTGTTGCATGACAAAGCGCAGTCAATGTTCCCTCTCTTGACAAAATAAATAGACAATCTGGCCTCATCAGTCGATTTGTCATTAAATTTGTATTATGAGAAGTCATAATAACCTGACATTTTGGATACCTTTTCTTTAAAAAGTTTATCACTTTCTCTGCCATTTCATAATGATAAAATGCGTCAAATTCATCTAAATATATCAAAGATGGAGCCCAGCTTTTGGGTATCAACCGCCTATATAAATCAACCAACGCCAGCGTTCCACTGGAGGCAGTTTCATCAAATGGTACTAATTTCTCATGCCGGAAATATAACTTTTTCTGACCATCTGGTAGTTTTTCTAATATCAATTTACACTTTATACCCATTTCATTCAGAAAATCTTCTAAATCTTTTAATCTATTTGAATCCTCCAGTAGTTCATAGAAACTATCATTCGTTATTCTTGGATTTCTTAACATTTCATTTCCGGCTGTAATCATTAACATTCTTCTAGCATAATTAGCTAATTTAATTAGAATAGAATCATTGCTCAATGCAACATTACTTAACAACCATGTCAAAAATGGTAACTTAAGCACTTGAAATTCTTCATCATCACCACTATCTACTGATTGCTTGTATCTATCTACATTGGCTGTTTCCGCATTAATATATTCAAGATTCTCAAAATAAAATTTATTATTTTCAAAATCACAGCTAAAAATAGTTTTTCCATCAATAAGCAATTCTTCCTTCCTAAGGTCTTGATTAGAAAGTCGAGCATAGCGATATACCAACTCATTATTTTCAAAGCAAAACTCATATGAAAAAATCGCTGTTTTATCTATGGAATCTGCATTAAGAAATATTCCTGTATCATAAAAATTCCGCCCTCCAAACATTGTTTTATTTATATCCATTAACGCCTTTCCCAAATTTGTTTTCCCTGTCGCATTTCTACCATAGATCAACATTTTGCTGATTATCCCATCCGTGATACAATCTGTACTAAACTGATACCCCGCAGTATTTTCAAAATCTATAGATATTTCATCTTTAAAATTTTTGTAATTCTTTAATGTAAATTTCTTTAACATTTTCCTCCCCTCCTCTCATGCATTTGATACTAAAGTTCCTTAAAGAAATAACCTGTCATTTTGCTTGCCTTTTCCTCCAATATCAAATTGTTAAAGCAATTAAGCAAAAATTAGTTGCATAGCCCGCTATGCGCCTAATTTTTGCTTGGCACTCTCGAAGAAAAATTCTGCGCAATCTTGTCATGTTATTTCTTTAAAGTTCCTAAGCATTGAAAAGATCGACGCTAAGTATAACGATATGCACACGACCACACGGCAAATCTTTTGCTGTGCAGCATATTTCCACCCAAATCTATCATTACATAGCATAACCATCTTAATAATTTTCCACAAGAGTTTCCCGTAATTTTTTTACGGCAAGTTATTTAATTATATTCCACACTTCTGCTACATTCCGAACAACGTTATCAACTTCTAAATGTTGACCTCCAAACATCTACTCTTGATTATCACCAAATCCTGACGCAATTGCCTGTGTTGGGCAGACTTTGCGGCATTTTCCGCAGCGAATGCATTCTGGGTTGTTGCAGTCTTTTGTCACTTCTACTGCCATTGGGCAGATCTGTTCACACTGTTTACAGCCAATACATTTTTCTGATTCTAAATGCATTTGATAAAAACTAAAACGATGAAACAATGCATAAAATGCCCCCAACGGACAAAGATAGCGGCAAAATGGACGCGATATCAGCACGGATGCCACTAAAATTACCAAAAGCACCAGCATCTTCCATTGAAACAACGCACCTGCCAGTGTCCGCAACTGTGGATTGGTCAGCATGAGTGGTATTCCTCCGCCTAATGTCCCTGCCGGACATAAATACTCACAAAAATAGGGTGGCGTAATGCCTGTTTTGGTTATTGCAAACGCTGGCAGCAGTATCACCAAAAACAATAACACAAGATATTTTATATATCGCAATGGCTTATCAATCTTTTTGGGTACTTGCACTTTCGGTGTTGGAATCTGATACAGCAAATCCTGTACCAGACCAAACGGGCACAGCAAACCGCAGACCAGCCGCCCCAGCACAATTCCAAACAGCATCAGCATCCCCAATACATAAAAAGGAAAATGATGCTTTCTGCCGCCAATCACCGCCTGGAGAGAACCAATTGGACAGGCGCCCAAAGCACCTGGACACGAATAGCAGTTTAGTACAGGAACACAAATCGCCTTGCTTTTCCCTGTAAAAATAGTACCTTTTTGAAAGCCGACCACATAACCATTTACCAGCACGGCTGACACAAGCTGACAGCAGCGCTGAAATGATATTCTTTTTTTGCTTTTGTCACCGGACTTGGGATTTATCCTATTCCGATGCATTCCAAACATATTCTCACCGCCTTTTGCATCACTTCCAGATATTCCTGTTTGGCAATGCCTATCCCAATAAAAAAGATAGCTGTAAATAGGATTCCCATTTGCACTGCTGTTCTTTTTGGCTTAGCTTTCGCTGTTTTCATTGCCTATTTCCGCCTTTCCCATTGACTGCAAAACCACATTGACCGCATCGGTATACGTTTTTGCCAAATCTTGCTGACCGCCGATGATGGGATCGCCAACAATAATTCCCTCCTGATTAACTGTAATTGTCGTCGGCGTATAGAGCACCCTTTCGCATATCTTCTGAAAGTCACCCTCGCCAGTAATCAGTGTAATTCCTTGAAACCCTGCTTCGTCCACAATACTCTTTGCACCTTCCATATCAAATAAACCGTCCAGACAAACCGTTATCAACTGCACATTTTCCGGAAGCGAATCTGCAAATTCTGCAAGATCCGGCATTTCCACAATGCAAGGCCCACACGTCGTCGCCCAGAAATGAATTATAGTAACATCTTTTTCCTTAATCTCTTCCTGCGAAATCGTGCTGCCATCCAGCGTCGTTGCGGTAAATGATTTCAACCCTTCCTGTTCACTGTCCGTCTGCTGCGGACTTTGCTCTTGTTCTACAGAAGACTGCGGTTCTGCCTGCTCTGATACGGGTTTCGACATATTTTCCTGCTTGGTGTCAGAGGACTGCGATTCCTCATTCTTTCCAGCGCATCCATTTAACAGCATTCCGCATATTAATCCAATCCCTAAAGCTGTTATTAACCATTTTCTTTTTTTCATAATCCCAAAATCCTTCCATTTCTATAAATATATGCCAGCTTACTAAAAAACTGTCCTAACAATCTTCCCTTGCGTGCCCTTGTACATAAAGACTGTCATCGTTTAGACTTGCTAAAGTATGACACATCAAACCATACCAAAACACTTTGTGGCAGCTTAACGTAATGCATCTCCATCACAAAATTTTCTTACGGATTTTGCAGCAAATACCAAATCCTAAAGACACCCTCCAAATTACAGTTCAACTTTAAAGCAGATTTCCTGAAAATCCTCCGCCTCCAAAAGTTCCACGGTTATCTCGCCTCCATAGAGTTCCGCCATGCGTTTTGCTTGATACAGTCCAAGCCCCCGCTCCTCGCGGTTTAATTTTGTGGTATAACCCTTTTCAAAAAACTGCTGAATATCCCCCATTTTCAAACCGCTTACTTGGTTCTTAATTATGAACAACAGTTTGTCATTTTTCGCATCCAGCACCATCTCTACACGATTCCTCTCCGGTGTCGCCGCCTCAAATGCGTTATCTGTCAGCGTCCCGATTACTTCCACCAAAGAATGTTCCGAAACCGACGTGATAATCTCTTGACTTAGCACTTGAACATTAATATCAATATAACTTGGCGCACTGATTATCTTACTGTAGAGAAATCCTGCAAGAATTTTATCCGAAATCCGCAGAAGTGCCGGATTGCTGCGCATTTTTTCACTGCATATAGATTTTCCATATGCCGACTGCGCCGCCACCAATTCGTTATAATTATCAATTGTAATATGCATATTTAAAATAGCGTTTAGGTGATTGTCAAACTCATGCTGCCGCGCCCGAATATCCTTGGTTAACTCCTCCAAAGGCTTAATATACAATTTGTAAATCTTTAATTCCTGTTCTTTATGCCGCAGTGCTGCATAATTCTGTCCCCAATCCAACAGCCCAAAGAATATCACGGAAAAAATAATGCCAAACAACACCATAACCCGCACATCCAGCGTATGGCTTAAATACAAATCCACAAAAAGATAACTTGTTACAATTAGTGCCACCAGACAAAAAATCCTATATAAAAATTTTCTGCCAATTTCAGCCATTGCATCTTTCCTCCAAAACAATCATTAGAAATTTTAATTTCTCTTTATCTTATCACACAAAAACTGCTTCGGCAACTGATTTATCCACATCTACCCAATACCCTATTACCTGAGAGCATTTTAATAATACTTTCCCCCAAAACTTTTGCTAAAAATCAAACTCTTGTAAGAAGTGTTGAAACATTTGTTCCCTTTCTCTTGCAGTTTCAAAATATGGCAAACTATACTTTTGACATTGCTCTTTCATGCAGATGCTTTGCTCCACGATATACACTGCCCCTTCTCGAAGTTCTTCATCCGGTTTGTAGAAAGTATAATCTTTTTCTGTATCGTATCTCTTTTGTATTGCGAACCGTTCTTCCGGCGTTACGTCAGACGTAATAAAATAAGCAATTTTACAGTTCGCCCCATCAATATATTTTATATAATCCTCTGGCAGAAGCTGATAGATGTCCAGCACCATGCCAGGTTCAAACTCATCGTATTCGCCACTGTCCAACATTGCCCGAATAAAAGGCGCTATCTTACCGCTGATTACATGTAATGTATCCATAGAAGACAAACCAGCATACGTATTCACCCCTGTTTCGGGAAAACACTTCTCAAATCCTGCTATTATAGAATCCATGCTAATATGCTGATACCCATACTGCTTTGCCAGCCGATGAGAAATTGTGCTTTTCCCGGCTCTTGGGACACCCGCAATAATCATATTATTTATCATCTTATAACTTCTCCAAATCCTTATTTTATTTCACACCCAAATGAGAGTTTTCGTGTTACTTGATACCATTCCTATTCCATTGTATTACGGTTTTATATCCAAGCTTTTCGTACCATGGTGCTAAATACGTATAGTGTATATAGCTGTAATCTGTTGCTCAACCTTTTCTACTTTTTTCCTTAATTCATCCATGCCGCCATTATAAAAACCGAATGAAACACTGTCATCAAATTGTTTATTGTACTTGCTGCTATCGAATTCGTTAAGATAAAGTATCATTTCATCAAAAACGTATTCTTCTGACAGAGCGCAAATAGACTCGCTTTCAAAGAAATCTGGGTGTAATAGTTAAATAATTGTATGCATTCTTGTTTATTCATGTATTTGTCCTCATGAAATCTAAATTTGCAGATGAAGTACTTGAACTTCCCTTATTTTTTAAGTTTATACAGTAAATTGCTATGTATTTTCCCTTGTTTTTGCCCTTATGGATAGTTTACAAGGGAAAGTTTTTTTCTGAGCATCTAGACTTGATAAATTTCAATACACCTATACTTCCTGTAACTGCATTTCCTGAATCTGCTGTGTACTTCCATGCCACATTTATTATAATAATCACGCCTTTCCCGCGGTGTCATGTCTTTTGTAATATTATAATTATATTCCCATATTTTGTGGATGTCCTCGATAGTAAAGTCTGGACTGATTATTAGCTTATTTAAAGTTATTAACTTATCAACAATAGAATTTTACAACCTTGCATTAAAACAGCTTGTTATTTTGCAAAATAATATACGTTCCGATTTTGTCATTATATCTTGAATAATCTAAATTCATCATATTATATAGATATTGTTTTACTTTATCAATAGAAGAAAATCTTGATGCCGCATAAGGTGATTCTGGGTTTGTTTTTTCAAATAACAGATACTCCCCATTATCTATTTCAAGCAAAGTCGCTGCGTGTGAAGCACATATTCTGTTACCACTCTGCGTCCAAAAAGTAATTAATGAAAAGGCGTCTTCTTTAAATAAAATTTCCTGCTCGTTCCATTTTTTTTGAATGGCATCAAACATTTCCTGCTCACTGCATTGTTCTGCAACAGAAATGGGATTAAACAAGGTAAAATATTCTGCCTGTGTATCCTTACTCCAATCAATCAGTGGAAAAGGAACATATGCTTTATGCTCACCCTCTACAGCTTCCCGTCCAAAAAGAATATCTCCGTCTGTATAGAGCCATGCCGTATTCTCATCCCAACAGTCAAAATTTTCTTCTTTTATTACTTCCCCTACTGATATATTGTCCCGATTTAACTCATAAGCTACAATCCTGCAAACAACATCATGATAATTCCGGTTATTACGCTTGTACCATTGTGTAGACATAGGAGGGTATTCCCCATAATCAACCAACATTTTGTCTACTGTAATAAAATCCCCTGCTAAAGTAAAGGACGGGCACTCTCTCATGCTGTTATTATAATCAGTTACCCAATTTAATACAGTATCAATATGGTTTGTCCCAATACCTGCTTTTATCAAAGTATCCCGTACTTCTGTCATAGATGCTTCACTGTCTAAATTTGAATATATCAATTTATCTTGTGGAATAACTTCCATATTTTGGATACTTAGAACTTCCTCGCTCGCTTGGCTGTTTTCTTGATTCTCCTCTATTGTCGTAATTGATGTTTCTGTATTTCCGCAAGCAGAACAAAGCAACAAAATCAATGACACACAGAAACAAGCAGATTTTTTCATACTTTGCAAAACCTCCTTCTTATTTTTCCCAATCGTCGGCTTAGTTTTACGCATTAACGATTCGTTTTTCCTTTCTGAATTATAACACTCTTTCTATTTTAATACAATTATTTTATTGGTAACAAATTGCGCACATAGTTCCCATTAATTTGGCGTGGGTATGAAAAACAGCAAACGCTTACTCTTATTGTACCTAATAATTAAATAGACTTTATATCTGAGTTGTGATATACTTACTTCAATAAGAAAGTAACAATGCAATTGGCAATTATAATAAAG
>ERZ778495.806-NODE-806-length-25848-cov-6.720428_pt1 | contig 25848 bp, 22 predicted proteins | sample MGYA00433100_ERZ778495 | MGnify/ENA primary metagenome ERZ778495 (study PRJEB29527, sample SAMN07138962) | mouse gut metagenome | material: feces | host: mouse | place: China:Nanjing | collected 2016-01-25 ...
TGACATAAGGCATTGCTCTTTATGCCTTTGCCTCCTATGCCTGCGATTTTCTTCCAGTTACAAAGTAATTTGTATAGGAACATTTATACGGCATACTTGTCACAAGTAATTTCTGAACAGTTCCTTAGTTGATTTTAAACTTTCTATGAATTTTTCTGTTTTTCCATTCTTTAAATTCCGTAAGCTGTTTTAGCAAACAATCTGAAAAAGTCCCTTTGATTGGCGCAATTGCTTCTGTAATTCAAACACTATTTTCTTGTCCTTATCAAAACAAAATCGTTTATTATCATTTCTTGTGATAGACAAGAATGGAATAAAATCGGTAAAGCCTTCCCTGTGTACTTCTTTCGTTTTTTGTCATAACGATATTTTAATTTTTGATTTGACAATGACTTTATTATACCGCAATCATTTCCCAGAGGGAATAGACTTTACAAAAAAAATTGTTGGCAATCCCCAATTTTTCGTTGTCGTTTGGTAAAACAATAAGTTTATTCCTAAAATAGTTTACTTTTATTATGGCGTCTCTTTCATAGCTTGTACTTTATCGTTTAATATTATATAATCTATAAGAAACGATTGCAATTCCGATGCGTGATGTAGTCTAAAAGTAAATAAAATCAATGTTAATAGCTTATGAAATAGGTGAGTATTATGGAAGGAAAAGGATTAGCAAGACGTATATAGCATCAGTTTTTTTGCCGCTTAGTATAACTAATTATTGCGTAATTGCTTTTGCAATTTTCTATCAGAGAAAAAGAAAAGCGATATGAAAAGTTTTTTTGAACAGTTCCTTAGTATATAGGTTTAAAATTTGACATAATCGGAAGGAAATTATTATGTATATTTGGTTTGTGACGGAATGGAAAAGGGCAGTAGCGCAGTTTCCTGTTCTTTTAAAGAGGCTTGTAATATTTGTTATTGCATGTGTAGTACTAATGGGGCTTACTGTGTTTGGTACAAGGCAGATTTGGAGCGGCAATAATACCCAGAAAACAACAGTGCGCATTGGATATGTGGCACCGGAGGATATGCTGACAAAACTTGCGGTATCCTATGTAGAACAATTGGAGTCAGTGAAAAGTTGGTGCAGTCTTGAAAAGACGACAGTAGATAAGGGCATGGCGTTATTGGAGAATGGTGCGCTTACCGCTCTTTTGATACTGCCAGATGATTTGGTCAATGAAATATTGACGGGAAGCAATGCGCCTGTAACCGTGTATTTGCCGGAATCCGTGGACGCAAGCATTACAAACAGTAAGGTATTTGAGGAACTTGCAAACGCTGGCGTTGGTATGCTGCAAACCGCGCAGGCTGAGATTTATGCAGCAGAAACGTTGGCAGGGGAAGCTGGTGTTAAGAATCTGCTTGAAGAGATGTATTATGATATCAACCGATTTAACCTAAGCATTGCATTAACACGCGAAAGTTTATGGGAAAATATCAGCTTGTCAGTGACGGGAAATCATACATATGCAGTATATTATGGAAGTGCTTTTTTCGCGATATATTTGCTTGTCGCAGCACTATTTATTGGAAACTTTTGCAAAAGGAATCATTTGCAGCAGTTCATGGCATGGCGGCGTTTGGGTGTTCCTTTTGCGTGGCAGTTGGCAAGCCAATGGTCGGCGTTGCTGCTGCTTATGGCGTTAGTAGGTGTTTTGCCATTTTGTCTGCTACTTTATCCGCCGTTTGCGGAACTGCTGTCAGTGGTGTTTACGCCCCAAATGGCGGTGGCAGTATTTTTTGTATTGGCATTGTCAGCAATGTATGCTTTGATGGTGTATCAATATGTTGGGGAGCATCAAAGGGCTGTACTTGTGCTGGGGCTTTTGGCATTGGCGCAAGGATATGCGGCTGGTTGTATTATTCCAAGTGTACTGCTTCCGCAGGGAATTGCGGCGGTTGGTGCATTTGTGCCAGCGGCGTATATTAAGGCAGCGTTTACAATGCTATTTACAGGAAGTACACAAAATTTTTCAGAGGTTATTTTAGGGCTTGCGGTGTGGAGTTGTGTATGCTTTGTGTTTGCATGGTTTGGAATAGCTCTGCCAGAGAGGAAAGGGCTGGGAGTAAAGGGGAAGGATAAAAACGTAAAATGGCAGCAGGAAAGCATAGGAGGATTACATAAGAGAAATGTCAATGATAATAATATATTGAAAAATCAGGAAATGTTTCAGGATACAAATAGAGTGGATATAAAGAAAATAAATAAAGAAGAAATTGCGGAAGAAATAAAGGAGGGAGAAAAGAAAGCACAAAATTTACAAAATGCCCGGTATAAGAGCAGCAATACGCAAGTAGTAAAGAATATACAGGATGATGGCAAAACTTATAAAACGACAGAAGCGTCATTTTGGATGCCGATATTTTGGATCCTGTTCAAGAGGCTTTTTTATCAAAAAAGTTTATGGGTATGTCTATGTTTAGTTGTGATTTTATCGGCAGCAGCAGTGCATATGGAAAACAGCACGGAAACGTCAATTGTAGCAGCAGTATATGATGCGGATGGTTTTATGGAAGAAACCTTGACACAATATCAAGGGCTTGTAAAGTTTGTATTGTGCAGCAGTGAGGAAGAAGTAAAACAAATGGTTCTGCGTGATAAAGCAGAATGTGGGTATATTCTTCCAGCGCAAATTTTGGAACAGATGGCGCAGCGGAAAGCGGACGACTCTATTATTGTATATGAGGATGGTGACGCAGTGGCGGCGCGCGTTGTGGATGAAGTGCTGTTTCAGAAATTATTTCATTGTGCTTCGTTACAGTGGTTCGAGGGCTATATTGCGGAAAAATCAGGCAGTGAAAATATGGAAAATTTGGAGATTTCCAGTGTGGTGGAGGAACAGATTGCCAAGGATAAAACGTTTGCGATTCAGATAGAGCGGCTTGGCGAGGAGCAGATACCACCTGCATTTCCTGCGCGTCTGCTGGTGGTTAGCGGCGTGCTGTTATGTGCGCTGCAAGGGCTGGCGCAGGCAGGTGTGGATTGGCAAAAGAAACGTTTTTATAAATATAATCGAGCAGTAATTGTGCTGATCACGGTGGTGCAGCCGGTTGTGATGGGAATGCTGGCGGGGGGCACGGCGTTGGTGGTGACTGGGTGGATTGGAGGAAAATAATAGTGCTTTCCAAGAATCTTTTGAAAACATACAAAGCCTATTGACACAATAGGAATTAAATGATATATATGATATATAGGATAAAACAACGGTTGTTAAAACGGTTTTTTAGAATTTGTATAGGTAATGTATACTTCTTAACCGTTAAAATTTCCGAGTAACCTAATTATATAACATCAGCTGTATACGTTTAACCAGTGCAGTACGCTAAGTTCTGGCGTTATGTAGTATACTAGCTGTTTTCAATATGAAAGGAGGCGCTTAATGATAATTTCGACAAAAGGCCGCTATGCATTGCGGATTATGATAGATTTGGCAAATCATCAAAAAAAAACGGTGAGGTTAAAGGATATTGCCATGCGGCAGGAGATTTCTGAGAAATATATGGAGCAGATTATTGCTGTTTTAAATAAAGCAGGTTATGTGCGAAGTACGCGCGGCGCTCAAGGCGGTTATCAATTGGTGAAACCTCCTAAGGAATATACGGTCGGCATGATTCTGCGGTTAACAGAAGGTTCACTTGCACCGGTGGAATGTTTATCCGAGAACGCTCTTCCATGTGAGCGCAGCGGAAAATGCGCAACCATTGAGGTTTACCGGCGCGTTTATGATGCAGTAAACAATGTGGTGGATAACACTACTTTGCAGGATTTGCTGGAAATCGAGCAGGAGAAAGTGGCAGACAATTATGTAATATAAGGTTTTTATAGAAACATTATTTATAGAAACAATAATGGAGGAAAACGATGATTTATTTAGATAATGCGGCGACTACGAAAGTGTCAGAGGAGGTATTTGCGGCAATAAAACCATTTTTTTGCGAACAGTATGCCAATCCCTCGGCAATATATAGTTTTGCGGGAAAAAGTATGAAAGCGGTCGATGAGGCGCGTCACCAGACGGCGGATTTAATTGGCGCAGATGCAAAGGAAATTTATTTTACAGCAGGAGGCAGCGAGGCAGATAACTGGGCAATCAAAGCGGTTGCAGAAGCGTATCAAAACAAGGGGAAGCACATCATTACCTCTGTGATAGAACATCATGCGGTGCTGCACACCTGCCAGTATTTGGAGAAACAGGGTTTTGAAGTTACATATATTCAGGTAGACGAGTATGGAAGGGTTAAGCTGGACGAGCTAGAGCAGGCAATCCGTCCAGATACGATTTTAATTAGTATTATGGCAGCGAATAACGAGATCGGAACGATTCAGCCAATTCAGGAGATTGGAGCGCTGGCAAGAAAACATGGGATTTTGTTTCACACGGATGCGGTGCAGGCATACGGACATATTCCAATGAATGTGGACGAGATGAATATTGATTTATTGAGTGCCAGCGGGCATAAATTGTATGCGCCGAAAGGGGCAGGCTTGCTATATATACGAAAAAATGTTCGCATTGGCGCATATCTGCACGGTGGTGCACAGGAACGCGGACGTAGGGCAGGTACGCATAATACGCCGGGAATTGTAGGCTTTGGTGCAGCCGCAAAGGCAGCAGCTGAAAAAATGGCAGAGAATGCAGAAAAGGAAATAGCATTAAGGGATTATTTAATTCAGCGGGTTTTAAAAGAGATTCCCTACAGTCGTTTAAACGGTGATGCGGTGAACAGACTTCCGGGGAATGCACATTTTTGTTTTCGTTTTATTGAAGGGGAATCGCTGTTGATTCTGCTTGATCAAAAGGGAATTTGTGCTTCGTCGGGCTCTGCCTGCACTTCGGGCTCGCTTGACCCATCGCACGTGCTGTTGGCAATCGGGCTTCCGCATGAAATTGCGCACGGTTCGCTGCGCTTGACATTATCAGCAGAAACTACAAAGGAAGAAATTGATTTTACAGTGGAGCAGTTAAAAGAGATTGTGAAAAAGCTGCGTGATATGTCGCCATTGTATGAAGATTTTGTAAAGCAGGAGCAAAAAGTGTTGTGAGTGATACGAACGACCGTTAAGATTTTCCAATTTCTGCACCGTCCATATTGCATAAGCGGGCAATACGTACTTTGCAGAAAGGAAAATCTAAACGCTCGTGTGTATCGTTAGCGTGAGGTAGATTCGTGCTATACTGCATAACGCCAGAATTTACCATACTGCACTGGTTAAACGTAGATGGTTGGCGTTATGTAGTCCGGTTACTCGGAAAATTTAACAGTTAAGCAGTATAAATTATAGTAGTTGGAAAGGGTAAGAAAATGTATAGCGAAAAAGTTATGGAGCATTTTAATAATCCGCGCAATGTCGGGGAACTGGAGAACCCCAGCGGCGTGGGAACTGTGGGAAACGCCAAGTGCGGCGATATTATGCGGATATATTTGGATATTGATGATAATGGTATTATTCAGGAGGCGAAGTTTAAGACCTTTGGCTGCGGTGCAGCAGTTGCAACAAGCAGTATGGTGACAGAGCTTGTAAAAGGAAAAACGGTGCAGGAGGCACTGCAAGTAACCAATAAAGCAGTGATGGAAGCATTAGACGGACTTCCGCCAGTGAAAGTGCACTGTTCTCTTTTGGCAGAGGAGGCAATTCATGCTGCACTGTGGGATTATGCACAGAAAAATGGGATTGTAATTGAGGGGCTTGAAAAACCTGTGGGTGATATCGAGGAGAAAGCAATTTAGTGTTTTTTATTCTAATTTGAGTCGCATAAGGCGGCATGGAGGGGAGTATGGATCGTGAGCAAGTTAAAAAAATAATGTTTTCTCTGGGCGCTGATTTATGCGGAATTGCAAGTATTGACCGTTTTGCAGATGCGCCGAAAGGATATCATCCGTTGGATGTGCTGCCCACCTGTAAATCCGTAATTTCATTTGCCTGTCGTTTTCCGGCAGGGACTTTGGCTTGCAAAACGGCGGTGCCATATACAAGAGTAAGAAATTCCATAACAGCAAAAATGGACGCAATTGCGCTGGATTTTTGTATTGAAATGGACAGATATCATATTGTAGCTGTTCCAATACCTACAAATGAAAGTCAATGGGATAAGCATACTGAGCGGTGGCGTTCCATTATTTCACAGAAGCACGCAGCAAAGGCAGCAGGGCTTGGAACAATAGGCAGACATTCGCTTTTAATTACGCCGGAGTTTGGAAGTATGGTATGGCTGGGAGCCGTTCTAACAGAATTGGAACTAGAACCAGATTGTGTACAGGAAAATATTTGCAATCATTGCAATTTATGCGTGGAGGTTTGTCCCGTGAATGCGCTGCAGGAATCCCATTTACAGCAGCAGAAGTGCTGGGATTATGCTTTTGGGGATAACGAAGAAACAAAAAATTGGGAGATATCGTGCCATTTGTGCAGGGATATCTGCCCGTATAATTTGGGAATGGAACACGTAGAGGAAAAATAGGAAAAAGTTTGTTTTGGGAGAAATATGTAAAAATATAATGATATTTGGAATATCTTGACAATATAGAATTGTAGGGCTAAAATATATATAATAAAGCGCATATCTTAATAAAATGGGGTATGCGTTTTTGATATTATCACAGAGATTGATTACCTGTACAGAAAATATGAATGGAATTAGAATCAATCCAATAGAAATGTTATTGAAAAATGGGGAGAACTACTATCAAACGAAATGTGAGAGGAGGAGCGTGATTGAGTATTCTTGTAAGACTTGAAGAAACGAAATGTCCTAGCTGTGGTGCTATGCTGACATTGCCAGAAGGAAATACGAGGGTTGTTAAATGTGAGTATTGTGGTAGTGAGTTTGTTATCAATGTGGATCAGGAAAGGGAGAATGCTCCTAGGATTCCCAATTGGGAACCATTGCCAGAACGAGCTGCTCCACCAGTGCCTGATGCAAAAATAAGATATATTATAGCGATTATCATTGCTGTAATACTTATTTGCATTGTAGGATTGATAGACTATCGCAAGACACAAGAAAAGGAAAAAGATGCAGCAAAAAATACAGTGCAGTATACGGTTCCCGATATAACTGTAAATACGAATGCGGGCGAGAGTCAAACCGAGGAGGGTGAGATCTCTGGTATGCTGGGACAGATGGTGTGTATTGTATTTGACAAGGATGCAGAAAGCATAACAGAGCAAGATCTTGCTAAAATTCAGTGGATTTCCGATAAAAGTGATTTGGATTACAGTTATTTGGGAATTAGTTTTGAAAATCCGTTAGAGAATCCAGAAGCAGAGTTAAAATGGCTTACATTTCCGCGTGATACGGAAAGTGGGTATAAAGATTTATACCGTTTTAAAGGATTGAAAAAACTAGATACCAGAAATCGCCTTTCAAGCTGTAATTTAAAGGGACTGCAATTAGAAAGTGTTTCCGCATATTTTGAAACTTTTAAAAAGGAAGCAGAGGCATTTGACAATTGTTCTACTATCCGTGAGCTTTATGTCAGGAACGAGATTGAGCAGCTGGAAGGACTTGAACTTTTTTCCAATGTAGAGCAGCTTTCTATTAATGCGAATAATTTGAGTGATGTGGATGCGCTGGTTTCTTTAAAACAATTAAAGTCGCTTATGCTTACGAATGCAGATAATATTTATGATTTTTCTGTACTTGCGTCTGGGGGAGCGTTAGAGTCGTTATCCATTGAGTCAGAATATTTAAAATCACTGGATTTTCTCAAAAGGATGCCGCAGTTAAAAAGTTTGGAACTTAAAGATGGGGAATTTCTTGATTTGAATGGAATTGAAGCATTGCAGAATCTGGAACATTTGTCAATTGTAAACTGTGATGAGTTGACAGATATGAGCAGTGTGAATAAACTTCTGGAACTGAGAGAACTTACGCTCGATAAACCCTATAAATGTCCAGAACCTTCGCTTGCTCAACTGTCAAAATTACAGAATCTTACGTTGGAGGGGTTTGATTCTTGTACCTTCCTTCCCAAACTGACAAATCTTGAGGAATTGGTTTTACATAGTTGTACTTTTGCCTCAGATTTGGATTTATCAGGACTTTCTCATCTGCGAAAGTTGGAATGCACTTCCTATACAGACGATAAGTCTTTAAATTATGTTAGCCGCCTTACTGCATTAGAAGAATTGGATTTAGGTGGTATCGTAACTTATGAGGATATTTCAGGGATTTTTTCGCTGCCTAATTTAAAGAAACTGAATATCAGCGGTATGGAATGCGAAATTGATTTTGACAAGATTGTTGATAATCCTTCTTTGGAATCATTGGAATTGGCAGGTATTAAATTATATGAGAATGTGAAGATATCTGGCGGCTATGGGATTGTAAATGTGGATTGGGATGACGTGTATTTAGTGGATCATATTAATTTTTTGACACACTTTCCAAATCTGAAAAGGCTGGATATCGCAGATAATAAACTTGAGGAATTGGACTTTGCAGCAGAGCTTGTGAAATTGGAGGAGATTGATTTTTCTGATAATTATGTAACAGATATGCACGTTTTATCTACTTTGCCTTGTTTGCAGCAGGTGAACTGTAAGGGGAATCCCATTAGTAATTTGCGTGTGCTGGATGAGGCGCGGGTGAATATTATTAGTAAATAACAGAGGAAATAGAAGGGGGAAAAGCTTATGAGAATGGAGTTAGATAAAAGCTTACGAAAAAAGACAGCAAAGTATGGCAGCTTGTTGAAGGCATATAGGACGGTAGGTGGATTTGGACTTGGTGCAGTTGCGGGCGGCATTATATTAATTGTGTGTGGTATATTAATTGGTTTGACTTTTGGTATAGCGTTTAAAGTTGATGCTGGCATTGTATTTTTTCTAGTATTTGCAGTTCCTGGGTTGATTATTGCGCCGCTCGGTTATGTGTTTCATAAAAAGAGAGTGAACAATTATTTGGAGTTTTATAGAAAGGAAACGGGGTACAGTGAGGCAGAACTTTATGAAGCAGACAGGGAACTAATGGGTTCCGATGTCGTGGTGATTGGAGGGAAAAGTGATAGTAGAGGGAAACTTGCTGCTTATATGATAACAGAACACTATTTTTTGTCTATACAACCAGTAAAAGGATGTTATATAAGTAAATTGGAGGATATTGTTGCCGCTTTTTGCTCTGATGAAATTCCGGGAATTGGTGGGTATCGTTTGAATCTGTTTATTATCACTAGACAAGATACAAAGATGCCGGGGATAAAAAATGAATATACTGGGAAGTTTTACCGAGGGTTTGAAAATGTAGTTATGTCAAATACGCGTTATACACAAGAAATTAGTATGGAAGTGATTGCTGAGTTGGTAAAAAGGGCACCTCATATTATTACGTGTCAAAAAATTGCTGTAAATGGAGTGCCATACAATTTGCTTAGTATGGACTATTGGCAGGATGACTGGAAAAAGATATTAGAGGAATAAGTTATTTGCTTTGATTTCTGAAAGTACTGTTCTTCAAACGTAATTTGGTGGTTACTTTATTGTTGTTGAGAAATAGTACTTTCAGATAAAAGTTCAATATTAAATAAAAAAACTTCAAAATAACAATAATTTCAATTATAATTCCTCAATAATACACTGATGCACTTTCTCCGTCGTATTATAACTAAGTCCAACCGCTAGAATGGTTTGGACTTTTTCATTGCGCAGCTTTTGGCTGTATTCCTTTTCTTTTATCTGTGCAATGGCTTCTTGCGGTGTGCTGTTTGCTTTTAGTTCTAGGATAATCCCTGGCAGGTTTTGCCGTTTCGGATGGAAAATAAAGTCTGCAAATCCTTTGCCGCTTTTTTCCTCCTGCTCAATACGATATTTGCTGCGCGCAGAAAGATAGGCAAGCGTCACCACACACGAAAGGCTGTTTTCATCATTATATTTTAAGATGGGTAGTTCACTGTTGTGGATATTGTGGAGATAGGAAGCTACAATATCGCTTTTTTGCTCCAAGGTTGCAGTAAGCACTGCGGCGGAATTACGTACAAGCTCTGCCACGTAGCCGAAATCATCGTCCTTTAATGCTTTTTGAAATTCCAGCATCAGTTCTTTGTTGGGAATCCGAAGTTCGCCATCATGGTAGGACAGTAAGCCATAGATAATCATTGCAGAGTAAATTTCCTCTCTGTTTCTGGGGGCTTCTTGTCCGGCAGAATATTCTTGTTCAATATCAATTATGACAGATGTGTCATTTATCATTTTAACAACATCTTCCCGCACTTCACCGATATTATGCTTTAGAAAGAACAAAACTTCATCCATTCTGCCGGTTCTTGTCCAATAGCTTTGACAGTATCCATTTAGTAATGCCAATACCACCGAACGCGGATTGTATACTTTTGTTCCGGCGGTGGTCTGATAGCCGTTATACCAATCACGGATAGTTTCTAGTGGAACTTTATCTTGTTTGCTGCAGATCGCTTCGACTTCGTACTCCATAAAACCGAAATATTCCTCAAAAAAGTGATCGTTCAGCATAGTATATTCGTCAAACATATTGAGGGCAGAGCCTGTGCTATATTTTTTAATAGGCAGAACTCCGGTCATATAGGCAAGTGCCACATAGGGTCTGTCTTTGAGCAGATTCCTTAGAAATTCCAGAAAATCATTATGATGTTCTGGAAAAAGTTCATGACTAAAGATATAGTCCCATTCGTCAATTATAAAGATAAATTGATCGCGTGTTGCAGCCAGCAGATCTGCGATATTGGCAAATGATTTGTTCTTTAGTTCGGGATATTCCTCAATAATATCGTTGCGAATCGATGTAAGGATAAGCCCGATGTAGTCTGCATAGGATTCTCTTTGGTCAGGCAAATTGTTTAAGGAAAGATTGATTACATTGTATTGGTTTAAGTGTTCTTTATAGGATTTGCTGCTACTAATTTTTAGATTATCAAACAGTGCTTTTGCGTCATATGCCTTGCAGTAGAATGCACCAAGCATATTTAAAATGGAAGTTTTTCCAAAACGGCGCGGTTTGGTGATACAGATAAATTTTGTATTTGTTTGAATACGGTTGTTAATAAGTTCAATAAATGCTGATTTATCAACAAAGTAAGCACTGTTTAAGAGTTCTTTATATAAGACATATGCAGTGGGGGTATTTAAACACATAGCCATAACAACATTTCCTTTCAATTTATTTCTAAAATCTCGATTTGAGCAATTTAATATATTTACAAAATTTCCTTCCGAATAGCTGCTAAAAGTTCGTCATATGTTTCAAATGCGGCAAGGTCGGGGTTGTCGGCTTTGATTTTGTCGGTGCTTTTGAATAAAAATCCCGCTTTGCTTGCGCGGATCATGCCAAGGTCATTGTAGCTGTCGCCGCTGGCAATTGTTTCGTATCCGATGGACTGCAAGGCTTTCACAGTGGTAAATTTTGAATTTTCAATTCGCATTTTAAAGCCTGTAATCGTGCCGTTTTCGGCAACTTCCAGTGAATTGCAGAAGATGGTGGGCCAGCCTAATTTCTTCATTAAGGGGCTTGCAAACTGGGTAAAGGTATCACTAATAATAATAACTTGCGTAAAGGAGCGCAGTTCGTCAAGAAACTCTTTTGCGCCGGGAATGGGCTCAATGGTTGCAATGGTGTCTTGGATTTCTTTTAAGCCAAGTCCATGTTCTTTTAAGATGCCAAGACGCCAGTCCATTAATTTTTCGTAATCCGGCTCGTCGCGGGTGGTGCGTTTGAGTTCTGGGATTCCACTTGCTTGGGCAAACGCAATCCAAATTTCGGGTACCAATACGCCTTCTAAATCTAAACATACAATATACATCTTGTTATCCTCCAATTTTTTTGTTAAATAATATATATTTTTTATCATATAATTTTTTAAGATAATGCATTCTTTTCATTGCTTTTTTCCAGTGTAAAAATAAATTCTGTACCGACGCCTTCTGTGCTGACGACGTTAATATTTTCCTTGTGGGAGTGAATAATTTCTTTGGTTATGGAAAGCCCGAGCCCTGTTCCCTTTTTGTCTTTGCCGCGGGAGAGGTCGGTTTTGTAAAAGCGGTTCCATACAAGCCGCAGGCTGTCTTTGGGGATGCCGATTCCGTTATCTTTTACAGACACAAGGAGTTTGTTGGACTTTTCGATGGTTTCAATTTTTATTGATGAATTTTTATGGCTGAACTTTATGGCGTTGTCTACAAGGTTGTATAGCACTTGCTGGATTTTTACCATATCAGCGTTTACAAACATTTCTTCTCCGGTAAGGATAAGTTCTATGGTAATTAATTTCTCGCGGCAGATACCCTCGAAGGCCGCGGCGGTATTTTTAATCACTTGATTAATGTCAAAATCAGTGCGTTCCAATATCATGCCGTTTGTATTTAAGTTATTGAGTGTCAGCAGTGAATTGGTTAATTTGGTTAGGCGGTTGGTTTCATTGAGTACAATATGAATATACTTTTCATGCAGTTCTGGCGGGATGGTGCCGTCTAGCATTGCTTCCAAATAGCCGCGCATAGAAGTGAGCGGCGAACGGAAATCATGAGAAATATTGGCTACCAAACGTTTCTGGTTGTCCTCGTTCTTTGCCATTTCGCTTGCCATAAAAGAAAGGGATGCCGCAAGATATCCAATTTCGTCTTCACTGTCAAGCTGAAACTCGTAGAGGAAATTGCCGACTGCATACTGTTCCGTTGCATGGGTGATTTTCCGCAAAGGAATATAAACCATTTCCGTAAAAAAGAGTAAAATAATCAATGATAGCAAAAACAATATTAGTAATGTTAAATAGGAGATATTTAGCAGCGAGTCACAGGAACGCTGTAATTCTTTGGTGGATGCGTGAATAACAACATAGCCTTTCACTTTATATTGACCTGTAATTGGCGCAAATGCAGAGATCATATCATCCTCGAACATACCAAAAAAATTGCCTACCGTGTAAAAGGAATTTCCGGTTATGGTAGGGCTGAAGTTTGGTATTGTAATGGGATTTTCAATGTCCAAAGGAGAACTTGAATCAAGTACAATTAGTCCGGAGGGATTGACAATCCAAATAGGAGAGCCTAAAAATGTCCCAATCGCTTCAATCTGACGCCACACAGATTCCAGTGTAATTTCGCTATTGTACAAGTCGGCGGCGTAGGTGTTCGATATCAACAGGGCTTCTCGATATAAAGCATCCGCACGTTCCCTTTTCATATGCTCTAGGGTCATGCTAGAGGTAAAGGTCGCTACAACAATAAAACCAAAGAACGCAAAAATTAAGTAGGCGAGTACAAATTTTAAGTATAACGTTCGTTTCATATACAGTCAATACCCCATTTATTAGTTTTTGGCTTCAAATTTATAGCCGACGCCCCAGATTGTTGCAATGCGCCAGGATTCATGGTCTTTTATTTTCTCACGCAGGCGTTTAATATGCACATCTACTGTGCGTGTATCACCAATATACTCATAGCCCCATATCTGATCGAGCAGTTGTTCGCGTGTATAGACATGGTTGGGTGAGGAGGCGAGGAAATATAATAATTCGAGTTCTTTTGGCGGCATATCAATGCTTTTACCATTGTAAATTACGGAATAGTTCGTTAAATTAATGGTTAAATTGGGGTAGCTGACTTGCTTGGCAGCCGGGGCTTCTGTAACAGGTGCTGCGGTTTTGTAACGCCGCAGCACGGCTTTGACGCGCGCTACAAGTTCTTTGGTATCAAAGGGCTTTTCCAGATAATCGTCCGCACCAAGTTCTAAGCCTAATACTTTGTCAAATACTTCTCCTTTTGCGGAGAGCATAATAATGGGGGTCTGTGATTTCTGACGTACTTCACGGCATACCTGATAGCCGTCAATGCCTGGAAGCATTAAGTCTAACAGGATTAAATCGGGTGCAAAGGAATCTGTTTCGTGCAGTGCCGATTCGCCGTCGTAAACGATTTTGGTTTCAAAGCACTCTTTTGTCATATATAAGGAAATCAGTTCTGCGATATTTTCGTCGTCGTCAACAATTAATATTTTTTGTTTGTTTGCCATTGTGCAATTTTCCTTTCCCAGCGTTTGTGTTGTTATATTGATGTGGTTTGGGTCTTTTGGATAAGAGGACAGTCTATTTGAATTCACAGATTGTCACGCCGGAATCGCCTTCACCATATTCTCCTAAATGAAAAGATTTCACATAGGAAACGCGTTTTAAATGCTGCTGTACTGCTTGCCGCAGTGCGCCGGTACCTTTTCCATGTACAATGCGCACACTTGGCGCATGTGAGAGATAGGCATCATCTAGGTATTTGTCTAGTTCTGACAATGCTTCGTCAACGGTTCTGCCAAGCAGGTTAATTTCTGTTGAAATAGTTGCGGTTTTGGAACTGCCGATATTGGAACTGCCGGAACTTTTCGCACTGTTTCCCCATCCTTTTTGGTAGCTTGTTACGCCAGGCATTGTGTCGTCTTTTAATAGGACTAAATCTTTAATATTAACTTTCGAGCGAATAATGCCACATTGTACAAATAAATTGCCTTTATCGTCAGGTTTGGAAGATACGATTCCTTTTAAGCCCATTGAAACGACTTTAACAGAATCGCCGGGTTTCAGTTGGTTGGGTTTCAACACTTTATGGGTGGGCTTTTTGTTGTCAGATTCTGTAAGTTTTTTATTCTTCTCTGTGATTTTATCGCGGACTTTGGTGCGGGCTTTTTCTAAATCTTGAATAGAAGTTTTGCCTGTGTTGGCTTTCTGGAAGGTGCGGATTGTTTCGTCAGCGACTTCCTTAGCATCCTGTAAAATTTGCCTTGCTTCCTCTTGTGCTTCACGTAGAATTTTTTCCTTTTGGGATTCAAGGCGTTCTTGTTTTTGCTCTAATTTCTGCTTTAGAGAACCGATTTCCAGCTTGTAACGCTGGATTTCATTTTGTTCCTGCTCAATGGTTTTGCGGCTTGTTTCCAAGTTTGCAAGCAAATCTTCAAAACTTTCTTCTTCCTCACTAAGATGTTCCTTTGCGGATTCGATAATTTCGTCAGGAAGCCCTAATTTGGAGGAAATCGCGAAGGCATTACTCTTGCCTGGAATGCCGATGAGCAACTTATAAGTGGGGCGGAGCGTTTCCACATCAAATTCGCAGCAGGCGTTTTCGACATAGGAAGTCGTCAGGGCAAATACCTTTAATTCACTGTAATGGGTCGTTGCCATTGTGCGGATGCCGCGGTTGTGCAGATGTTTTAATATTGCAATGGCAAGCGCAGCGCCTTCTGTGGGATCGGTCCCTGCACCGAGTTCATCAAAAATGCAGAGAGCATCTTGGTCTGCGTGCTTCAATATGGAAATGGTATTTGTCATATGCGCCGAAAAGGTGGATAGGCTTTGCTCAATGCTTTGTTCATCACCAATATCAGCATAAACTTCTGTAAAAACACCAAGTTCCGAGCGGTCGAGTGCTGGAATATGCAGTCCGGATTGTCCCATTAAGGTAAACAGTCCGACGGTTTTCAAAGATACTGTTTTCCCGCCAGTGTTGGGACCTGTTACAATTAAAAGGTCAAAATCTTTTCCAAGATGAATGTCAATCGGAACTACTTTTTTCTTGTCCAGAAGCGGGTGCCGACCTTTACGGATATATATATAGCGGTTGTTATTAAATAACGGACGTGATGCATTCATATCAACGGCAAGGCTTGCCCGAGCAAAAATAAAGTCCAGTTTGGTTAATAAGCGATAATTATTAGCCAATTCTTCTGTATGTTCTCCAGCAGTGGCACTTAATTCTGCAAGAATGCGTTCAATTTCATCCTGTTCCTGCATGGCAAGTTCTTTTAATTGATTATTAAGATTGACAACAACAGCCGGCTCAATAAAAAGCGTGGAACCTGTCGAGGACTGATCGTGAATCATCCCCGGAACATTGCTTTTATGTTCGGCTTTTACTGGAATACAATAACGGTTGTTACGCATTGTGACAACGGCATCTTGCAGATAGGTGCGGTAACTGCCGTTTACCATTCCAGTTAGTTGGTTGTGAATCTTTTCGTTTGTTAAATGGATGCTGCGCCGGATATGTTTTAAGGTGCTGCTTGCGTCGTCAGCGATTTCTTCCTCGGAGAGTATGCAGCGGTTAATTTCGTTTTGCAGCGGCGTCAACGGTTCTAGGTTATTAAAATATGCTTGTAGACTGTCGTCAATTTCTTCATTGTTTTCCACACGGGAAAACGTTTTGGCTCTAGTGGCGCACGCAAGGGACTGCGCAATTTTTAACAGTTCAACAGCAGAAAGAGAACCGCCGATTTCCAGCGTTTTAACACTATAGCCGATATCTTTATTGCCGCTAAAGTGGATGCGTCCGCCTTTTACAAGCCGTGTAAATGCATCGGCAGTTTGCTGCTGGGCTTCTTCAATTTCTTTTAATTCGGTCATTGGTAGAAGCTTTTCACAAAGCGCTTTTCCAGGTTCAGAAGTGGCTTTGTCTGCCAATAAATGAATAATTTTATGATATTCGAGTATTCGTAATGCTTTCTCGTTCATGTTAACCTCCATAGTCGGATTGCTTATGGTAACGATTATTAGTATATCATGTTTTTGGGAAAAACACTAGTGTAACATTGTAGAGTTTTTGATTATGTGTTATACTGGTATTATTGTTTGCGATTTGGCGGATTTCTGCGCGATTTTGTGACAGGTGCCATTTATAGTAAACGGCAAATCTTTTCACAGTTTAGGAATTGTAGGAAAATAAGTGCTCAGATTGCGCAGGATATTTCTTCAAGATTGTAAGAGAAAAAACGTAGGCGTAGCGGGCTACGGCGAGGCTTTTTGTCCTGCAAGATTGGAGAAATAGACAAGCAAGATGTGTCACTTATTTTTCTACAGTTCCTTAGTATAATATATAGAAGGGCTTAATGATTTATGGGAGAGAAGGAAGGTATTGAATCAGAGAATCCAAAAGGCAGCGATTTACAGAATATTGACGTAACCGAGCATGTGCATAAACAGGAGGGAACGGCTTCTTATGAGGAAAGCGATTTTACTTTTTTGCAGGAGAAGATAAAAGAGCGCCCTATTAATAAGAAGAAACTTCTCCAGCGGATGGTTATAACAGCATCCTTGGCGCTATTGTTTGGTGCTCTGGCTTGTTTAACGTTTTTACTGTTGGAGCCTGTTTTAAACAATTGGCTATATCCAGAAGAGGAACCAGGAATTGTAACGTTTCCGCAGGAGAAGAATGAAATGCTGCCAGAGGATATGTTGACGGAGGGAAATACTACAAGTCAAAATGCCGAGGAAAATGAAGAAGCAGAGAACACAATTGGAAATAGTGTGATAAATACAGATCAGGCAGGAGATAAGCAGACGGATATAAACAATAATGGTGAAGAACATACAAATGTTTCTGGTGTCCATCAAGGCAGTACACAGCTTAGCAGTGTAGATAGACAGGATAATACAGAGGCATCGGTGGAAGATGCAGAGGAAGAGGAAAGCGAATATATTCCTTTAAAGGGATATCAGGCACAGTATGAGGAACTTTATAATGCCTATACAAGCGTAGCAACTAGCATGGTGACTGTGACAGCGTTGCATTCGGATGTGGATTGGTTTAATAATCCGTATCAGAGTGAGGGCATGGCAGCAGGTGTTATTATAGCGAATAATAATAGAGAACTTCTGATTTTAACCAAAAAAGAGCCATTAGATGACGCTGAGGATATTCGAATTACATTTTGCAATGATACTAATGCAACGGCACAGATAAAACAGTTTGACGCCAATACAAATCTTGCAGTGCTTGCAGTTGATTTAAAATATCTTGGCGCGTCAACTTTAGACTATATTTCTGTAGCTGTGTTGGGGAGCTCAGTTTATTCAGGGTTAATCGGCGCTCCGGTGATTGCAGTCGGCAATCTGTTTGGATATAAAGATAACGTATGTTATGGAATTGTAACGTCAAAAGGGAATATTGTATCGCTCGCAGATAGTGAATATAAATTAATAACAACTGATATTTATGCCAGCGAATCTCCAAGCGGAATATTGGTAAATCTGCAAGGAGAAGTGATAGGGATTATTGATAACACGTATAATCATGATGACACCGGCAATCTGCTTTCGGCTATTGGCATTACGGAACTGAAGGGAATTATTGCCAAACTTTCCAATGGAGATGATATTCCTTACCTTGGCATTTATGCACAGGATATTCCTGCTGAGGCGAAATTGGAGCTAGGGCTTCCACAGGGAGCATATATTTTTGATATTGATATGGATTCTCCGGCAATGCAGAAGGGCATTCAGCGCGGGGATATTTTGGTACAGCTTGGCACACAGGAAATTCGAAGTGCTTTGGATTATATGAATGCGCTGCGGGGGATTTCATTAGAGCAGACGATAGAGGTTACAGTGCGCCGTGCCAGTGTGGATGCGTACGAAGAAATGCAGTTTATAATACAGCCCACATTGCAGCCTGAATCATAGATACATTGATAATATGGGGCTAAAACAATATAGGAGGACAGAAAAAATGAAGTATGTAAAAGATTACAAAGATGGGGATAGGATGTTTGATATTTATTTTTGTAAATATAAAAGTTCTGCTGTTACGAAAAACGGTAAGAATTACGATAATGTGATTTTGCAGGATAGGACGGGGACAATTGACGCAAAAATATGGGAGCCAAATAATGTAGGAATCGGAGAGTTTGAAGTATTTGATTATATTGAAGTATATGGTGATGTTATTAGCTTTAATGGAGCGCTGCAGGTAAATGTAAAGCGTGTGCGCAAATGTAATGAGAACGAGTATGACGAACGGGAATATATGCCAATCAGCAAGAAAAATATTGATGAAATGTTTGCGCAACTGATTGCTTTTATTGAAAGCATAGAAAATACATATCTAAAAACATTGCTGAAAAAGTTTTTTGTGGAGGATAAAGCTTTTGCACAGAAATTCCGCAAATCCTCTGCTGCCAAAACGGTGCATCATGGATTTATTGGCGGTTTGCTCGAACATACACTTGGGGTAACAACGCTTTGCGACTTTTATTGCAAGCAGTATCCAATATTAAATAGAGATTTGCTGCTTACCGCTGCAATATGCCATGATATGGGAAAAATAAGGGAAATCAGCGCGTTTCCCATTAATGATTATACGGATGAAGGGCAGTTTCTGGGACATATTGTAATGGGTTCAGAAATGCTTTGTGAAAAAATCAAGGAAATTCCCAATTTTCCCCCTGTACTTGCAATGGAACTGCGGCATTGTATCTTGGCGCATCACGGAGAATATGAGTTCGGTTCACCCAAGAAACCGGCAATTATTGAGGCAGTGGCTTTATGCTATGCAGATAATACGGACGCAAAAATGGAAACTTTTAAGGAACTTTTGGAAACTGCAAAAGAAACAAACTGGCTTGGCTATAACAAGCTGTTTGAATCTAACTTAGCAGTGAGCAGAATGGATTCATAACCAGTGATAATATATTGGGCGCAAACTGGAAAAATGAGTGATACCATAACAGGGATCGATCCAGACAGCGAATTGGAAATTGGTAAGGGAGAATTTCAAAATAACACATGGAATTTCAAAAAAATAATATAATAACACTTGTTATAGAAGATATGGGGATACACGGCGAAGGTATTGGAAAAATATACGATACAACGGAGGATGCAGGCTTTACATTCTTTGTGAAGGATGCTGTGATTGGTGATGTGGTGGAAGCAAAAATTATGAAAGTTAAAAAGCATTATGCCTATGCAAAGCTAATAAAAATTATTACGCCATCTCCCCAAAGAACCGAACCAAAATGTCCTTATTATAGACAGTGCGGAGGCTGTCAGATACAACCACTTGCATATTCATATCAACTGTTGTTAAAGGCTGATATTGTAAAAAACAATTTAATGAGGATAGGCGGCTTTTCCAAAGAACTCTTAGAAAAGGTAATGGAGCCCATGGTTGGGATGGAACAGCCATTTTATTATCGTAACAAAGCGCAGTTTCCTGTTAGTGCGGATAAGAATGGTGAGCCAATTACCGGATTTTATGCAGAAAGAACACATAACATTATTCCTAACACAGACTGTGCGCTAGGGGTGGCAGAGAATAAACGGGTATTAGAAAGAGTTTTATCTTTTATGAAACAATATAAAATAAGACCTTATATCGAATCGACAGGAACAGGTGTTATTCGACATATTTTAATTCGTAAAGGATTTGCAACAGGGGAATTAATGGTGTGTATGATTATTAATGCTGACAAGCTTCCCTATGAAGAAAAATTGGTGGAAAGTCTGCGCAAAATAGATGGAATAACAAGTGTTTCTATTAATGTAAATAAAGAAAAAACAAATGTAATTATGGGGAATAAATGTCGGTTGCTTTGGGGAAACAATACGATATCGGATGTTATTTATCCAAGAACATTAGAGGAAATCGCCCAAAACCATGATTACTGCCATAATCCGAATAAAGAGGGGATAACATTTGCAATTTCGCCACTGTCTTTCTATCAAGTAAATCCTATTCAAACGGAGAAACTCTACAGCTTAGCTTTGGAGTATGCAGAACTTACGGGAATGGAAACGGTGTGGGATTTATACTGTGGTATTGGTGCAATCAGTCTTTTTATGGCAAAACAGGCAAAACATGTCTATGGCATTGAGGTCGTGGAGCAGGCGATCACAGATGCGAAGGAAAATGCTAAGAGAAATGGAATTGAGAATGCAACATTTTATGCGGGCAAAGCCGAAGAGGTGCTGCCTCGCCTTTACAAACAAGATGGGATTGTCGCGGATGTTATCTGCGTAGACCCGCCGCGGAAAGGCTGCGATCAGGCGTGTTTGGAAACAATAGTGAAAATGACACCGGAAAGAGTGGTATACATAAGCTGCGACAGCGCGACGCTGGCACGGGATTTGAAGTATTTGTGTGGGAATGGGTATGAGTTGAAACGTGTGAGGGCGGTGGATTTATTTCCGCAGACGGTGCATGTTGAGTGTGTCGTGTTGATGTCAAGGGTGGAGAAATAGAATAGCGGAAAAGTGCAGAAAACAAGGGATTTCCGGGAGTTGGGACAGTTTGGAAAAATTGTTCTGGCTCTCGGATTTTTTATCTGTTGTATTATGCGGAAACATATCCACTGCTTTTTGGGTGGGATAGTTGAGTTGACAGGTTAGATATAGGGGATGTTGTGGAGATAGGATTGTTAAGAGTAGGTTGAGCGGATAGAATAGATAAAACACGTTGTTTCTGGTGGAAAATAATGTACTTGCTTTATTTCGTTCGAAAACTTGACAAGAAGTCTCTTAATTGTTATAATGACCATACAAACAAATTTAGTCAAAAAGAGGTGTCGGCAGTGCCAAAGAGTTACTCTGAGCAGGAAAAAGAATATATAAGGAAACGCTTAAAAGAAGAAGCGGCAAAATGCCTTGCGAAGTACGGCGTTCGCCGCACGACGGTTGATGAAATTGTGAAGCGGGTTAATATTCCAAAAGGGACTTTTTATCTTTTTTATAAATCAAAGGAACTGCTTTTGTTTGATGTTATTCAGGAACAGCAGGAGAATGTCAATCGTGAGTTGTACCAATCGATTTCTGGTATTGCCGATACGGAATTTTCGGCAGAAAAGCTGACCGATGTGATTTTTGGATTTTATAAAATGACAGAGAAAATGTTGATCTTGAAAATGCTTGATGTTAACGAAGTGGAATTGCTTGCACGTAAGCTGCCGCGGGAAATAGTCGAGGAGCATTTTCAGGACGATACAGATACGATTGAAAAAATATTTGCCCTGCTTCCCGTAAAAAAAGAAGTAGACATAAAGGTTGTCAGTGCCGCATTCCACGCAATTTATTTTGCAACGCTGCATAAAGCGGAGATAGGTGAAGAAGAGTATGATGAGGCACTGCGTATTTTAATTTATGGAATTGTAACACAATTTATCTAAAAAGTCCGGCTATCAGCCGGACTTAAAACAAGCCATTAATTGACTATTAAAATTTATTTAGTCATATAGTATAAGGAGGAATATATGATACAAGTTAGCAATCTTTCGTTCAGCTATACAAAGCAGCCTTTTATTTCTGATATGAGCTTTTCTGTTTCTCCGGGTGAAATCTTTGGATTTTTAGGACCGTCTGGGGCAGGTAAAAGCACATTGCAAAAAATATTGATAGGGCTGCTGATCAATTATCAAGGTTCTGCGATGGTAAATGGTATTGAGTGCAGGGAACACACAAAGTGTTTTTATGAAGATATAGGGGTGGATTTTGAATTTTCAACCATGTATGAAAAATTGACTGCGAAAGAAAATCTGAGGTTTTTCTCATCGCTGTATGAAAAAAAGCCGCGTCCGATTGAGGAACTTTTGGAAATGGTAGGATTGGAGCACGACGCAGATAAGTGCGTATCCGATTATTCAAAGGGGATGAAATCCCGCTTAAACTTTATAAAAGCATTGCTGCATGACCCGCTTTTGCTTTGCCTTGACGAGCCGACCAGTGGACTTGATCCCACAAACAGACGTATGATGAAAGATATGATTTTAGCGGAAAAGGCAAAAGGGAAAACTATTCTTTTGACAACGCATAATATGCAGGATGCAGCCGAGCTTTGTGACAGAGTAGCATTTATTGTGGGTGGTAAAATATGCGCCCTTGACAGCCCGCATAATCTGATTATGTCAAAAGGTGCGGCAACCGTAACTTATACATGGATTGAGAATGGGGAGCATAGTGCAAGCTGTCCTCTCGAACACTTATCTTCGGATGAACAGTTGAAGAGTTTAATTGCCAAAAACTGTCTGCAGTCCATTCATAGCAGCGAGCCAACGTTAAATGACATTTTTATGGATATTACGGGGAGGACGCTGCTATGAGGTTAAAAAGTTTGTTTTTATTGGATATGCGTTTTCAAGCAAAACATGGTTTTTATTTTTTATATGTTGTTTTAACGGTAATCTATGCGGCTGTTCTTTTGGCCGTTCCAGAGAGCTGGAAAGAAAAAACTGCAGTTATTTTGATTTTCTCTGATCCGGCATCAATGGGGTTGTTTTTCATGGGTGCGATTGTTCTTTTGGAAAAAAGTCAGCATACACCATGTGCATTTGCAGTTTCTCCTGTTCGTCCGATGGAATATATTATTGCCAAAGTTAGTTCATTGTCTGCTGTTTCACTTGTTGTCGCCGCTATATTGGCGTTAATAGCAAGAGTGGATAACTTACATATTGTACTGCTTGGTACGGTTATATCCAACGTGATATTTACACTTTTAGGCATTATTATTGCAACGAAAATAATCAGCCTCAATCAGTTTATTTTATGGACTGTACCAATAGAGATTGTTTGTTTTGTTCCTGCAATATTGCATTTGTCCAAACTTACTCCGGTCTGGCTTTGGTATTATCCTATTAATGTTTCCATGGAAATGGTTTCAGGCTATGCTCCGTCCGCAATAGAAATTTTTATTGTGACAGCATGGATGGTAATTCTATTCGTTTTTTCAAAATATTGTGTCTTGAAAATGTGGAGCAATATGGGAGGTGTGAAATTATGAAAACTATTCGGATAAGTTTTTTTCAAATGCTGGCATATATGCGGCGGGACAGGATGTTATTTGCCGCCTGTCTTGCGCCGATTCTTGCAGGATTTCTATTCCAGTTTGCTATACCTCTTTTAGAAGCTGCTTTAACGGACGGGTTTCATGTACCGGCAATCATCATCCCCTACTATGCGCTGATTGACATATTCTTTGCTATGCTGTTCTCTGCAATGTTTTGCTTTGTTTCGGCAATGGTTGCCTTAGAAGAAACCGATGAAAAGACGGCAGCGTATTTATTTGTTACGCCTTTAGGGAGAAACGGTTATCTGGCTTCAAGGCTAGGTATTCCTTCTGTTGCCGCTTTTCTTGTAACCAGCGTCCTGATGCCTGTATTCAAGCTGACTTCTCTTTCTACGGTTGATATTATATTGCTTGCGGCAGGAGGAACATTGCAGGGTATTATTATCTCATTACTGATATTAACCTTTTCATCAAATAAACTGGAGGGCATGGCGATAACAAAACTGTCTACACTTATGATTTGCGGTGCAGCTATCCCATTTTTTATAAAACACGATGTACAATATGTACTATCTCCGCTGCCTTCTTTTTGGATCGGAAAAACAATTTGCGAGAGTGTACCGATTTATATGCTGCCTGCATTCATTTTATCAATTACATGGATTTGCTTTTTGTTAAAACGGTATCTGCGTAAGATTTAGAATCCAATTTATTTGAATTTGTAAAAAGAAATGCATAATTCATTCGATTCCAAAAGAACAGTGCGAATGCGGAGGTGCTGCAAATGGGAAAACACGCTTTATTATCTGCATCCTCAAGCCACCGATGGCTTGCCTGCCCGCCGTCCGTAAGGCTCTGTGAGAACTACGAGGACACAGGCAGTGAATACGCACAGCAGGGTACAGACGCCCACAGCCTGTGCGAACACAAATTAAAGCAGTTTCTTGGCATGGACGGAAATCCGAACATAAATCCCCTGTGGTTTAATAACACAGAGGATATTATGTCGATTGATAAATTGGATTAATATTATCTTCTAGTTCTTGATTTTTTGCCATCTGTAGTTTGCACTATGAAAAGTCTTATTAACATCATATGAATCACAGCATTCATGATTATATGTGAAAATTAAATTCTGTACATTTTCTAAACTCAATATTTTTTATTTTATGGAAATTAATTAGTCTTCTAAAATATTCAAGTTCCTCATCAGAAAAATATGTCATTGTAATATTAACTAATTTTTTAGTTCTTTGTAAAGCAGATAATCTTTCTAAAATGTGTCCATCAATTACTATTTCCGAACAGTAATTAGGACGATGTTGCGGAAATCGTTCTAGAAATTCTTTTGTTATGTAAGCAGACCTTCTGAATCCTAAGCCATAAATAAGCAGATTTTCTATTTCCATAGTATTATCATAAGAAAAATCGAAAGTTATATAATTTGCTATGTTTTCTTACGTTTATTGCTTCCTGCTTTCCTGTGCCATTATGTCCCCAAATTGTTTTATATTCTATTTTCTCATTTTTGACACTATAATTCAAATCGTCTAAACTGGTTAATTCTACGAACTCGCCATGAATGTGTTGAACGTTGTCTATTTTAAAATCTGCATATTTATCAAAATTTGTAGTGACTACATGAGGATTTTCTTTTAAAGATTTTTTTACACTATGATAATATTTTTTAATATCTGATTCAAAGTTATCTGTTAAATATTTACAAACAATGTTATACCAAATATTATGATTAAAGCGTCAAAAGAGTTAATTAAGAAAAATAACCACAATATATAGAATATGTATATCTGTCCTAATCACAATATATTGTACCATTCTTTTGAAAAATACCCTTTTGACGGGCTAATCATATTATAAAGGTAAGGAAATAATGACATCATAAGGCTATAGTCATATGCTGCGTTTCCTTGCAAAAATAGATATTTTCCGAATTCATATTCAATATTGCTATTACCACCGCTAATATAATAGCGTTTTATTACTTGTTTCAATTTTTGAAAATGGTTTCTGTTGCTGAATTCATCTTGATATAATAATTTTAAGATATAATTGTCTATTCGAAAACTCTACTAAGAATGCATCTATATTTAATAGTGATTCTTTATCTAACGGGATTTTCGGGTTAAGGTTCTGAAAAAAATTTACCGTTAAACCATTGCCAAATAAGAAAGCATCATATTTTGTGCTATCCATTTTATAATCCAGACCTTTCTATAATGTGAGTTTTCTTAAATATATAAGTATTTTCAGTAAATCCTAATTTGTAGAATATAATATGATTAAAGCGTCAAAAGGGTTAATTAAGAAACATGACCACAATATAT
>ERZ778495.814-NODE-814-length-25580-cov-9.305152_pt1 | contig 25580 bp, 23 predicted proteins | sample MGYA00433100_ERZ778495 | MGnify/ENA primary metagenome ERZ778495 (study PRJEB29527, sample SAMN07138962) | mouse gut metagenome | material: feces | host: mouse | place: China:Nanjing | collected 2016-01-25 ...
ATCGGGTGCAATGATGATTTTCACGAATAAAAGGCCTCATTTCTAGTGCTATTATTTTTGAGTTTAGCGCAAGAACAAACAAAAAGAAAGGATAAAAATTTCACAAGGTCAATTTCTATCCTCTAGTTAAATTTATTCGAATTTTTGCATAAACTGCTCAGCAAGCTCGATCTGCTGTTCAACTTGGGCAAAACCAGTTCCACCATAAGAGTTACGGCGCTTGACGGCTGTTCTTTGATCAAGGGCAGAATACACATCTGCTTTGATCTGCGGTGAAAATTTCTGGAAAGTTGCTAAGTCGGTATCTTGAAGTGTTTGCTGTTGTTTGATCTGGTGTAAGACTAACTTGCCGGCGATCGCGTGTGCTTGACGGAATGGCACTCCATTTTTAGCCAAGTAGTCGGCTAGTTCTGTGGCATTAGAAAAATCAGTCGTGAGCACTTGTTCCATCCGCTCTTTGTTGACACTCAATGTTTCGACCATTTGAGTGCATATCTTAAGGCAAGGGATGATCGTCTTGACAGCATCAAAGACACCTTCTTTATCTTCTTGCATATCTTTGTTGTAGGCCAAAGGAAGGCCTTTTAAAACGGTTAGTAGGCCGATCAGATCACCAAAGATACGGCCCGATTTTCCCCGGATCAATTCAGCCATATCAGGATTTTTCTTTTGGGGCATGATCGAGCTTCCTGTAGCGAATTTATCAGATAGTTCAAGATAGCCAAATTCATAGCTACACCATAAGATAAGTTCTTCACAAAAACGGGAAAGGTGGACCATCAAGATCGAACTATTGCTTAAAAATTCCAAGGCAAAATCACGATCAGATACGGCATCTAATGAATTAGCATAGATCTCACTAAACCCTAATTGGTCTGCGCTAAATTTACGATCGATCGGAAATGTCGTTCCTGCTAAAGCTGCTGCACCTAATGGACAGATGTCGGTGTGCTTTTGATTGAATAAAAAGCGCTCATAGTCACGTTTGAACATTTGCCAGTATGCCATCAAATAGTGGGCGTACGTGATCGGTTGGGCGTGTTGTAAATGCGTAAAACCAGGCATCAGTGTCGTTTGATGTTTTTTTGCTTGGCACAATAACGCTTTTTGCAGTCCAGTGATCGCCTCTAATACTTGGGGAAGGCGCTTTTTTAAATAAAGATGTAGATCGGTCGCAACTTGATCATTTCGACTCCGAGCGGTATGAAGTTTACCTGCAACTGGGCCGATCTCTTGGGCTAACAGAGCCTCTAAATTCATATGGATATCTTCGTTTGCGACTGAAAATTCAAGTTCACCCGTAGTTAGTTTGTGTGCTAACTTTTCTAGTCCTGCAATTATCTGATCTGCTTCGTTTGCACTCAAGATCTTGGTGTGTTTGAGCATTTTTACATGGGCAAGTGAACCTTGGAGGTCTTCTTTTGCTAGCAACTGATCAAAACTGATCGAAGCCCCAAATTCATCAACGAATTGATCCGGGGACGCTTCAAAACGTCCACCCCATAATTTATCACTCATAGCTATTTCCTCCATTTTTTTGTTGAACTTGGGCATAGACTTGAGTTGGGAGGCCAAAAAGCTTGATGAAACCACTGGCAGCCTCTTGATCGAATTGATCAGCAGCAGTATAGGTCGCTAGCTTTTCATCGTATAAGGAATTAGGCGATCTGCGACCTTCACAAATGACGTTACCCTTGAATAATTTGACGCGAACAACACCAGTAACATTAGTCTGGGTCTGCTTTAAAAAAGCTTGGAGCGCGGACATCAACGGTGAGAACCACAACCCGTTATAGATCAATTCACTGAGCTTTTGTTCGATCACAGGTTTGAAATGGGCGACTTCTTTTTCAAGTGTGATATCTTCAAGATCTTTGTGGGCTGCCATCAAAACCGTAGCTGCTGGACACTCATAGATCTCACGGGATTTGATCCCGACTAGCCGATTTTCGACGTGATCGATCCGCCCGATCCCATGTTGGCCAGCTAAGCGATCAAGCTTTAAGATCAAATCAGCTAATTTAAGTTTTTCTCCCGCTAATTTAACGGGGACACCTTGGTCAAATTCAAGCTCGATCACACTGGGAACGTCAGGTGTTTGCTCTAAAGGTAAAGTCCGAGCATAGGCATCTTTTGGAGCACTTTGCCACGGATCTTCTAAAATACCGCATTCATTTGCCCGCCCCCATAAGTTTTCATCAACTGAATAAGGGCTTTTTTTGTTGATCGGCACGGGGATATCATTTTGAAGAGCATAATCGATCTCTTCTTCTCTAGACCAATGATTATCTCTGATCGGGTCTTCGATCACCATTTCCGGAGCAAGAGCATGGATCCCGACTTCAAAACGGACTTGGTCATTGCCCTTACCGGTACAACCATGCGCGATCGCACATGCCCCATAGTCTTTAGCGACCTTGACTAGGTGTTTAACGATCAAGGGACGTGAGAGGGCTGAAACGAGCGGATATTTTTGTTCATAATATGTATGCGCTTGGAGTGCCGTTAAACAGTATTGACTAGCGAATTCCTCTTTAGCATCAATGACTAAAGATTCAACTGCGCCTACTTTTAAACCTTTTTCTTGGATAGCAGCTAGGTCTTTACCTTCACCAACATCAATGCAACAAGCGATCACATCGTAGCCCTTATTTTTGAGCCAAGCGATCTCAACTGAAGTATCTAAACCACCAGAATATGCGAGTACGACCTTTTTATTTGCCATTTTAAAAACTCCTTTATACATTTATTAAGGTTATCATACAATTTTTATGCAAATAATTCAAGTTAAATTTAATATTTATTCATATTTAATTTGATTTATATAATTTTTTATACATGAAGAGTCATATATGTATCCCAAAGTAAAATTTAAAAAAGTATTGACGCTAGCCGATGACAGTGATAATCTATAATAGTTTGTTTCAGAACCGAACGTTAATCAGAAAGAGAAAAAATATCTGATAAAACAATTTTGAATCAAGGTTTATCACCTAAAAAACGAACTTTAAAATTATTTAAAGCTTAAAAACTAGGAAAAATCCGTTTGATAACGTATAATGTAACTAAAATTTCAAAAACATTGGAGGAATAAATTTGAAAACCAGAAGAAGTGATCGATTGATCGATATGACGAGATATCTCTTAGAATCACCGCATACATTGATCTCGCTGACCTTTTTTGCTGAACGCTATGAATCAGCGAAGTCTTCGATCAGCGAAGATCTTGCCATTATTAAGCGAACTTTCAAATTACGTGGGATCGGTATTTTAGAGACGATCCCAGGTGCAGCAGGTGGTGCGCGCTTTATTCCTTCAATGGAAGAATATGAAGCTCGTGAATTTATTGAAGAGATGACAGCCGAACTTTCAGAACAAGATCGCCTTTTACCGGGCGGATATGTATACTTGTCTGATCTTTTAGGCCGACCTGATGTTTTACGTAAAGTTGGACGCGTGATCGCACGCCAATATATCGATAAACAGATCGATGCGGTGATGACAGTGGCAACTAAAGGGGTCCCGATCGCTCAAAGCGTTTCTAGTTACTTGAATGTGCCATTTGTGATCGTGCGTCGTGATTCTAAGATCACTGAAGGTTCGACTGTTTCGGTCAACTATGTATCTGGTTCAAGTGAACGGATCGAAAAGATGGAATTGTCCAAGCGCAGTCTTAAGCGAGGCTCTAATGTGTTAGTCGTCGATGATTTCATGAAAGGTGGCGGCACGGTCAACGGGATGAAGTCAATGATCGAAGAATTCGAGTCAAACTTAGTCGGGATCACTGTTTTTGCTGAAGGTTCATTTGATGGAAAACGCATGGTCGATGACTACACTTCATTGCTAAAAGTTGATCAAGTCAATACTTTAGATAAGACGATCTCTGTTAGTCCAGGAAACTATTTAGAAAAAGTATTTGGTAACAAATAAAGCCGTTGAGCACTAAACATCAAGTCAGGTGTTTAGTGCTTTTTTGATTGGGTTTGGACGCTTGAAACTAGGGGGATGGTGGTTTATCATTAAATAGTATTTACTAATTATTCTGAGAAAGGAATGCCTTTTTAGTGAGGCAAGATTCTGAAATGACAGCAAAATATGCAATCGTCTTGGCAGCAGGTCAAGGCACACGAATGAAATCAAAATTATACAAAGTATTACATCCAGTCTGCGGTAAGGCAATGGTCGACCATGTCTTGACTGAGCTTGAAAAAGATCAGATCGATGAGATCGTGACGATCGTTGGTCACGGGGCGGCTAAAGTTGAAGAGACTTTAGGAAAGCGGACAAAATATGCCCTACAAGCTGAACAATTGGGCACAGGTCATGCTGTTTTACAAGCTGAAGAACTTTTAGGTGACAAACAGGGGATGACCTTAGTTACATGTGGCGATACTCCGTTATTTACAGCAAAAACATTTGCTAAACTATTTGAACAACATGAACAAAGTGGTGCGGTCGCAACTGTTTTGACGGCTAAAACTGATGAACCATTTGGCTATGGTCGTGTGATCAGAAATCATCGCGATGAAGTTGAAAAGATCGTCGAACAAAAAGATGCGACGCCAGAAGAAGCTTTGGTAAATGAGATCAATACGGGTGTTTATTGCTTTGATAACCAAGCCTTGTTCAAGACTTTGCATGAAGTAAAAAATGATAATGCTCAAGGTGAATATTACTTACCTGATGTGATCGAGATCTTAAAAGCCAAAGGTCGCCCAGTTGGAGCCTACTGCATGGATGAATTTGAAGAATCAATGGGTGTCAATGACCGGATCGCCTTGGCTAAGGCAACCAAAGTCATGCAACGTCGGATCAACGAGTTGCATATGAAAAATGGGGTCACATTGATCGATCCAGCGACGACTTATATTGAAGCTGACGTTAAGATCGGAGCCGATACTGTGATCGAGCCTAGTGTCAGTTTGAAGGGCAAGACGGTCATCGGAGAAGATTGTGTGATCGGGGCGAATTCTGAATTACGCGATACAGTTTTAGAAGATGGGATCAAAGTAAAAGCTTCTTTCCTTGAAGGAGCGATCATGCGTAATGGTTCTAATATCGGACCATACAGTCATTTGAGACCACAAGCTGACATTGGTGAAGGCGTGCATATCGGTAACTTTGTTGAAGTTAAGAAGGCAACTTTAGGCAAGAATACTAAAGTTGGGCATTTGACCTATGTTGGCGATGCGACTCTTGGAAAAGAGATCAACGTGGGCTGTGGCACGGTGTTTGTCAACTACGATGGTCAAAATAAACATCATGCTAATGTAGGCGACTATTCCTTTATCGGAAGTGGTTCAAATATTATTGCGCCAGTTGAGATCGCAGACCACGCCTATGTGGCAGCAGGTTCAACGATCACCGAAGATGTAGCTTCACGTGAGATGGCGATCGCTCGCGGACGTCAAGTGAATAAACCAGGATATTATGATCGTTATCCAGTCGCAAAAGCAGCGGCAGAAAGCGAAAATAAGGATTAGTTTATCTCAAATCCAAAAACATTCCTAAAAAGCTTGATTTTAGTAGAATAAATGAATAGTATTATAATTAGATAAATTTGTTTTGGAGGATGCTATGTCTGAAAACTATAATAGTTCAAAGATCAAAATTTTTGCTTTGAACTCAAACAAGCCTTTGGCTGAAAAAATTGCTGCTGCTGTTGACGTACCTTTGGGAAAGACCTCTGTTGACCGTTTTAGTGATGGTGAAATTCGCATCAACATCGAAGAATCGATTCGTGGTGATGAAATTTTTATCATTCAATCGACTTCAGCACCGGTCAATGACAATTTGATGGAACTTTTGATTATGATCGATGCCTTGCGTCGTGCAAGTGCAGCTACGATCAATGTTGTTATTCCGTATTACGGCTATGCTCGTCAAGATCGTAAAGCTCGTTCACGTGAACCGATCACAGCCAAGTTAGTTGCAGATATGGTTGAAAAAGCTGGGGCAGACCGTGCGATCATGTTAGACTTGCACGCTGCTCAAATTCAAGGCTTCTTTGATATTCCAGTTGACCACTTGATGGGTGCCCCATTATTGGCTGACTACTTCTTGACTCAAGGTTTGGATAAAGATGCAGTTGTGGTTTCACCTGACCATGGTGGTGTGACACGTGCACGTAAGTTAGCTGAATTTTTGAAAGCACCGATCGCAATTATTGATAAACGTCGTCCACGTGCCAATGTTGCTGAGATCATGAACATCATTGGTTCAGTTGATGGCAAACGTTGTATCTTGATCGATGATATGATCGATACAGCTGGTACGATCACTTTAGCGGCTCAAGCATTGATGGATGCAGGGGCGATCGAAGTTTATGCTTCCGCAACTCATCCGGTCTTGTCCGGGCCAGCGATCGAACGGATCGAAAAATCACCGATCAAACAATTGGTAGTGACAGACTCTATCCAACTTCCAGAAGAAAAACAGATCGATAAGTTAGTTCAAGTTTCAGTTGGGCCACTTATCGGAGACGCGATCAAGCGGATCCACGAAAACAAACCGGTCAGTCCATTATTTACGACTCGTTTCCGGAGAAAATAGCTCAAACTAAATAGGAGAAAGCGATCTAGCTTGACTAGATGCTTTCTCCTATTTTTGTATCAAGAAAACAGTCTTTATTTTAGTCGCTTCACAACCGAAAATTCTTTAGCTTTAGCGTGTTCTTCGGCGATCGCTGCTGCTTCGTCAAAGATAAAGTACGGTTTGCCATCTTTTTCTTGGGCGATCAAGACCGGTTTAGCAGCTTTGTGATGATAGATCTGGGCAGCAACATAAGCATTTTCAAAGTCAAAATCACTAGCGATCGAGTCACCAGGATTAAAGAAGATATTTTCACTCATAAAAATTCACGCCTTTCGTATGGTTTCAACTACAAATCAATTGTAGCACTAATTTATCTCAGTGCGTAGAAAAACGGTAGCTCCGTAGAAATAACTGCAAGCTGACCGTGATGTGAGTTCATCATGGATAGCTTGCAGTTATTTTTTAGGAGCTGTTTTTCGGAGCATGACAATATCTCAGTGCGTAGAAAAACGGTAGCTGATGCTGCAAGTTGACATAACGCAGAGACCGACCTACTCTGATATTGATAGGGGGAAGAAAATGCAAGCAATACAGACGATAAGTAAGCCCAAATTATTAGGCTACTTTATTTTTTCGATCTTTTTAAATAGTTTAGGCAATGCCTTGACGGTTGCGATCAATTTAGGGAGTGCGCTTTGGACCGCAGCAGCTGTTAATCTTTCAAAAGTCTTACCGATCACGTTGAGTGTGATGTTGATCTTATCAGGGATCATTGTGATCGTGACAAACATCATCATTTTAGGACGGTTTGATTTTAAACGAGTTTTGGGCAATTTGATCTTTATGGTGCCATTTTCATGGTTAGTAGGTGTTTTTGAAGTCCAATTACTAAAATTACATATCACGCATCTTCCACTGTGGGCGCAAGTGATACTAGATTGTTTGGGAGTTGTTTTGATCGCAGTAGCTATTTCGATCTATCAGCGCGTAAATTGGATGCTCCATCCAGTTGATGACTTAATGCAGATCATACGGTTCAAATATTTACAAGGTAATGCGACAGTAGCGCAATTGCTCGTCTTTACACCGCCGATCGTGGCGATCGTGATCTCACTATTAGTGACACATCAGCTATATGCGATAAATATTGGTACGCTGTTTGCTTTGGCTTTTCAAGGCACAATAGTTGAAATAGCCGACAAAGTTGTTTTTCCAAGTCTAAAACACCAAAATTTAGCCACGAAGCTTTGAGTTTTTGGTGCAGTAATATGTTACAATAGAAGTTATAACTTAAAGAATGCGAGGGAATATCATTGATCACAGTAAGCGATGTAAGTTTGAACTTCTCAGGACGTTTGCTCTATGATGACGTCAATTTAAAATTTACACCAGGTAACTGTTATGGCGTTATCGGAGCCAATGGTGCTGGTAAGTCGACTTTCCTAAAACTATTAGAAGGTAAATTGACACCAACGACAGGGACGATCACGACTGGACCAAATGAACGGATCTCTAGCTTGAACCAAAATCACTTTGGGTTTGAAGAATTTGAAGTACTTGAGACCGTGATCCAAGGCCATAAGAAACTCTATGATATCATGAAAGAAAAAGATGCTTTGTATGCCAAAGCTGATTTTACTGAAGAAGATGGGTTAAAAGCAGCCGACCTAGAAGCTCAGTTTGCTGAAATGGACGGCTGGAATGCTGAAGCAGATGCCTCTCAATTGTTACAATCAGTTGGGATCGCTGAAAGTATGCACACCCAAAAGATGAGTGAGTTATCCGAAAGTGAAAAGGTCAAAGTGTTGTTGGCGCAAGCGCTTTTTGGTGAACCAGACATTTTATTGCTAGACGAACCAACAAACGGTTTAGATGTGCAAACGATCAGCTGGTTGGAAGATTTCTTGGCGGATTATCCTAAGATCGTGATCGTTGTTTCTCACGACCGCCACTTCTTGAATCAAGTCTGCACGGAAATGTGTGATGTTGACTTTGGCAAGATCAAGCTTTATGTGGGTAACTATGATTTTTGGTTGGAATCAAGCCAATTAGCTGCTAAATTGCAAGCCAATGCCAATGCCAAAAAAGAAGAAAAGATCAAAGAGCTACAAGAATTTATCGCACGTTTCTCAGCCAATGCTTCTAAGTCTAAGCAAGCTACTTCACGTAAGAAACAATTAGAAAAGATCACTTTAGATGATATCAAACCATCTTCACGCAAGTATCCATTCGTTAAATTTGAGATGCAACGTGAATTGGGAAATGACTTAGTTCGGGTCGAAAATGTTTCAAAGACGATCGATGGGGTCAAGATCTTGGACAATGTCAGCTTTATGATCCGCCCCGGTGAAAAAGCGGCGATCATTTCAAGAAATGACTTGGCAACAACGACTTTGATGCAGATCTTAGCTGGTAAGTTAGAACCAGATACCGGTTCTGTAACTTGGGGCCAAACTGCGATCCCAAGTTATATGCCACGTGATCTGGATGCTAACTTCAACAATGATGAATTGTCGATCTTAGATTGGTTACGGCAATATGCGGATAAAGAACAAAATGACAATACTTTCTTGCGGGGCTTTTTAGGTAAAATGCTCTTCTCAGGTGATGACATCGATAAGCAGATCAAGGTCTTATCTGGGGGCGAAAAAGTACGTTGTATGTTATCCAAGATGATGCTTGAAAAGGGCAATGTTTTGTTATTAGACGACCCAACTAACCATTTGGATCTTGAATCGATCACGTCTTTAAACGATGCGTTGATCGACTTTAAGGGTTCGTTGATCTTCACTTCTCACGACCACCAATTTATCCAAACGATCGCTGACCATATCGTTGAAGTTTCAGGCAAGGGTGTCGTTGATCGTTTTGATACGACCTATGATGAATTCTTGAACCATGAAACCGTCCAAGAACAAGTAAAAGAATTATATTAAAAATAGACTAAATAACGCGGGACCGACTTAAAGCGTAAAACTACGCATCTTGTCGGCCCCGCGTTATTTATATAGTTATTTTATCCTCTTTTTTAGATATTCGAGCCAAAATGGCAAGGCTTCGCTTAGATCAGCGTAAGTTTTCGCAAAATCACCAGTATACCAAGGATCAGCTACGACATGGTCTTCTTTTCCAGGGGTCAGTGAGTAAACTAATTTGACTTTAGTGGCTGAGTTTTTATCCGGTGCCATTCTTTTAGCGTCCCGGAGGTTATTTTCATCCATCACTAAGATATAGTCAGCTTCTAAAAAATCAGTTGCATTTAGTTGGCGTGCGATCATATTGGTGGCTGATAGACCGTGTTTAGCTAGTTCATTGACAGTGCGCCTATCAGGTGGAGAACCTAGCTCGTATGTGCTTGTAGCCGCAGAATCGACTTGGATCTGCGAACTTAGCTCCGCTGAAGACACCAGATCCTTAAACATTGCTTCAGCCATCGGGGAGCGACAGATATTTCCGAGACAAACAAAAATAACTTTCATATTACACCTTCCTAACTTTGATGACTTCGCCAGAATTCAAAACTTTTCCGTTCTCTAAGACTAAAGCACCGTGGCCGTTGATGTCAATTACTTGTGCTTCTAAGGTACCAGTGGGACGTTGGATAGTGACGTGTTTACCGATCAAGTCACAGTGAGCCCGGTATTCATCCATAAAAGATCCTGTCGTATAATTTTGGTAAATTTTGAAGAATTCATTTAGATAGGTCGCGATGAAACGGTTGCGTGAGAGCCGATTTTTTTTGACATAAGGTGCTAAAGTTCCGACTCGTGCTTGAAGCTCAGGTGGAAAAGTTGAGATCTCAGTTAAAAAGTTGAGCCCAGTTCCAACAACTACTTGACTCAAACTTTGAGTCTCTAGATCAGTTATCCCTTCGGTCAGGATACCACAGATCTTTTTATCATCAACTAAGACATCGTTGACCCATTTGATCGTGGGCTTTAGCGCCAGTGTTTTTTCTAAGGTACGAGTGACCGCGATGGCAGTTGCTGTCGTGAGTAACCCGGGATCAAAATCAGGGCTCTTGTTGGCTAAGAGGATACTAAGATAGATCCCGGTATTTTTAGGTGAGATAAAATCTCGGTGATAGCGCCCATAGCCAGCTGTTTGATGGTCGGCGATAACAACTAGTGGTGTTTGTGAAGTAGTGTTTAATCCAAGTTCTTTGGCTTTGAGATTAGTCGAAGGAAGTGAGTCAAATACTTGGAGTTCTAGGTCTAAGTCTAAAGAAAGAGCTTGTAAGATCGCAGTTTGATTCAAAGTATCACTATCAGTGTAGCGGTAGCCCACATGTGGTTTGCTGTCGATCTGATAGCCGGCTTTTCTTAGCTGTTCGATCGCTTTCCAGATCGCTGCTCGGGTGAGCTGTAAACGATCAGCTAATTCTTGCCCGGAAAGATAAGTTTCACTTCTTGTCAATAATTCTAAAACACGTTCAGAAGTTTTCATTAGGGCACATCCTTTTCAAAGTTTAGATATATTTTAACATGTTAAGGGCTAAGTTGTGATATGGTTAAATAAACTGATTTTTGGAGGGACTAAAATGAAAGTCAACACCAAAACATGGCTCAAACTAGCCTTGATCTTGGTCAGTGGCCTATGTTTATATTTATTTTTGCGCAATGATGCTTTTTTATATCAACAACCGATCGGAAAAGTGGTCGCCGTTAAGCAGGCTACACCAGAAAAAACGACCGATGTGTATAATAATAGCGATGAGACGACCCGCCAGACGTTGACGTTAGAGATCTTAAACGGCAAATACCGTGGGCAAAGCTTTAAGGTCAATAACACCTATTCAAGCTCAGGCGGACTTGACCAAAAATACCATCTAGGGCAACAAATATTTGTCAATATCCATGAACATCGTGGGCAAAAAGATGTCGTGATCTCACACTATAAGCGAGATGTTTATTTGATAATGTTGAGTTGGTTAGTCGTAGTATTACTATATTTAACGATGCAGTTTCAGGGGATACGTTCATTATTGAGCGTAATCTTAAATTTCGTCTTATTTTTATTGATAGTCCAAATAGATGTCTTTTTGAATCTGACGAATTTCTTTTGGCTTTTTGCAATAGCGGCTTTGCTCTTTACTGCATTATCCCTAGCGTTAGTGATCGGCCTAAACAAGCAATTTAGCGTGACTTTTTTGGCGATCTTTTTAGGAACGACCAGTGCGTTAGTCATTGGTTGTTTAGTCTTGTATTTTACTAAAAGCAAGGGCGTGCACTATGAAGCTTTAGATTTTGCCACGCAATCACCTAAGCAACTTTTCTTAGCGGCGACAGTGATCGGTTTATTAGGTGCAGTAATGGATGCAGCGACGGATATCGTTTCGACGCTTTTTGAGATGAAACGCAGCCAACCTGAATTGACGAAGCAACAATTATTCAAATCAGGTCAAGTGATCGGACGCTCGGTCATGGGACCACTGATCAATGTTTTATTGCTGATCTTTTTTGCCGAAACGTTTGCAATGTCGGTCTTATATTTTAAGACAGGCAACAGCATTGCCTATACGTTTGAGTGGACGATGGCTTTAGGGATCGTTCAAGCATTGATCAGTGGGATCGGGATCGTTTTAACGGTTCCGTTAGCTAGTTTTTTGAGTGCCCAATTTTTAGGGGGGAAGCAAAATGTCGGCAATTAGTATTTTAACGCTTATTTTAGCGGTCTTGATGTTGATAGTTGGTGGTAAAGCTGGCTTGACTGCATTTTTTAGTGCCGTCTTCAATTTTATTATTTTGTTTATAACAGTTATCTTGATCACAGGCGGTTTGCCACCAGTTTGGGTCGCATTTTTTGCGGGCGTTTGTATCCTAGCGATCACGATCTATATGGGAAATAAGGATGAAAAAACGGCCAATATTGCTTTTAAGGCGACGCTGATCGTGTTGATCGTGATGCTGATCTTGATCATTCCAATGGATCATTTCGCTCAGATCAAGGGTTTTGCTAACGAGCAATCAGAAGAGATCGAAGCGTTTGATCTTTTGGTCGGGGTCAATTTTGAACAGTTGCTCATTGCAACCACTGTCTTGAGTACTTTAGGGGCAATTGCCGAAGCTGCGATCGCTGTTGCTAGCGGTTTGAATGAATTGATCGAACAACGCCCCACGATCACTTTGCCCGAAGTTTTTAAAAGTGGCAAGACGATCGGCTTTCAGATCATGGGGATGACGTTTAATACGTTATTCTTTGGGATGTTTGGCAGCGACTTAGCTTTATTTATTTTGCTGTATAAGTTAGATGCCGATTTTAGTTACTATTTGAATTCTAAGATCTTTGTCAAAGAATGCTTAGCAGTCCTTTATTCAGCGATCGCCGTGATCTTTGTGATCTGGATCACGACGTATTTGGTCGGCAAAAAGCTCAATGAAAAACGAGCCCAGATCGATAAATGATCAAGTAAAATGGTATAATGTAACTGTAAGATCATTATGCTGTTTGTTTAAAGCAGAAAGGAAAAGCTATTTTTTAATAGTCGGCTGATAGTTATGAAAAAACAAAGAATATTAACGTTGAGCTGTTTGTTTTTTAGTGTGATATTTATCTTGAGTGCTTGTTCGAATAGTCAAACAGCGAATAAGACTAGTGAAAGCACGAGTCAAACAGTTCAAGCTAAAGTCAACGAACGCTATCAAAGTGCACTTTCATATTTGGAATCAGGTGAAAATAAGCAAGCTTATGATGAATTGAATAAGATCAAAAATATCAAGCAGGCCCCGACCCATGTGCGGGCCTTAAAAGCCGATCTTGCTTTGCTATTAGCAGCTAAAAAAGCTGTGACGGCAGCTAAGTTGACCGAAACGGAGAAATACCTAGGTCAATTGGAAAAAGTTGAATCACCGACAGCTTTAGTCAAACAAGTCAATGAACTTGAAAAAGAATATCAGGCCGTAAAGTTAGCTAAACATTATGCCGCTGAAGTTGAACAATATTATCAAGCTGGTGCTTATCAAGCGGCGGGTGGGAGTTTGCAAGCCTTAGACTCACTATCGAGCAAGTATCAAGCTGTGGCGATGTTACAAGAAAAAGAAGCTGGATATAAAGCTAAGATCGCTTCGGCTCAAGCAACGGTTAGCTCTGAACAAAGTAGTACCGCCACTAGTGCTAGTGAAGTAACTGCGTCGAATAACGTGACGCCCAAAGCTGGCTACACTAATGCACGGAGCTCAAAGTTACTAAGCTCAGAGTATAAAAAAGAAACTGGCAGTGAGATCGCCAGTGCTCCAAGTGAGGCAGTCTCCTCGATGTCAGCTAAGATGAGCAACCAAGATGTCTTGAGTGCCTTTCGGAAGGCGACTGCGATCCCACAAGAAGCTGGGGACCAATATTATGTTCAAGATCTAGGTAATGATCACTATCAGATCGAGATCAGACACACCAGTCCAAGTGATCCGCAAGTTTCCAATTTGAAGGGGATGTATCGATTTGATCTGGCCAGTGGCGCTTCACAAAAGTTAAATGAAGTCAGCGGACAGTACGAAAAACTTAATTAGCAATGGGTGAGAAGAGAATGCAATTTGTCAAAGAAAACATTTGGCTCAAAGGGGACCTAGTGATCGCAGGGATCGTGTTGCTCTTGACGATCGTTGGGCGTTTGACTAGCAACCATATTTTGGTTTCAGATATTTTATTTATGAGTGGACTAGCATTATTGTGTTTAATGATGTTTGATATTTTACTCCACGCTAACTTGTTGGCTGGGTGGTTTCAACGCCAACGCAAAGGTGAAAGTGATGAAGAATTTGCTAAACGCAAGATCGATATCAAGCGGGTAGCTTCAGAAAAGAAAAATGCCCCGATCCATTTTAAGAAGTTTAGCTTCAATTGCTTACTTTTAGGGAGCTTTATGATAATTTTAGCTGTTGTCGTCACATTGTAAATTTTGATGCGGCGGAGAAAAACTACTATTGGACAACAGGATAGAAAATGAACCATGATCTTTGATTTTTCAAAGATCATGGTTCATTTTTTTATAGCTTCATCTGAGAAATGGGCTCAAGCCAAAATAGCTCACATCTGATTTAAGTCTGAGCTGTTTTGTCTTTGAGCGCTAAATAGATCACGCCTAAACTTGCACTCATCGCTAAAATAAAATTCAATAAAACTACGACTTTGACTGAAAGATATGTCAAAAGTAAGCTCGACAGCAACAACGACACTAACGAGGATAAGCGTCCGCAGCTCGAACGTAATGAGGTCAGCGATGAGATATGCGTTTTAGAAACTGTTTTGGAAAATAACACATTACTGAAGTATTCAAAAAAGGTAAAGATAAAGACTAAGACTAAATAGCTGAGTAAAAAGCTCATTTTGTCTGTAATTACTAAAAGTACACTACTAGTCAATAGACCTATTAAAGATAGCCCATACCACCGCTTGATCGCAGACGTTTCAAGTTTTACCGGCAAGCTATAAGCTCCAAGACTTATCAACTGAAAGATAACATAGTAAATATAAAACTGCTCTTTATTAAAGCCTTGCTTCAAAAATAACGCTTGCCAGAGTTGGTAGTGAGCCTGAAAGAAAAATTGCCCCGCAATAGTTAAAGCGATCATCAACCGTAATTGACGTGAATGTTTAAGTTCGCTAAAGCCGGTCACTACTTGTTTGCTCAAGCTCTGTTTCAAGTTTTGCTTAGAACTATCAGTGACCTCTTCAATATAACCATATCTGATCGCCAAAAACGCTACTAATGTTAAGAGTACACTCACCAAATAAAACTTTATCCCTAACCTATAATACAGCCATGAACCAAGTACCCCTCCAAACAGTGCGCTAATAAGATCCAAGCGATTAGTATTGCTGATAAATTTGGCAACTAAGCGATTTTGAGCTTGGTGCTTGAGTTCATTTATCAGTTGTGCATCCAATGTTCCACTTTCTAACGCCATTGCTAACCCATAGCATGCCCAAGCAAGTAATATCGTCTGAAAGCTTTCGCCTAACCAAACTAGCAAAAACATCCCGCTCAAAAAGACTTTTGCCCATAAAAAGAGGACTTTTTTAGAATACAGATCAGCTAATAGACCACTAGGATATTCACTGACTAAAATGACCAGACTATAGGTCGCTTGAACTAACATGATCTGCGTCAATGACAAGCCTTTAGCAAACAAGAGCACGGTCAAGACGGCATGCGGCAAAGAAGCTGCTAACGTGGTCAAAGTGGTTGCTAGATAAAATATTTTGATATTTTTATGCAGTTGCTTCATTTATTTTCCTCGCTACAAAAGCTACAATCTTTATCTTTGGGAACCTCTAATGTATAATTTTTAAACGTCACATTGTCAATACCAAATCGTTTATTTAGCGATTTGACTTTATCTAATTTTTCAGCTTCAAACTGAATAATATCAGACATTGCTAAACTAGACGCTAAGGCATTATTTGTAAAACTAGATGGAGCTTCATATTTATTATTAATATTCAACAACTCATTTTGCATTGAATCTTTTTCATGTTTTTCAAGAGATAAAGTATTATTGCAATATGGACAACTTGAAATCCGTGGAACATAAAATGGTCCAATTACAGAAATATCATTTAAGTAACCAACATTTAAAAAGGGAATTTTATTTTTTACACAATACTTTGTAGTTTCTTCTAAAGCAGTAATACTATCCCCTGAAAGTATTACTAAATATCGCTTATTATCTGTTAATTTAATTGATTTTTCTAGTAGATCCTCGGTAACGTATCTATCATAGGACGTAACATCTAATAAAGGATTACGTAATTGAATCTGCTTTTTCAGTATATCTGCTTTTGAATATCCTATATCTTTAGTTGTGAACAATAATTGCCGATTTAAATTACTATTTTCGATCTTATCTCCATCAATAAGTATCATTTTTTCAGGAGTAAAGGTTGCCAAGGAGTAACTCAAAAAGTTTCCTATCCCACCGCAACCAATGATAATCACTATAGTATTTTTTAAATTATTTAACACTAACTTTGCATCTACATCTATTGATAATAAATATAAATAGTTTTTAAAATCAAGAGTATCCTTTTTCGGCTTTACCAACGAGCTTTCTAAAATTAAATTACCGTCTAATAATTTTTGAAAAGTATTTTTTTTAATGTTATGTTTTAATTCAAACTTTTTAATTTCGGTTTCGGTACGTTCAATTTCCATATAGTTTAAAAGATGGAGTGCATCTTTAAATTCTTCTAAACTCAATGTAAATTGCTTTGTACCAACACCTAAAATTCCACATTTTTCGTTAAAACCACCCGTTGCTAATAAACTTGTCTTATACATAATTATCTCCTATCGTAATTTATAGTATTTATAAACTTCCATATATTGATGAAAACCATAATACCTCAAGTATTATGGTTTTCATCAATATATGGAGCTAGTTTTTGATCATAAGTGACATAGATATCACCTCCTTTAAGTGATGTATTAAATGTATCGCTAATTTATACAAAAAGAAGATTTTTTCAAAAAAGGGTCATATATAAGAGATAATAGTATGAATACAAATATAACCCTATAAACCGACAATAATAATAATTTCTGATATTATTATTGAAGATAGATTTGAAAACTTCTCCATGATTAACACGCGCACCTTTTTCTTATTTCTTTTCCTTTGCATTAACTATATAATGAATAAAAAAATATTATTTTTTTGTTGTGAAAGTGGGAATTTCAAATGAAGTCACATCTAGGGAAAACACTCAGAAAAATTCGAGTAGGCAAACATGTAAGCTTAAATGCAGTGGCTGATGAGTATTTATCAAAATCTCAAATATCACGCTTTGAGCGAGGCGAATCCGAGATATCTTGTACTCGCTTGATCAATATTCTCGACAAATTACATGTTTTACTTGGGGAATTTCTTATCTTACATGATGGTGAGTATACGCAAACCGAAAACTTTGTTGATTTAGTGCAATATATCCGTAAAGAATATCCTACACAAAAAACGGATAATATTATTAAGTTACTTTCTGATACTTCGCGATATCAGTTAAATGATCTCGAGAAAACTATGATAAAATCAATAATTTATATGCTAGATCACTCGGATAAAATAAAGCCGACTGAAACCGAGATCTTGAATTTGACAGATTACTTATTCGAAGTTGAAATTTGGGGATATTATGAGATCACTTTACTGGGAAACTGTTCCAGAACGATTCCGTATCCTGCTTTTTTCTTACTTACAAAAGAAATGTTAAAAAACTATATTTACTCTTCTTTAAACAAAACCAATAAGAAGTTAGTTACACAATTGGCTATTAATTGTTTGATCGTAAGTATTGATAATAAGCAGTTTGAAAATTGTAAATATCTTATCCAAGAAATTAAAAAATTACTAGCTAATGAATTAAATTATTTTGAACAGACTGTCTTTCTTTATGCACAAGGATATTTTGAATTTGAGCAAGATATTACGACAGGACGCTCTAAAATGGCGCAAGCTTTACAGGTATTCAAAATTTTAGGCGAAAATGCTATCTATAGTCAGTATGCAGATCATTACACTAAGACCATAGGATCAAAAAAGCATAGTGGTATATAAAAACGGTCGTAAATGACCGAAAAGCCATTTACGACCGTTTTTATATATCATTAATTCCAAATTAGATCACAATGCCTTGCTACTAAAAAGAGGTAAGAGAAATACGACTTCGAGCATAAAAAACATCCATTTTTTCAGCCTCTTTAGATGAGCCGATCATTTTTGATGTGTTGCAAAAATTCTTGATAGTAAGGTTGAAAGATCTCTTGTTGCTCTTCAGGTGTACCTAACATCTGTTTAGGAAAGAAGAAGCGCTCGTCTCCTAGTTCTTTATCAGTCACAGCCTTGACTAGCGGTGAGACCTCGGATAGTTCTTCTAGTTCACCATTTGGTTGGATCAAATTGATCTTGGCTTTAGAATCATAAAGCGCATAGGGTAAGTTGAAACTATCATTAGTTGCAGTGTAGTAATTGGCATCATAGCCGGAATTAGTCACTAATGCGGCCAACTTTGGTAACAGCGCAGTTTGCTTTTCTGTGACGCGTACTGACTTTAAAGGTTGGCGATCTAAGAAGCGTTGGGCTAAGTCACTTAAGATCGGATCTTTGGCAGTTCGCCAGTTTTCAAAGCAAGTATTTAAGATCCCATCGTCAAGGCGCAAGTAATTTGCGAGTGTGAGATCTTTTTCAAAGAAAGGCCGTAACAGCTCGGCGGCAAAATCTTGAGGTAATTTACCAGCTAAATAGAGATCTTTAGCGCGCTTTAGCAAGTGGCCTAAAATAACTTCCATCGAGCGTGAAACGGGATGGAAATAGACTTGTTGATACATTTGAAGCCGACTGATGATATAATCTTCGACCGCATGCATCCCACTGTATTCAAAGACGATCCCATTTTTACTTGGACGCATGACACGTAAGATCCGGGTCAGATCAAAGGTTCCATAGTTAGCTCCAGTGAAATACGAATCGCGTAAAAGATAATCCATCCGATCAGCGTCGATCTGGCTAGAGATCATTTGGACGACTTGGGGATTTGGGTAAGTCTTAGCGATCACGCTAGCAACTTTTTTTGGAAAGTCAGGCGCGACTTGCTTTAAAACTGCATTGATCTGGGTATCTTCTGATGTGATGATCGTACGAGTCATCTCTTCATGATCGGTTTCAAAAATATGCTCAAATGTATGGGAGTAGGCCCCGTGTCCAACATCATGCAAAAGGGCAGCACATAAGGCTACTAAACGCTCATTATCATCCCAACCACCATCACCTTGTGTTTTAGTGGCATAGTTTCGTGCAAATAGATCACAGATCCGCCGAGTGATCTCATAAACGCCGACCGAGTGTGTAAAACGAGAATGCTCCGCACTATGAAAAGTGTAATTAGTCGTTCCCAGTTGCTTGATCCGCCGCAAGCGTTGGAATTCGCGGGTGTTGATCAGATCGAGAATAACTTGATGTTTGATATAGATATAGTCATGGATCGGATCACGCAAGACCTTTTCTAAAGGTAACATTTTTGAGGTATAGCGAGTTGTGATTTTAAAGCCCCCTTCGTAATAATTATTGTTATAATAAGTATATACGTTGAGTGATCAATTGTACATGTTTAGAAATGGGGTAGAGCGTTTTGACAATGCAAGTACCAGTAGAAATAAAATTAAAAACAGTTCAAACTCAGACGGGTGAGATCGAAAAATTTGAATTGCTCGAACAGGGTGAATTGACGCGTAAAGGAGAAACTATATATTTACGGTATACTGAGGCTAAAGCTGGCGCCCAAACGATCTTAAAGATCAAGCCAGCTGAATTATTGCTGACTAGACGCCAAGGGCAATTAGCTTTGCAGTTAAATTTAGTTGAAGGTCAGCAAACCAATGCTAAGTATAAGACCGCTTATGGGATCATTTCCTTGGTGGCCAAGTGCACGACTTACAAATATGAACCGCTCACCGAAACTAGCGGTGAGTTAAAGGTGGAATATCTTTTATATTCGGGTGAAGAATTATTGGGAGAATATAAATTAGAATTGCAATTCAAAGCTTAATATTGTAAGATGAAGAGTAAACTGTGGAAAGGACGTGTACCAGTTTGGAGCTAGAAAAATTCAAAGATGCTAACCGCAATGAATTATCAATGGTCGAAGTTGCACACGCAATTTTAAGTCAAAAAGGTGATGTGATGGCCTTTGCTGACTTAACAAACGCAATTCAAGAATATCTTGGTAAGAGCGACCAAGAGATCCGTGATCGTTTAGCGCAATTTTATACAGATTTAAATGTTGATGGCAGCTTCATCTCTTTAGGGGATAATCTTTGGGGCTTACGCTCATGGTATCCATTTGAATCGATCGACGAAGCCCTCGTTCACTCTGAAGACGAAGAAGAAGAATCTCGGCCACGCAAGAAGCGTAAGAAGGTCAATGCTTTCTTGGCTGATGCGACTGACGATGATGATGTGATCGATTACAATGATGATGATCCAGAAGATGTCGATCTAGATGACGATTATGATGATGAAGATAATGACGAAGATGGTGAATTGAAAGCTTATAGTGAAGATCTAAGCGATATCGACGATCCTGAAGATGAAGAAGATGATCTTCCAGATGGGATCGAAGGTCAGTTGACTGAATTATCAGATGTTGATTTAGAAGATCAATAATTTTATGCTTGACGGCAAGCAGTGTTTTATGTAAAATTCAATATGGGCGCTTCACTTATAGGTGAAGTCAGACGTACGACAAGGCAAGCTCCCTATTCTAAGAGATGAATAGGGAGCTTGTTATTTTTGTTAGTTCTACCCTGATAAATTAAATTAAAGGAGCATTTAATAATGACCAAGTATATTTTTGTTACGGGCGGCGTTGTTTCATCTCTAGGCAAAGGTATTGTTGCCGCTTCACTAGGCCGTTTATTGAAAAACCGCGGATTAAAAGTTACGATCCAAAAATTCGATCCATACATCAACGTTGACCCAGGGACAATGAGCCCATATCAACACGGTGAAGTTTTCGTGACCGATGATGGTACAGAGACTGATTTGGATCTCGGTCACTATGAACGCTTCATTGATATCAATTTGAACAAATACTCAAACGTTACAACTGGTAAGATCTACTCAGAAGTTTTGAAAAAAGAACGCCGTGGTGATTACTTAGGCGCAACAGTCCAAGTTATCCCACACATTACAAATATGATCAAAGAAAAGATCATGCGTGCTGGCACGATCACTGATGCAGATGTTGTTATCACTGAGGTCGGAGGTACAGTAGGCGATATCGAATCACTTCCATTCCTTGAAGCTTTGCGGCAAATGAAGTCTGAAGTCGGTAGTGAAAATGTTGTTTACATCCACACGACTTTAGTACCGTACTTGAACGCAGCTGGCGAAATGAAGACAAAGCCGACCCAACACAGTGTAAAGGAATTACGTGGTTTAGGTATCCAACCAAATATTTTGGTCGTTCGAACAGAAAAACCAATTTCTCAAAGTATGCGTGATAAGATCGCTAATTTCTGTGACGTTGAACCAGAAGCTGTGATCGAATCAATGGACGTGGATACACTTTATCAGATCCCATTGAACCTACAAGCACAACACATGGATGACATCGTATGTAAGAAGTTGCATCTTGAAACACCAGAAGCTGATATGACTGATTGGAGCAAATTAGCTGATAAGGTACGTAACTTAGATGGTGAAGTTAAGATCGCTTTAGTTGGTAAGTACGTTCAATTACCTGATGCATATATCTCAGTTAACGAAGCCTTGCGTCATGCAGGTTATGCGATCGATTCTAAGATCAAGATCGATTACTTTGATTCCGAAAAATTGACTGCTGAAAATGTGGCTGAACAATTAGGCGGCTATGATGGGATCATCGTGCCAGGTGGTTTTGGTGACCGTGGTCTTGAAGGGATGATCCAATCGATCCGCTATGCGCGTGAAAATGACGTACCATTCTTAGGTATCTGCTTAGGTATGCAAATGGCATGTATTGAATTTGCTCGCGATGTGTGTGGTCTTGAAGATAGCAATACGGCTGAAGTTGATCCTAATGCTAAGAATAAGATCATCGATCTGATGGCTGATCAAGCTGAAGTTCAAGAGATGGGTGGTACACAACGTCTAGGCATTTATCCATGTAAATTAAAACCTGGAACAAAGACAGCAAAAGCTTACGGTGACCAAGATGTGATCCAACAACGTCACCGTCATCGCTATGAATTTAACAACCAATACCGTGAGATCATGGCGCAAAAAGGTTTAGTCTTTGCTGGTACTTCCCCAAACAACCATTTAGTTGAAGTTGTGGAAATTCCTGAAAACAAATTCTTCGTGGCTGCGCAATACCACCCAGAATTCTTGTCACGTCCACAACGTCCAGAAGGTTTATTTGCAGCTTTCGTAACGGCGGCTGCTGGAAAATAGCGCATTTAAAAGCACTTCGATTTGAGGTGCTTTTTTTGTGCGCTAGCTTAAATTTATATAATTATGGAGTTATAGTATAATTAATACTATGGATGTTTGAATATGCATTGATCAGGTTCCTTGATTTTTAGCATTGCAATTTGAAATATTTTTTTAAATTGTAATGCTGTTTTAGTGTGATTTAAAAAATTAACTAAGATATTCCCTGATAAAGCACTAATTTACATTGAAACCTTAGCTTTTATCCTGTAAAATTCAATATGGCGCATTGTTTACTATTTAATGATCTGCGCAGACTATTTGATGATGATTCGAAAAGATATATATTTATTTAATTGATTTAGTGAGGAATTTAACAAAATGAAAAAAATGATTGTCAAGGGTTCGCAAAAATTGTCAGGGGAAGTGACGATCGGCGGAGCCAAAAATAGTACTGTAGCTCTTATACCAGCTTCCATTTTAGCTGATACACCTGTTGAATTTGATTCGGTTCCTGATATTTTAGATGTGCATAACTTAATGTTGATTTTAAAATCAATGAACGTAAAATCATTTTATAACCGAGGAAAACTTACCGTTGATCCAACAACGATCGAATCCACTCCACTGCCCGGTGGAGCTATTCGTAGTTTGCGAGCTTCTTATTATTTTATGGGCGCTTTGCTTGGAAAATTCGGTAAGGCTGTAGTAGGATTTCCCGGGGGCGATAATATCGGGCCACGTCCGATCGACCAACACATCAAGGGCTTTAAAGCTTTAGGAGCAAAAGTCGTTGAAAAAGATGACACGGTTTACATTACGACTGGTCCAGAAGGTTTACAAGGTGCACGGATCTTCTTTGATCTAGTTTCTGTCGGTGCAACGATCAATGTCTTATTAGCTGCAGTCAGGGCTAAAGGGACAACGATCATGGAAAATGTGGCCCGTGAACCAGAGATCGTTGATCTAGCAACCTTTTTAAATAACATGGGGGCTAAGATCCGTGGAGCTGGCACGGATGTGATCCGTGTACAAGGTGTTGATAGCTTAAAAGCGCAAAATATTCATACGATCATTCCTGATCGGATCGAAGCGGGAACATATTTGTCCTTTGCAGCAGCCAACGGCAAAGGGGTCTTAGTGAAAAATGTGATCACTGAGCATTTGGATCCATTTATTGCTAAGATGCAAGAAATGGGGGTGACCCTTGAGATCGATGAAGATAAGATCTATGTTCCTGGGGGTGATCTTTTAGCACCAGTTAGCGTCAAAACTGCACCTTTCCCGGGTTTAGCCACCGATCTACAACAACCTTTGACTCCACTTTTAATGAGAGCTAAGGGCAGTTCAACTATTATTGATACTCTTTATCCGCAAAGAATTAAACATATTCCTGAAATGCAAAAAATGGGAGCTAAGATCTCCAGTCAAGATGGTGTGATCACGATCGGTCATGCTAAGAATTTGATCGGTACAACGGTAGAAGCAGGTGAGATCAGGGCAGGCGTATCGTTGTTAGGCTTGGCTTTAATGGCAGATGGTACGACAACGATCACCAAGGCAGATAACATTTTACGTGGCTATGATCGGATCGTTGAAAAATTCCGTGGGCTAAACGTGGATCTGAAAGTTATCACTGAAAGTGAAACACTAGATTTTTAAAATAATTACGATAGAGGCGATCGCATGTCAGAAATGCAAACTTTAGAAGACTTACAAAAGAAGACTTTAAAAGAAATATATGAATATGCACGGAAATACAAGATCAAATATTATAGCCAAATGAACAAAAAGGAATTGTCGTTGGCTGTAATTCGTGCACAAGCAGAAGAGTCCAGCTTTGTGATGAAAGGTGTTTTGGAGATCTTTTATGATGAAGGTGGGTATGGTTTTTTGCGGCCATTAAATTATAGTCAATCAAAAGAAGATATTTATGTTTCAGCTTCGCAGATCAAACGGTTTGGACTTCGAAACGGCGATGAAGTCGTGGGCAAAGTTCGCCCTCCACGGCAAAATGTGGCTAATGATCGCTATGGGATGCTTTATATTGATTCTGTCAACGGTAAAAGTCCAGAAGAAGCAAAGGGCAGGCCACATTTTCCGGCATTAACGGCTAAATACCCTGATCGGCGTTTGCTTTTGGAATATGAGCAAAAGAAGTTGTCGACGCGCATGATCGATCTTTTTTCGCCGATCGGTTTTGGCCAACGTGGTTTGATCGTAGCCCCACCTAAAGCAGGGAAAACGACATTTTTAAAAGATATCGCTGCTGGGATCTCAAAAAATCACCCCCAAGCTAAACTGTTAGTTTTATTGATCGATGAACGCCCAGAAGAAGTTACTGACCTAGAAGAATACTTGGCCAAGATCAATCCCACTGGTGAGGTCGTTTATTCAACTTTTGATCAGCGACCGGAAAATCATGTACATATCTCTGAATTAGTCTTAGAAAGAGCAATGCGTTTAGTCGAAGATAAACAAGATGTGATCATTTTGTTAGACTCATTGACGCGCTTAGCACGGGCTTATAACTTAGTGGAGCCTGCTAGTGGAAAAACGCTATCTGGTGGTTTAGATCCAACTGCCTTATATCGTCCCAAAAAATTCTTTGGAGCAGCACGAAATGTCAAAGAAGGTGGAAGTTTGACGATCTTAGCGACAGCCTTAGTTGATACAGGTAGTCGGATGGACGATATCATTTTTGAAGAGTTTAAGGGGACTGGTAATCAAGAATTGCAATTGAGTCGCTTATTAGCTGAAAGACGGATCTTTCCTGCTGTTGATCTCAAAAAATCAGGGACACGTAAAGAAGAGCTGTTGCTTTCTGACGATGAACTTGAAGCGATCTGGAAGTTACGGCGAGCGATGAGTGATGATATTTTGAAAGATACTGAACAGATCTTGAAGATCCTACGTCAAACTAAGAGTAATGCAGATTTTTGCGCTCAGATCGATCAACTCGAATTATCAAATCGGCGATAAATAGCTAATTTAGCATAGATTTATAGACCTATATTTAGAGTTTTTTTAGCTCCTAGGTATAGGTTTTTTATTTTGCTTGAGTGAATGGCAGTTAAAGCAGAGTAACAAAAAAATATATTTAAATTTTATTAAATTTTAATATATTTTAACCGCGGAAAAACAAAT
>ERZ778495.816-NODE-816-length-25537-cov-5.975983_pt1 | contig 25537 bp, 15 predicted proteins | sample MGYA00433100_ERZ778495 | MGnify/ENA primary metagenome ERZ778495 (study PRJEB29527, sample SAMN07138962) | mouse gut metagenome | material: feces | host: mouse | place: China:Nanjing | collected 2016-01-25 ...
CTTTGTATACTGCCATCTCCGTTAATTGTCCAAGACTGCTGATAATAAGTCACTGTTCCGCCTAGTGCTTTATTTCTTGCGGCAAGCTGCTGATATCCCTGCTTTTCCAATTCTGGAATTTTCTTTATAAAATTCTCCAATTCTTTCGCCTTTTGAGAATTTCCTGTACATTTCTTGAGGAAGCTGCCAGATACTGCTACACTACCATCTGACATACTTTCATATTTCTTTTGCAGATAATTGTAATAATCAGATGTTGTGTCGTTTTCTGTACTATGATATTTGTATGAATCGGAGGTTGTGTCGTTTTCTGTACTATGATATTTGTATGAATCGGAGGTACTATTTTTTTCTAACTCCTTAAAATCCTTTTGCGAAATATCTGTATTATAATATAAATTGTTTTGGATACTGTTTCCAATCCCTGCAACTGCCATAAATTTTCTCCTTTCCGCCGCTTTTTTCTGCGGCTTTCACCCTCAATCCGGCAAATTTAAGCATAACTTTTCGTACATGCCACACGCCTCACTTCCTGCACTTTATTTGATATTACTCCGGTTATTAAAAATCGCACGCACAGCCTTGCTAATTTTCTGTATTTATCAGAATTTTTCTAAGAAATTGATGCGATTGATAACCACCTACGTGATATCTGCCGGCTTCTATACTAAGGAACTGTTAATCATTTACTTATAACAATTACTTGTCTAAATATCCATCTGCGGCATCAGATAATCTTGACATAAGACATTGCTCTTTATGCCTTTGCCTCCTACGCCTGCAATTATCTTCTTTGCAGCTGAATTTATACGGCGTACTTGTCACAAGTAATTTCTGAACAGTTCCTTAGTATAACAATATGCACACAGCCGTACGATGCTAACTATTTTCTATTTTCAGCATTACTGACAATATAAATATGTTTCCTTCTGTTTTGTAATCAACTGCACCCTGATATTTTTGGGCTGTGCTGTTGATATTTGCAAGTCCTAGACCGTGTATTTTACCGATGTTTGACATTTTACTATCCTGTTTGCTTGTTTCTGGGAAATTCGTATACGGTTTCTGCACCAGTCTGCCATCAAAACTGTTTGCAATGCTTAAAATCAACAACTTTCCTTTTTGCCTTGAGCTTAACCGAATAAAGACAGCTTTCTCCGGCTTATTTTCTCTTAAGCGAATGCAAGCCTCCACTGCATTATCCAAAGCATTGCCGATAATTACGCCAATATCATAACTTTGTACTGCCAAGGCAGCAGGAAATAATAGTTGGTCAGCATCCAGCTCCAAATCTGGCAGTATTCGCGCTGCTTCATAATATTTCATATTGAGAAGGGCATCTACCACCGTATTCCCTGTTCGGAAGCGAAATTCCAGCCCTCCAAATGTTTGATTGAGCTCCGACAAATACATTTGCAATGCCTTATTTTCTACGGTATCGTCTGCACTGGCAAGCTGTGAAATTACGGAAAGCGTATTTTTCATATCATGTTTTATACTGCGAATTCCCACATCGATACGTTCCAACTCCTCCATATGTCCGCGCATGCTGCTTATCTGTTGTTCCAATACCATCCGACGGCTTTTTTCTTTGTGAAAATCTGCCATATTTTGAAAAATTTTCACGCCCTGCAAAATAAAAAGCAGTGAAAGAACCAATATTGCCAGCACCACCGGCATTAATCCTTTGTATTGGTGATACAATTGTATCGGAATTCCCATTGATGTGCTGTCTGCTATCCCGCTTTTTGCTGAAACAAATATGGTTTGCAACAAAATGCAAAGCAACAGGCTCATTACGCTGGGCATAATTAGAAAGAACTGTTCTGATTGATGCAGTATTATTTGCTTTTCCTGAAAATTATGCACAATCGACCGCAGGGAAAGAAACAGACACAAGGAAAAAATCGTTTGCAGCATAACACTACTTCCAAATGCTGTTGCATCGACAAGCATTTTTAATGCATCTTCTGAAACCAAAATACCTTTTTCTATGCACCAATTCCATACTACATATAAATACGCAGCTGACTGTGCTGCAATATATGCAATAAATGCGCTCAACTCTCTAACAGCAATAAATGTAACAATTAAAAACATTGAAATTGTACATAATTTAACATTTACTACACAATAAAAGCACAGCAATAGTACAAGCAGGAGCATAAATAATAATGCAAATTTTACAATTGTTCTAATACCACCGTAATCAAACGGCAGCACCCAGCTAAGAATTACTCGTGACAATCCATATAAAATAACCGTGAAAATACCAGTTTGTCCATTTTTTCCTAAAGAGAGCCGACTTTCCATAAAACTTCCATAAAAATAGTGCAGACACCAGCCTTCAAACAAGAAAAAAACGGCTGCCCAAATATCTTGTACTATATTATACACTAAATACTCCTCCGCTTTGCAGATACCACAGATACGCTTTGACAAACGCACTATATTTTTTCTTTGCAAGATAAACGATACTGCCATTGTTTAGCGTGATACTGTTATTGTTATATTCCGCAATATATGCCATATTTACAAGATATCCGCGGTGACAGCGGAAAAATGAAGTTCCAAGCTGTTGTTCCAATTCATCCATTGACGCATAAAACGCAATTGCTTCGCCAGCTTTTATCGTATAAATAGCTACTTTTTTTACACGGCTCTCGATATAAAGGATATCGCTTTGATAAATAGTAAGATTTTTTGCTTTAATAAAAAGCTTTTCTGCCTGCCTTTCCTTCCCTTTCTGCGCCTCCCAAATCGCACGCTCCAATACCTGTGCAAACTTTGCATTATCAATGGGCTTTAACAAATATTGAAATGCATACAGATCTAGTGCATCAAATACATACTCTTTCACGGCAGTAATAAATATTAAGACAATTTCCTTGGATTGCCTGCGCAGTATTCTCGCAATTTCAATGCCGTTCCTCCCCTCCATTTGTATATCGAGGAATACAATATCAAACAGTTTCTCTGCTGCAAGAATGGCTTCGCCCGAAGCAAATGCTTCCATATGACAGTTTGGCTGCTGTCTTTTTATCCAAGCACAAATTTCTTCTCTAACAGCAGGCTCATCATCAACGACTGCTATATTCAAATGCATCACCTCAAATCATATCCGGCAGTCATATATTATATCGGCAAAATTTCAGCTTTTTTCGGCAAAAGGGAATGAAAGGGTAGTTTTTCGGGAATAAACGGTTTTGCTTCACCCCAACGCCACATCTAAACTCATCATCACTGTAAATCCCACCGCAAAAAACACGACTCCTATATTAGAATGTTCTCCTTGGGATAATTCAGGGATTAATTCCTGTACAACAACTTGCATCATTGCGCCTGCGGCAAAAGCCAGAAGATAAGGAAGTGCCCGCGTTATTGCATTTGCTGCCAGTATCGTAAGAACTGCCCCGATTGGCTCCACAATTCCTGACAGCACACCATACAAAAAGGCTTTTGGCTTATTCATACCCTCGGATTTTAGCGGCATGGAAATAATTGCGCCCTCCGGAATATTTTGAATTGCAATGCCAAGAGAAAGCGTCAGTGCTTCAACAATTGTTATCTGTGCACTACCCGACAGCAATCCAGCATAGACAACACCGACTGCCATTCCTTCTGGAATATTGTGGAGAACAATCGCAAGTACAAACATTGTTTTTTTACCAAACTGGTGTTTTGAATTGTTTGTTTGGATTTTTTGTACGTTATCTATATTTTTCGTCTGAATGCCTTTTTGGTGCAAACGTGTAGCAATCCTTCCAAGCAGCATTAAAAAAACTACTCCTATCCAAAATCCAACAGCCGCAGGAACAAATGCCAGTTTCCCCATATTTTGCGACTGCTCCATTGCAGGAATTAACAAACTCCAGATTGATGCCGCCACCATTACGCCAGCAGAAAATCCTATAATTGCCCTTTGTATACTCTCGTTTATCTTTGATTTCATAAAAAATACACAGGCTGCTCCCAATGAAGTACCCAAAAATGGTATACAAATTCCTTTTATAACCTCAAATAACACGTTTCTCGCTCCTTCAACCCGCTTTTATGCCGTCACTTTCAAACGATTGCAGCAAAACGATTGCAGCAAAACGATTGCAGCAAAATATTGCGGCAAAATATTGTAGCAAAAAACCATAGAGAATATGTATTCCTCTATGGTTTCTTATAGGCGGATTTATTTATCTATTCTAATATATGCGAAAGAACGATATCCGTTATTTTTATACTCTAAATTTACTCATTAACTGAACCATTGCTGCTGCTTGATCTTTCTGTTCCTCACTGACAGCCGCAGTTTCTTCAGAGGTTGCAGAATTGTTATCCACAATCCCTGCTACAACATTAATTCCTGAATTTATCTGAGAAATTTCTTCAATTTCCTTTTTCAATTTATCAACAATGCCGTTAATGCGGTATGTTGTTTCCTCTGCGCCCATCTGTACTTCTTCCATATTCTGCGCTGCTTCATTCGCTATGCGTGTACCAACTTCCACAGATGAAACCGTTCTCTTAATTAATTCTGATGTCTGTCCTACTGCGCTTTGAGATGCTTCTGCAAGTTTCTTTACTTGCTCTGCCACAACTGCAAAACCTCTGCCCGCTTCACCTGCTCTTGCCGATTCAATAGAAGCATTCAGCGAAAGCATATCAATTTCATCTCCAATATCAGAGATTGCTGAAATAACTGCTATAATTTGTTCTGAGCATTCATTTATCTCCTGCATTGCACACTGTAATTCGCTCATTTTCTGGGCGCCAGATACCAATGTCGAACTTGCAAGATTAGAAATCTTCACCGCTTCTTCAGCTTCTTTTTCATTATATTCAATACTGTCGCTTAGATCAGTTAGCAAAATCATTAAATCAGATACCTGTGTTGCCTGTCCTGTACAAGCAACTGCTAAATCCTCTGCCGCTGCTGCAAGCTGCACAGATCCGCTGTCCACTTCATCTGCGACCTGTTTAATAGTCTTTACAGCACTGCGCATTTCCTCAATAATCTGAATTAAGGAGTCTTTAATCTGAACATACTCACCTACATAATTTTTGACAATTGATACATTGTAATTTCCCAGCCCCATTTGTTCCAACACAAGGGAAATTTCCTCAATAATCTCTGCAAGATTGTTTTTCATAAAGCCAATAGAAGCGACCATTTTTCCGACTTCGCTGTCATCTGCCACCAAATCCAGTTCCGTATGTAAATTACCATCAGCAAGGGAACTCATCTGTTCTGAAACTTTGATAATCGGTTCCAATAGTTCATTGCGCGAGAATCGAATTGTCCGCATACTCTCCATAACAAGCCAGACAAAACCAATCAGAAACGCCAATGCGCATACAATCTGGGCAGTTAAAAACATTATTTTGGAAGTTTCCAGACGCTTTTGTATCTTTTCGATAGTAATATCTGTCAACTCATTGATTTTCTGAATTGTACTGCGGTATTCGCTGCCAAATACAAATGTAATTGCAGACTCCGTATCCCCTTGGGCAACCGCTGCCATTGCATCCTGCTCCAAAGGTACCAGACCATTAGAAAGAGCGGCAATTTCATTCATAGAATCCCATTCATCCTTGCGAATATTGTTTGCCTCTAATCCAGCCCATGCAATATCCCTGTTTTTATCCGTTTCCAATTCCTTCATATATGCATCATAATATACTTTATCTCCTGTTACGGCATAAGACTGCACTGCAGTAGTCAGTGCTTTGGAGCCTAATCGGTATTGATTAAGAAACATACTGCTTTCCAACTCATCATGTGCAGCATTTACATAGCCGACACTAACAATAAAAAGTAATACCAGTAATACAACGCCCAAAATTAACGAAATATTTGTCTGTCGTACAATTTTCATCAAGCGCCCTACTTGACTATTCTTCCCCAACGGTTCCCCTGTTGCTCTGTCATTTGATCTTTCCATATCTACAACCTGCGCCTTTCATTGACATTGTACGCTATTGTTCTAATAAAATGTCTTGTGCAATCCGCCTTTACAATATCGCTCCAATGTAGTTTTTTTGGTGAATATATACTATTATTATACTTGAATACTTACATAGGGTCAATAAAATATTGGGATTCTTGCCAAAAACATAATTTCTATTATTTATTGTGCTATAATATCTGGTGTTGCTGCTGTTTCTTTATCCTTTCCGAGAACCTCCACGACAAGCTTATGCGGCAGACATACAATAACTTCGTGCTGTTTCGATATCGGATGGTGTTGTATGCAGTATTTATCAGGGCAATCCGCTTCCGCCATATAAGCGCTTCCGTCTGCTATTACAAGCTGGTTGCTTCCCTGCTGTCCCACAATCGCAATCACTTGATTTTGCGATAGAGCATACTCCCCAAAAATTTCTCCGTCAATGGTAATACGAACTCTTATTCCCGTTGTGCGCTGCTGTAGCCATAACCCAAACGACAATACCACTGCAACTGTAATCCCTGCCAAAATCAACACTTTATCTTTTTTCCGAAATAGCGCCTGCGCCATATTCGTTCAATCACTTCCTTTTGTTCTTGTAAATATTATTATGTCTGCCGCTTTGCAAACCACCGTTTCATGCAATCTATTAGTACATCAATATCCAAAGGTTTTGTCTGATGTTCGTTCATGCCTGCTTTTTTTGTCGCTATCATATCATCTGTAAAAGCATTTGCAGTCATTGCGATAATTGGGATTTCCTTGGCATCTTTGCGATCAAGCGCTCGGATTGCCTCTGTTGCCTCAAGACCATTCATTCTTGGCATTTGAATATCCATAAATATTAAGTCATAATACCATTCTTCTTTCTGTGAAAAGCATTCCACTGCTTCTAAACCATCTACAGCAGTATCCACAATTACGCCAGAACTTCCGATCACCTCCTGCGCAATCTCCCGATTTAAGTCGTTGTCCTCAACCAAAAGAACCCGCTTATCTTGGAAATTCTGCTCCGATAAATCGTCTGTTCCCAACACTTCCTCCTTCGTATTCTCTCCAATAATTTTCTTTATCAAGTACATTAAGCGTGACTTAAATAATGGTTTCGATATAAAACCGTCCACGCCTGCTTCGCGCACTTTCTGTTCTACATCACTCCAATCATGCGCAGACAACATAATAATTTTGACTTTAGAACCTGTCACTTCGTGAATTGCTTTCGCTGTTTCTATCCCATCCATATCAGGCATTTTCCAGTCTAATATCACTGCGAAGAAATCGTCACCTTTTTCATGTCTTAGACGTATCTGTTCAATAGCATCTCTACCGTTTAAAACATATTCGCTTTTCATATTCATATCTGTTAAAATCGTGCGAACTGCTTCACAGGCATATGGGTCGTCATCTACCACCAGAACCGACACCCCCGCAAATTGTTCTATGCCAGTCATTACGGTATTCTGCTGCTTTAAAAATACTGTTACAGTAAATTTAGAACCGACACCCTCCTTACTTTCCACTGTGATATTGCCATTCATCTTCTGAATAATGTTTAGCACAATTGTCATGCCAAGCCCTGTACCTTCAATTTTGCTGACACGGGAATCTTCAGCACGACTGAACGGTTCAAATATCTTTCGCTGAAACTCCTCACTCATTCCAATGCCATTATCACTAAAAACGAACTCATAACAACCATATCCAAAAATCTGGGACGGTTTCTCCGTAATATCAAAATCAAGTTTTCCGCCTGCCGGCGTATACTTCACGGCATTTCCCAAAATATTAATAAATACCTGCTGCAGCCTAAGCACATCACCGATAACGTCTTCATGTTCTACATTAAAAAGATGTAGATTCAGTTCATGCTGTTTTGTCTGCACTGATGGCCGAATCATAGTAACAACATTCTGTATTAAATCGGATAAGTTAAATTCTTCCTCCGCCAAATCAATATTACCAGATTCAATTTTGCTCATATCCAAAACTTCATTGATTAATGCCAGCAGATGTTTGCTCGACACGGTAATTTTCCCCAGACAATCCGCTACACGTTCTTTTTCATCAATATGTGCTTTTGCCAAATTAGTCATTCCCACAATTGCATTCATCGGTGTCCGAATATCATGGCTCATTTTTGACAAAAACTCACTTTTAGAAGCATTTGCATAAATAGCAGATTCATATGCTTCTTTTAAAATCTTATGGTTTCGCTCCTCTTTTTCTTTGCTCTCCGACACATCCTGTGCCAAATAAAGCGCTTTACTGGGTTTTCCTTGTTTCGTTTCCGACAAAATCACAGTTGCACGAATCCAGCCATTTGGATGCATTTCACCGTTTTCATATATAACACGGCGGTATTCCAGTGCAAATAACGGATGTTCTCGATTTAATTGCTTGATAAAATTCTTGCAGTCCATTTTTTCAAGATATTCCTGTTGATCATCCGGATGCACAAAATGTTCTGCATATACTTGAAATCCTTTCGTACAACTCTCATACGGAACCGTCGCATCAACCGTTTCATTTCTCTGTGTTACTTTACGGAAAATATCTCTCTCCAAATCCAAATAATACGAAGCAAAAAACAGACTGCTCATACTGCTGATAATATTTTTTCGTTCTCGCTGTTCTTTGGTGTCTGCCGCTTCCCGAAGTTTTGCCGCTGTAATATCTCTTCCAAGGATATTTACAATAATATTTTTTTCTTGCCTTATAAAAAACAAATGTTCTTCAAGCCATCGCACGGCGGGTTCCCTCGAACGGTACTGACACGTGACTTCTGCAAAATCTTCAATGGTTTCTGCCCTTTTTCGAAGACTTGACAGCGAAAGCATATTTAAAAACTGTTCCACATCATCTTCATGTACAACTTCCTCAGCCGCCTTATGCACATAATAATCATAATCTCCCGATTTCACACGCCCGAAACCGTCTACCCCATTCAGCACGATCCGTTCACACATTCCCGTATCAAGGTACACAGAATTCATAATACTATAAGTTGATTTAATAATCGTTGCAATACGCTTATCACTTTGATGCTGTTTAATCTCTTTGCGGGTACGTTTATCCACATCTTGGAGTGCCAGCACTACATATTGCCCTGCTTCTTTGTTTTCATAAAAGTGTGCCGTCACCAGTACATAACGGTATTTTCCATGAAACAGACGCTGGCAAAATACCTCTTTCTTGCGTTTCCCCTCCTGACACGATTTGCGCAATGCTTTAATAGTGAATGTATTCAAAAGTTCTTCTCTGTAGTCAAGATGAAACGTGGAATTGACAACCCGCTCCATAATTACATCCCACTCAGTATTTCCTTCATGCACTTCGCGTGCAATCTCCTTTGACATTCGAATGGGGTTAAACAGACCACTTGTCAGATTAATAACGTAGACGCCAAAATTCATTTCGCCCAGCGACTTGATAATCTCCTGATTATAGATGTTGATTTCCTCTAGTTCCAAACCCTTTCGATATGCATCATGCATGTCCTTCACATACAGCATAATAACTTCCTGTTTTGCAGAATAATTATAATCGCGAATTACTTCCATCATATGCCAGCGAAATCCCCGATCGGATTTATACCGATAGGTACACGTCACAATTTCATTGCCGCGCCGGATCGCTTCACGCAAATGCTCTAAATTAGAGAATTTGCGGAAACGCTTCACATCATTGTGATAAATACTTCCTTCTGCTATAATATCCTCAAACCATTTTGATAAGATATTATGTTGTGGGCGAGAACTGCCCCAACCTTCCCGTTCCATTTTAATTATGGTAAAGTTATCCGCTGTTAAATTCGCCTTTAAAATTTTGCTATATGTATAACTGACTACATCCGCATGGGGCGTAATCGTTATCACAAAAGCCGAAATTTCCTCTTTCCAGCAGACTCTAGTCGCTGTAATATCTACCACTTGTCCAAAAGGCAAATCGTAGTTTATCGATCTGCTCTCCCGTTTACTGCCAATCGACAGAAGCGGACAATTCGGACAGGCTTCCGGCCAAAGTTCATGGCAGGCTATTCCCTCTTTTACATGAGGAGAAACCTCCTCCACTCGTTTATTATAATATAAAATCTCGTGATTATCTTCTCTTATTACATAAATTGCCGTTGTCTGCAAAGCATCCAAAATTGTTTCATATTCTCGTTTTTCCACATATGTTCCCCCTCACATATTGCTTTCCTTTACTATATTCATATTATCACTCACAGTCAAGAAATTCAATGTTTATCAGATTATTTAATATTTATTCAAATATCTGCGTGAGTCAAAAGAACAATTGTTTCAATACCATTTGTCCATGGAAACTGGTCAAGCGCTGTTACGCGTTCCATACGATATCCACCGTCGAGCAATACTTCCAAATCTCTTGCAAGGCTCGTTGGTTTACAGCTAATATAAACCATCTGATGAACTTGGTATTCTATAATTTTCCCCAACGCCTTAGGGTGTATCCCATCGCGAGGCGGGTCGAGTACAATAACATCCGGCTTTTCTTCTATGGTATCCAAGACTTTTAACACATCTCCTGCAATAAATGTACAGTTAGAAAGCCCATTTAATGCAGCATTTTGTTTTGCAGCCTCCACTGCCTCCTCCACAATTTCTACACCGATAACTTTCTTTGCAACCGGCGCTAAAATCTGCGCGATGGTGCCAGTGCCGCTGTATAAGTCAAAGATAACTTTCTCTTTTTCACCTGTTTGGGTTAACGTACCAAAGTACTTCCGTACAGTTTGATACAGCACTTCAGCGCCAAGACTGTTTGTCTGAAAAAAAGAGAACTGAGAAATCTTAAATTTTAGTCCAAGCAATTCTTCAAAAAAGTAATCTTTCCCATAAAGGACAACCGTTTCATCACTTTGCACAATATCCGCCAAGGTATCATTTTTCGTATGAAGGATACCTGTTATTTTTCCAATGAAAGGCAGAGCACACAGTTTATCCACCAAAGGCTGCAAATCATGTGTTTCCTGTGTAGTGGTCACTAGCGCAATTAACAATTCCCCCGTTTTCTGCGCCTTACGCACCAACAAATGTCTTAAATAACCTGTATGGCGTATTCTATGAAAATATGTGCTGTTCTGCTGCGTAAAATAATCCAGCACGCAGGATAGCACTTTGCGATAATCCGCATCAACAATCTGGCACTCACGAACAGATACGATATCATAAAAACTGCCCCGTTTGTGCATTCCTAATGCAAGCGGACCATCCTTATATTCATCTCCGAATGAAAATTCCATTTTATTACGGTATTCATATTGCACAGGGCTTGCCAAAATCCCTTCAAAAATTGTATTCATATAAGAAATAATATCTGTTTTATCTACGGATCTGCTCTCTCCATTTAATAACATCTGCTTCTCAAAAGCTGGCATTAGAAGACGCCGCACTTGGGATTCCTTGAGTGCAAGCTGTTTCTGATATGGCATATTTTGATAGCTGCATCCGCCGCATTCCCCGAAATGCGGACAGGTGCTTTCGACTTCGTAAGGTGCTTTCTCCAGCACTGTAACCAAACGGCCCTCGACTTTTCCTTTTCTTTTTTTATTGACCAGAAAGGATACTGTCTGCTCAGGTATTGTGTTTTTAACAACCGCTATTTCATCACCACTACGCACAATTCCCTTATTTGGAAAATCCAACCGCTCCACAAAACCCTCGTAAATTTCTCCCTTTTTCATTGATGCCCTTTCTGCGTGTTTAGGAACTGTTTTATTCCTTTGTCACGCGACTTCATTTTTTGCTTTTATTGATTCCCTTTTTTTGAAAAATGTTCCGCAAGTTCTCTCCATTGTGTAATGGTACTGTTGGCTCTCAACTTTGTAAAAAGCATATTGAAACCATGATACCAAACTCCTTTAGGTTTTATCTCTATTTTCAAGCATTTTCCCCCAAAATTTCCAAACAAAAACTCTACCACAAAGGGATACCCTTTATAAATGCTGATATCATATATTTGCACATACATTTTGTATGATAATCTGCTCCCCAATGAAATTTTTCTTCTGGGTGCACAAAAATGGGGGTGCCTTTAATTTACGGCACCCCACATATCTGGTTCTTGTTCTCAGGAATCAGAAAATGAATGTTTTTAAGCTATTCATTAATCTTCTGAAACTTCCTCAGCCTTTGCAGGTTCTTCAGCCTGAACAGGCTCTTCGTCCTTTGCAGGTTCTTCATCATCTTCATCATCAAAGAAATCGTCTTCAAAGTCATCATCAAACTCATCATCAAAATCATCAAGATAATCCGGCGTCATATAACGATATACCGCATACGCAATAGCCGCAACCGCTGCGATTGCGCCTACGATAGCCAATACCCATAACAGTGTATTGCACTTCTTCTCATTATCTGACTTGATTTCGTCTTTGCAGCAATCCTTGTTCAGCAAATTTTTGTCGTGAAGATATTCGACTAATTCATCCCATTTTTTCATGTTTTTCATAGTAAATGCCCCTTTCTTGTCTTTTCTGTAATATATCAGCATATATGAAAAAATACGTTAAATATATCATATCACCTTTTTCAAAATTTTACTACTATTTTTTATTACAATTATTTACAATTTTTCATTAAATTTTTCTTTCCTAAAAATTTGTCTTCTTTTTAACATATTTTCTGGAATTTAAGCTAAATTTTAATCAGTTTCGCAAATGCTGCATACATTATTTTATTACCATAGTTATCAAACTGGACGGTTACTTTATAATCACGTGGGTCTTGCACAATATTAATCACGGTTCCCTCACCATACTTAATATGCATTACTCTATCGCCTTCGCCATATGTAAGCGACCCTGGTACTGTTACTGGTGCTCCCTTGGTCAACCCCTCCAGCGATTTTGCAATATACGGCTTGTTTGCTGCTGGTGTTTCCTTTTTACGCGCAACAGCCTTGGGCTTAGAGGCAAGAATTTGCGATAAATCTTTAGAAGGTGTCGCAGTTCGTGTTGGTTGATTGCTATTAGATGCTGGCGGTGCAGTTCTGTTAGGAATACGCTGTCCTGCGGAAGCGGATACCGTTTGCCTTGCAGTTGTCTGACTTGGAGCAAGTTTTCCTTGTCCTGCTATTCCTTGGCTTGGAATGGGTTTCCCTTGTCCTGCTTTGGCTTGGCTTGGGATGGGTTTTCCTTGTCCTGCTACTCCTTGGCTTGGAACAGCTTTTCCTTGTCCTGTTATGCCTTGGCTTGGGACATTGCTTCCTTGCTTTGCCTGACTGGCGGCTCTTGCTGCGTATTCTACTGCTGCTTCCCAATTATTACGTGGTTTGTTGGCTGTCTTTGTGGTATATTCTGCCGCTTCTTCCCAATTATTACGGGCTTTGCTGGCTGTCTTTGTGGTATATTCTGCCGCTTCTTCCCAATTATTACGGGCTTTGCTGGCTGTTTTTATAGTATATTCTGCCGCTTCTTCCCAATTATTGTGGGGGTTATTAGTAGTTTTTGTGGTATATTCTGTTGTTTTTTTCCAATTATTGTAATCTTTGTTGGCAGCAGGTTCTTCCTTCCGCCGATTTCTATTCATATTATCATCAAACAATTCTGACGGAATCTCTTTTACAAAGCGGCTAATTGGATTATATTGTGTTTCGCCCCGAATCATTCGGCTTTTTGCATAGGTAATCGTTAAATCCTCTTTCGCTCTTGTAATCCCGACATAGGCAAGCCGCCGTTCCTCCTCAATCTCCATTGGATCATCTGCATTAATTGTCATATAGCTGGGAAAAATGCCGTCCTCAAGCCCTGCAAGATACACCTGCGAAAATTCCAGCCCTTTTGCACTGTGCAGCGTCATTAACAATACTTTGTTGTCGTCCCGATTTACGCCGTCGATATCTGCAACCAGCGCCACTTCTTCCAAAAACGCTGAAAGCGTTGCCTCTTCGCCAAGCTTTTCCTGCTCCATCTCAAAACTTACAATTTTTGTAATCAGTTCGTCGATATTTTGGATTCTTTCTTCTGCTCCCTCCTCATTTGACTCCTCAAGTTCTTTCACATAGCCTGTATTTTCAATTACGTCAGTAATTAATTCCTCGAGTGTACCAAACTGAGCTTTCGTGCGGAACATTTGTATCATTAAAACAAATTTTTTCAGCTTTTCTCCCGCTTTACCGCCGCCGACTCCTGCGATATTATCCACCTGCTGCAATGCTTCATAAAAGCTAATGCCATTGCTGTCTGCATAGCTTTGCACATGATTTATGCTTGCTGTTCCAATTCCCCGTTTGGGTACATTAATAATACGCTTTACTGCCAAATCATCTTTTCCATTGTCAATTGTCTTTAAGTAAGCAAGAATATCCTTAATTTCTTTTCTGGAATAAAAATTAACTCCGCCAACGATTGTATATGGGATATTTAGCGTAATAAAACATTCCTCCAAAAGACGTGACTGCGCATTTGTTCGGTAAAGCACGGCACAATCCTTATAATCCGCTACAAGTTCACGCTTTTTTCTACGAATATCGGCAGTGATATACTCTGCTTCATCGTATGCCGTGTCAAATATCCTAAAATGAATCCGATTTCCACCGCCTTTATCAGTCCAGAGCGCCTTGTCTTTGCGCTGTACATTATTATGAATTACTGCGTTTGCCGCATCCAATACATTTTGTGTCGAACGATAGTTTTGTTCCAGTTTAATTACGGTTGCATCCGGATAATTTTTCTCAAAATCCAATATATTCCAAATATTTGCACCGCGGAATTTATAAATCGACTGGTCATCGTCACCTACTACGCACAAATTGCGGTTTTTGTCTGCCAAAAGACGGATAAACTCAAACTGCGCTGTGTTGGTATCCTGATATTCATCCACCATAATATAGCGAAATCGGTTTTGGTAGCCTTCTAGGACTTCTGGACAGCTTTTCAACAGTTCTACAGTCTGCACAATAATATCATCAAAATCTAATGCGTTATTTTTTTTCAATACTGATTGATATTCTTTATATGCACTTGCTATTTTCTGCTTATAAAAATCGCCTGCCGTTTCCATTTCATACACTATTGGCGAAATTAAATTATCTTTGGCTGATGAAATTGCATTTAAAATCGTTTTCTCTTTTAGCATTTTTGTATCAATTTCCAGCCTTTTACAGACCTCCTTCATAACGCTTTTGGAATCGTCGGTATCATATATCGTAAAGTTTGTATCATAACCAATACGATCAATATAACGGCGCAATATCCGCACACAGGTAGAATGAAACGTCGCTACCCATACGCTTTCCGCACCATATCCCACGAAATTGTTCACCCTGTCACGCATCTCACCTGCGGCTTTATTTGTAAACGTAATTGCCAGTATATTCCACGGATTGACGCCGACATTTTCAATTAAATAGGCAATGCGGCGTGTTAAAACGCTTGTCTTTCCCGATCCGGCGCCTGCCAATATTAAAACAGGCCCTTCTGTGGTAAATACTCCCTTTTTTTGTTCTTCATTTAATGTATCATATAAACCCATGCAGACCTATCCTTTCCTATTGTAAAATAGTAAACATATACGACGCTTAGGAACTGTAAAAAAATATACTGCATAACGCCAGAATTTACCGTACTGCACTGGTTAAACGTATATGGCTGGTGTTATGTAGTCAGGTTACTCGGAAATTTTAACTGTTAAGCAGTATAACTTGTTAATTTGACGCTGTATAAATGTTCCGCTGCAAAGAAGATAATCGCAGGTGTAGTGGGCTACGTCAAGATTATCGGATGCTGCAGATGGACATTTAGACAAGTCAAATTGGTGAGTAATTTATTAACAGTTTCTTAGTACAACTTCTTTCGCAAATACACAACGGATATCTCTTTACACTCCGATTTTACAAGTATATCAAAAATTCCTGTTTTTGAGAAGACTTTAAATATATTTTTATAATATTGATAGGAAAAATTGTTACTACACTCAAAAACAATTTGATTTTCCTTTCTACACAGCACGTATTGTCCGCTTATGCAATATGCGCTATGCAGAAATTGGATAATCTTAACGTTTGTCAGCATCTATTTACGCTGCACCCATTATGTATTGTGTGCATATAATAAGGAAACTGGATTCTTTTTGGGGTGAATTTATGAAAAAGTTTCGATCACTTTCCATACTAATGGCGTCGGTTTTGCTTCTTTCTACCTTTATCGGTGGATGCGGCAAGAAAACGGCTGATACGTCTGGACTTACCAAGGTCACACTAAATGAAGTTGCACACTCAATTTTTTATGCTCCAATGTATGTCGCGATTGAAGAAGGGTACTTTGCAGAAGAAGGAATTAACCTAGAACTGATAACCGGTTACGGTGCCGATAAAACAATGACCGCTTTGCTTACAGGCGAAGCTGATATTGGTTTTATGGGATCAGAAGCATCTATTTATACATATTTGCAAGGTGCGGAAGACCATGCTGTTAATTTTGCCCAGTTAACGCAGCGTGCCGGAAATTTCCTTGTAAGCCGTACTCCAATTGAACATTTTGACTGGTCTATGATTAAGGGTACTTACGTTCTTGGCGGACGCAAAGGCGGTATGCCAGAAATGGTCTTTGAGTATATTTTAAAGAAAAATCAAATTAATCCTGATACCGATCTTACCATTGATTCTAGTATTGATTTCGGCTCAACTGCTGCCGCTTTTGCCGGTGCTAAAGAAGGGGATGCGGGTTATGCTGATTTTACTGTAGAATTTGAACCGCACGCAACCTCTTTGGAAACGCAGCAAAAAGGCTATATTGTCGCTTCGCTCGGCACAGATTCCGGCTATGTACCATATACTGCTTTCAGCGCGCGGAAATCTTACTTTGAGAGTCATCCAGATATCCTTTTAAGTTTTACAAAGGCATTGCAAAAGGGTATGGATTATGTAGCGGCTCATTCTGCGGAAGAAATTGCAGAAACGATTAAGGGACAGTTTCCAGAAACAGATGTTGCTACCATTACAACCATTGTTTCGCGGTACAAAAATCAGGATACTTGGAAAACGGATTTGGTATTTACGCAAGATAGTTTCCAGCTCTTGCAGAATATTTTAATGGAAGCAGGAGAACTTGAAACTTATGTGGCTTATGAGGATTTGGTGGATAATACGTTTTCGGAGAAGGTGAAGAAGTAAACTAAGAATACTTTATTGTAAAAGAGCGGCTGCATTTGAAGTATATTTTCTGAATGCAGCCTTATTTTTTTAATTGAGTTTCAGTATGTAATATTAATTTATGGCACTTATTTATATGTGTGCCATTCTAAAATTCTCGTTCTAATCAATATAGTCATCTGTTTCCACAATTCCAATATATTACACTATTCCGAATAATAAAATAGCATTTAGACTTGATTGAAGCAGCATATCCCCATCTGGTTTACGTCTATTGACTTCCTTAAATCCATTCATCCGGGCGACCAGCGGCGAGCCGGAAGCCGTGGACGAGGTTTTACAAATTCTCCTTATCTTGAATTGTTTGCGCCAGCACACGGTCAAGGCAATGCTACAGAACCTCAAAATGCTATACAACAATTCAATGCTACAGAACCGCAAAATGCTATACAACAATTTCATATACTTCTTTCTGACTATTTTCGAGGATAACTGTATTCTGCACATACATCTTATCTTTATTGAAACTAAAACTAATCAGATATCCCTTTTTGCTATTTCTGCTGTCAAGGTATTCTTCAAGTTGCCGCAACCCTTTCTGCCGATACTGCTCCCCACGCCAAATTTTTAGTTCCACAATATACTCACATCCACCATAAGAGATCACTACATCCATCCTCGTATTGTCGCGGGTTTCCGGCTCTACATAATAGTTCCCCTTACCATTGATAATCGGTTTCATAAAACACAAAAACAATAATCTTCCCTGCCGTTCTATAAACGATACATCTTCATTTCTGTACTCCGCTTTCATAACTTCCTGAAACTTCTGTAATGCCCGTTCCATATCAAGCGCTCCGTTTTCGACAAACTGGTTGTTTTCATATCCAAATGAATATCGTTCCATTATTTTCTCTGATATAATGTGATTATACAAAACAATTTCAAATATAATATTCGAAATTGCAACAGACTTATCTTTTTCTGCAAGGATTCCAAACATCAAACCTATGTTAATTGCTGCATTTGTCTTGGCAAAAGGAATTTTTTCTCCTTTAAAAAGAACGATTATAATTGCCTGCTTCAATTCTTTATGATTTTCGATATTCTTAATCATATCATCAAACAGCGTATTGTCATTGTTCAGCAGTGCTTTTTCTGCGTTTTCCACATTCTGAATGGTCCATACCCTGCCACCGTACTCGTCTATCCACTTGCATATCCAACTGACCAAAAATGGATATCCGTTTGTATAAAAACGAATTTTCTCACTGACAGCCTGCGTATCTATAATACTCCCTGTATCAATGGAATATTCATTCAACATTTTTGCAATTTCCTCTGCAGAAAAGCTCATATCAACATTAAAATCAGCCGCTATATTCCATGGACTATTGTACTTTCGCTCTGCCTCTGGACGAAGCTTCAATTTAAGGTTCTTGATATTATATACTCCCGCCAGAATCACGCTCTGGAAAGATGTATCCAAACCTTCCTGCATATCAAGATATTTGCTCCGCAGCAGTCCAAGAAAATTCAGAAATATCTGATTGTCCGAACTTTTATCAACTTCATCCACTAAAAGAACAACGCCTTTTTCAGCACTGCTACATAATCTGGTTATTTTATCTCCCAATATATCAAATGCTTTGTTTGTAACTGTGGATTCGTCATAACGCCCATCTATCCATTCATCTATTATATTCTGTTCGACGTTCATCTGACGCAGCCTTTTTGCCACATTTTTTACAAACATATTTACAAACGAATTATTATCATTAAAATTGCTGTCATCTATGCCTTCAAAACTCAACCGGATAACGAGATAATTTCCTGCAAGTCTGCGTGCCAGAGCCGAAAGCATGGTAGTCTTTCCATACTGACGTGCCCTGTTAATTGTAAAATATGCCCCTTGCTCAATGTAATCCCTGATGATTATATCTATTTTCTCGGATAAATCAATCATATAATGTTTATCAGGAACACACACACCTGTCAGATTAAATCTCTTCATAACGATTATTATGCCTTTCTACATACAATTCATACTGGCGAACACTAAAATTTGCTAATAACATCGACTTACAAGCATAATAATCTTGCGCTATTAAGCAAAGTTTATTGCTCGTGAGTATAGAATTGTAACACTATATTTATATTTTTTATTCCGTAAAAATCTTCTCACATATATAATATAATCATCATTATAACATACTGCAACTTACAGTGTCAAATCGACCTTTGTTGTTTTGCAACCTTCAAATCGATACCTAAACCATGCATATATCTTACTCGCTTTCTCTGTCTAATCGCTCAAAATAAAATGATGGCATATACTCGTCATTGAAATACCCAATGTTTTCAATGCCCATATCGTGTAACTGGGCTTCTATCTCGCGGTAATAAATATTGCAGATAACCACGCAATAGTCTTTGGGGAGATGTTTTAGAGTTTCAGGGTTTTTTACTTCTAATCCTTCAAATATTGTCCCCCAGAGTTTCGGATTATTGTCGCAAGTAAATAGTGGCGGATACTTTTCGCCATAGCATTTCATGTAATTGCGGCACATATTGCCTGCACCAAAAAGGACAAACTTCTTATATTTTTTTAAGTTGTTTTCGATCTCAATTTGCCACTTAATATAATCTCCGACTTCTCTCGCAAGCCTGAAAAGTGCTGGTCTTATCAGAGGTGAACATACTGCCAGCGTGTCCGTAAAATCAACAATCAACTCTCCCTGAAAGTTGATATCCCGAAGCCCTCTAATAAGTCCCCTCCAGTCAGTGACAAGGCTTTCCCTGTATGCACAGGTAAACGGAAGCAGCGAAGCATCATGATGTCCATCATTATCACGCAGTACCACCGCCTTAAGCCTGTCCCCAAGCGTATTGACAAAGCATTGTATATCATTTCCACAAATATTACAAACGCCTGTATCAAGACAAAAACCAAATACATTGCGTCCCGCGTCATGATTCAAACGGTCTATCAGTTCCGCTGCGGCCTGTGGTTCACATAATTCATTTCTCACCAAATGTCCTGACAAATCCTCCACTTGATTAACAATCAATATCGTTATACCTGCCTCCCCCGCCTTTGCAGAGAGTTTTCCATAAAAACCTGTATAGTCCTTATCTTTTTTTGGCATACTGATGAGCAGGTATTGACATCCCGCTTTTTTGCAAAATGCAATACTTTCCAACATCATGTTCGTTATGTAGTCCTGCAGCCACAGCTTATTCTCTTCTCGTGAAAAACGTGGTGCATACAGCACAGGTATCTCTATCCCGTTTTTCCGACAAGTGTCAATCATATCCAAATATCGTTCCTTTATTGTATCTGGCGTTTCTCGCTTAGATATGGTTTTCTTCTTTCCCCATCTTAGCAGTTTCTCTTCTTCCTCGGGCGGCCAAAGCCATGCCGAAATGCAGAGCATCAGATTTTGAATCCCCGCATTTTTTAAGTCCCTGATTCCGCCTGCTGGTTTTTTGGTATCAATCATGTAGGTATTGCGGTAACTAACATTCATATTTTCCCCTATCTGGCCACAGCCTTACATCAGCTTTCTGTCAATCAATCCCTTAATCTTCGTGGAACTCGTACTTTCCGTATATGGGAAAAATACCATCTCCGACCCCCTGCTTCTTAAAAATGCCTGTTTATTCAGCCATGCCGTGCTATGCTCATAATCACTCCCTGAAAACTGCGCATCAAATCGAAACTTCCTGTATGCGTCAGCAGTATCACAATATATCAATGGTATTTTTACAGCCTCATCCACATACTTACAGGCGCGCACCATTTGCAGCCGCTCTTCAAAATGGATAAACGGTTCCGTATGCTTATTTTTCCGCACACCTTCATCACTCACCACGCCCACAATCAGATAATCGCATTGCTCTTTCGCACGCCGAAGCAGGTTCAAATGTCCTATATGAAAAAGGTCAAATACACCTGCCACATATCCAATATGATATTTTTTCCGCATTCCGTCGCACTTCAAACCACTAATCCGCCTTCCCTTCAACGATTCCTCACGCGGTCTTTCAAAATCCAAAGTATAGACTCCGTAATGCTTCACGCCCATCTCTTGCAACTGTTTCAATACAGGCACGTAATTCTTAATGCAAATGATAATTTTATAATCCTCAACATCCATGCCGTCCAACTCGTTCGGTGCTGCCACCCTGATACCTTCCACACAACTGCCCCAATTCTCCGCATTATTATCCAAAAGCATTTCAATTCTGTATTCGTCGCCGAAAAGTTCTATGAACTTATAGGCATATTTTCCCGAGCCAAACAATATCAACTTCCTGTTTTCAAGACCGTCCAGAATATTAACAAACAATCTTTGATATTCCCCTGCTGAATAATTCATGGCAAGACGATTTGCATTTAATGTTTCCGCATCCTGTTCTGTCTGCGTCCGAAACTCCTTCAAAATATCCAAATTCCGCAGCCAAACCATAAACGCATCTGAATACCGCATCAATTGGTCGCGGTTTTTTAACAGACCATACCGTTCTAAGAAAAACTCCCTTGGAAGTATTTTCTCCAATTTGGGTTGCCCTCTGTAAATCAAGTCAACCATGCGCATCACAACAGCATTAATTGGATAATTTTCCATATAAAATTCCTGGTCATAAAACAAATATGTTCCATTCACATAAAATGCATTCAACGGCACCAAATCAATATATGCCCTTCTATAGCATTGTTCATCAGGCATACTTTCGTCTGATGTCTCTACTGACTCTGATGATTTCAAGATATACTCTCTGAATCTATCCATCTCATGAATAAACGCTTCCTTATCCCTTTTCAAAAGCTTTTGTAAATGAAGCTGTGCTGTATCCGCATCCACAAAAGGCATAACATATGTATCCTCTATAAGCTGCGCTTCTACCATCGGAACATTATGGCTCCTTAAATCCCCGTCATGCTCCATAAGCGCGTGGATGTGTGAAATCCCCTCCACAAAAAGTGCCCTTTTTTCAACTTTATCATCATCCCGTATGATAGTCGCAAGTCCGCGTTCCTTTCCACGATCCAAAGAAAGCGTTACGTGCAATGCATTAGCAAACCCTTTTGCATCCGCTCCCATCTCATTTATGCACTCAAAAAGGTATGCATTCGCAAACTCATGCAATGTCCTATTTTCCACAAACTGTCCATACAAACATTCTTCCTTTAGAAAAACAGACTCCTTGTGCACATATCTTGGAATAATTCGAAGTTCTAAATTTTCTTTTGGATAATAATCTTTCGCAAGCAGCATTTGGGGATATCGGAGGTTCGGAAATACGGAATACCGCTTAAAGTTTTCCAGTCCTGCTTCAGACAAAAAACTTTCCAGTTCAGCGGCCGCATAGCTGCGTTCATTCGAACTACCCACTCCTTGCGGATTCTCCCTTTGATAGTTCTCCAGCCCGTCAAATACCCTGCCCGTATGATCTTCATGGTCACCACAGAAATAACGCAGCCCCAGCCTGTTGTCTGTCCCCAAAAGAAGCCTGCCGCCTGTTTTTAGAGCCTTCCTCATACGGCAAAGCAGTTTTGCGGGTTCAGCACAGCGCTCAATAACTCCTATCCCTGCCACATAGTCATACGTTCCGGCTGTTCTATCCGAAATACCTTCCGTCAGCAATTCTTCCGCAGAAGTAACCGTTACTTTAAGCCCTTTTTCCCTAAGCAGCTCTTCCATACGAAAATCTCCGCCGTCTACGCATAATGCCTTTGCACCCTTCTCAAAAGGATACCAAATAAGCGTACCTTTAGGTAACTCTCTTATAAGTTCTTTGGCTTTTTCTTTCCTGTCAAAATTCTGCATCATCCCTCAGCTCCTTTACGCGCTCCTCAAAATACGGTCTGTACATCGTTCTAAACTGCTCTAACGCCTTATCAAACGCCGTAAAATAAAGATAATCCCGTTCGCTGCCAATCCAGTTTTTATAGCCGTCAATATAATACCACGGCAGAATATTTTCACTGACCTTTGTCACATGTCCACACAGTCTGAATAACGCGTCAAAACTGTCAAGATCGTAGCCTTCAGAAGAAAGCGCCACCGTGACAGCAATATTATGGTTAATCCTCGAAAAATAATTCAGCACCGTATTCAGCGCCTGATAATCCGCCGCTTCATGCTGCGGCATATGTATAAAAACCGTTTTCCACTCCGCAAGCCTCTGTCTAAGCGGACTGTTTTCAGACGTAAAAACCCCGATTCTTCCGTCTTTTGCTTTTCCCGTAATACCATGCGCAAAATCATCCCATGCGTTCCACCTTGTCATCATGGTTGCTGTCAGCTTCTTGGGAGGACAACCGTATAGCTTGGAAAATAACTCATGCGTTACGCTGTCATAAAATGCATCAAGACGTTCTTTCGACAGATATTTTGTGTAAAACCGATAGCGGTTTCGGTTGGCATAGTACGCCAAAAATAAATTCTGCGGCCCCGCTCCGGATATATCATGATATGCCTTTGCAGTACTCAGCACGACAACCTTGTATCCTGCCATTCGGCATCGCGTACACATTTCCACGTCATCCCAGTAGATAAAATTCTCCTCGGGCATCCCACCTGCTGCCCTTACCGATTCCATCCTGCACAAAAGGGCGCAGCTTGCCACATAGTCAGCCTCCATTGCCACTGGAATTTCCAACTTGCCTGACCCTGCCATGATTCCCCTCATATAAAAGGCATCAAAGTCAAGACGCCCGCCAAAATCTTGGTACCGTTCGGGATAATGCATATTCAGTGTTTCCGCACCGCAAAATCCTACATCTTTGTGTGCTTCCAAATATTCAAACAGGCGTTCTATGGCATGTTCCTCCAGCATCGCGTCGTTGTCAAGCAGCATAATATACTGATAACCCAGCTCCTCCGCCTTTTTTATCCCTGTGTTAAATCCGCCGGAACCGCCGATATTTTCCGCGTTTACAATAACGGTCACCGTATCTCCAAACCGTTCCCGCAGTTTTGATACGGATTCGTCCATGGAAGCGTTATCCACCACATAGATATCCAAATTTTTTAAAGTCTGATTCAGAACTTTTTCCACACATTCCACAACGTAATCCGCCTTATTGTAATTGCAGATAAATACTCCAATCTCGTTCATATTTCCTGTCAGCTCCCCTTTTACTGTATTTCAAAAAGCTCATGGCGGTTAGCATAATAGTCTTTCATTCCTTCCGTCTGTGCGCCAAAAGAAAAATGACCGACAACACTGCTTTCATCAACTGCCAATACATAAGACTTCAAAACCGTGCGGGCACATAGATGCACTTCGTCCTCTCCCACATCGGCGGGCTGACCTGTTCCATAAGGATAGGCACTGCCCATTTTGTCCCAAAACTCCCTGTTGTAAAGGATACAACCTATACTAAACCGCACGTTGCAGAAACTGTATTCATTGCTACCTGCAAATAATCTGTTCAATTCATCAAGCTTCGGAATCTCCCCTGTCACTCCCCACATAAATGCGGCGGCATCAATGTCCGACTCAATTTTTTTTGCGGGATACCCTCCACTCAGCACCTTATCAAACTTTTTTTCATACCGCTCCCGTAACCCAAGCTTATCCAAAATCCTTATATACCCATACCCGTTCAAGGGAATTAACGGCGCCACTACTCCAACGTTGCATGGCTCCAGCTCCTGTACCCTAGCAAATGTTTTCATCATGGATTCCAGCGTTCCTTCCGTAAGGAAAATATCCTCATCCAGCTTATAAAACCACTCCGCATTCTGATAATATTCCATCGCGATATTCTGTATCATGGTAACGGAATTATAGGCAGTGTTTAAGTAAGACCAGCCATTCTTCCCTGCAAGCTCCGCCAGTCTGCCACTTTTTAATCCCGATGACAAAACACATACCTCAATATCATCCGACAGATATTTTTCCAATCTCTCAAAAACATCACCCCAAAGAAATTCTTTATATCCCGCAAGAACAAACAGAACCTTATTCAAAAACCTACGCCTATCCGTAAATTCATGTTTTTCCAGCATATAAAGCTTTTCCATGATTTCCTGATTCGGAACGGCATACCTACTATGCCCTGCATCCTCCAGTCTTTGTATAATTTCCTTTTGATACTTTGCCCCTGCCGTTATCCAAAAAAAGGAAGCGTCCTTTGGCGCGGAGAGCTCCGAAAGCGGCACGACGCTGACCCCCCCGATTTTTTCGGGATTTCCTTCTTTCTCCGACACAACAATGCCTTCTATCGGACGGCAGGGAAGCTGCCGCGTGAATCTTTGAAGATAATTGATCCCCGCAAGTCCTGCTCCATACAGATAAATGTATTGTGAATTGTCCAGTTTTTCCCTTAATGCATTGATATCCATTGTTATTGTCTGCCTTTCCGTTTCATTCGCTGATATATGCCTATGCTCCGCTTATTTTTCATCACATTCCATATACATCCTTCAGGATCCCAATCGTCCGCTTCATTCCCACATCAATATCAT
>ERZ778495.823-NODE-823-length-25385-cov-5.755902_pt1 | contig 25385 bp, 22 predicted proteins | sample MGYA00433100_ERZ778495 | MGnify/ENA primary metagenome ERZ778495 (study PRJEB29527, sample SAMN07138962) | mouse gut metagenome | material: feces | host: mouse | place: China:Nanjing | collected 2016-01-25 ...
TCACACTTTGATGCTTCATTAACAAAATCTTTCACTTCCGCCGGGGTCATCCTAATCTTAATCTTGCGCTCTTTCATAATTAACCTCAATTCCTTTCCTTAATATTTTTATTAATTTTGGTACAATCCACCTTAGGGTATCTTGTACCGCCTATCCAAATAGGAAGTCTATTCTTATTACCATATACTTCCTAACAAGATACATTATATACAATATCTTGCGAATGTAAATACTTTTGGCGATTTTTGCTAACTTTCGTCACTTTCCACTTTTGAACTTACAATTTATGGAAAATGCTTTCCAATCTTTGTATTATTTTTATAAATCATTCTACCCATTTCTATCGTTTTTAGACAATATTTCTGTGACTTTCTTCCCATTTTCTTGAAAATATATCAAAAATAGGAAAAGCAGCAAAGTTTTTATAACTCTGCTGCCCCCTATAGCTGCTGTCTATGTACTATCCAAATAACACCATCATCCCTTTACGGCTCCTGCCACAACACCCTCAATAATATATTTCTGACAAGCGATATAGAAAATAATAATCGGAATAATCGCCAATACAATCATTGCCATCATTGCGCCCATATCAATTGCGCCATAACCACCTTTTAAGTATTGGATTGCAATGGGAATTGTTTTGTACTTCTTAATATCCAAAACCAGATATGGCAGCAGATAATCGTTCCATACCCACATTGCTTCCAAAATCGCCACGGAAATAGCTGTTGGACGCATAACTGGAAATACAATTTTAAAATAGGTCTGAATCGGCGTACAGCCATCAATCATTGCAGATTCCTCAATCTCAAGTGGTATGGATTTTACAAAACCGCAAAACATAAATACCGCAAGTCCTGCACCAAATCCAAGATATACAATAATAATACCAAGCGGATTGCCTAAATGCAGCATATCTGCAATTTTGGACAACGTGAACATTACCATCTGGAATGGTACAATCATTGAAAATGCAAACAGGAAATACATTCCTGTTGTAAATGTATTTTTTACTCTTGTAATATACCATGCACACATAGAAGTACACAATACAATCAAAAATACAGAACCAACCGTTATAAATAAAGAATATCCGAATGCTTTCGGTAATTCAATCTTCTCAATACCGCTGATATAATTTTCCAAGCCTACGAAAGATTTCGCATCCGGCAATGCAAATGGACGGTTACTGATAAAGATTTTTCTCTTAAAGGAATTGTAAAGTACAATGATAATCGGCATGATATAGATAACAGAAACAACAGAGAATACCGCTGTCATTAATCCGCCGTGTTTTGCCTGTCTTACACTCGTCATTATGCCTGCACCTCCTTACTTCTTGTTGCTCTAAGCTGTACAATTGCGATAATGGCTACAAGCAGGAAGAATACAACTGCTTTTGCCTGCCCAACGCCTTCCCAACCGGTTCTGCCATAGAATGTATTATATATATTCAATGCCAACATTTCTGATTTATTGGAAGGCTCACCTGCTGTTAATGCAAGGTTCTGGTCAAACAGCTTAAAGGAATTGGTCAATGTCAGGAATGTACAAATCGTAATAGACGACATTACCATTGGGAGAGTGACATGCCGAAGCAGCTGGAGATTGTTTGCGCCATCAATTTTCGCCGCCTCAATCAACTCTCCGGGAATATTCTGGATACCAGCGATATAAATAATCATCATGTAACCTACTTGCTGCCAACACATTAATATTACTAAGCCCCAGAAACCATATGCGGAGTTGTAGGTCAATGTCCGCTCCATATTCGCAAGGATACCATTTAAAATAAGCTGCCATATATAACCAAGGATAATTCCACCAATTAAATTCGGCATAAAGAAAACCGTTCTAAAAATATTTGTTCCTTTAATGCCTTTTGTCAGCAGCATTGCTACCGCAAAAGCTAGAATATTAATTATCAGCACAGACACAATCGTAAATAATGCCGTATACCAGAGTGAATGGATAAACGTACCATCACCCCATATCCTCATATAATTCTTAAACCCTACGAATTTTGCGTCTGTTACTGTGGTAAACTCGCAAAGGGATAAATATACACCCAAGGCAAATGGAAGTATAAATCCAATGGTAAACGCTGCAAGGGTTGGCAGTGCGAATACCGGAAAATATCTTTTAATCGCTTTATCCATAGCTTTCACCTTTCTTAAACCCAAATCAAAAGGCAGGTGCACCTGGCACAGACCGCCTGCACCCGCCTCAATTAATCAATACAATTTAGTTATTGGAAGCTGCATACTCTGCTGCCCAGCCATCAACGAAAGCAGTCTGTACTGCTGACCAATCGCCTGTACCCTGTGCATACTCTAAAAGTGCGCTGCCAACACCATTTTTCCAGTTCTCAGAAGGCATTGTTGTAAAGTTCCATGCAACAGAAGCCTTTCCAGAAGATACATAATCATTTGCGATCTCTACCAACGGATTGGAAACAGGGAAGTTATCAAACTCCTTGAACGGACATACAAATCCCATTGTATAAGCAAGAGAATCGCAGCCATCATAAGAAGTTACTACCCAATTCATAAAATCAAGTGTTGCTTGAATATCCTCCTCCGGCGCGTTCTTATTGACACACCAATAGTTCTCACTTCCTGTGCAAAGTCCCTGATTTTCCTCACCCTCTACACCAATATAGATAGGAAGCATACCAAGTGACTCATCAGCCATACCATTCGCACTTAAATCAGAATAAGCCCATGTACCATTCTGGTAAAATACTGCGTCACCAAGTGCGAAATCTGCTGTTGCATCCTCGCCTGTTTTGCTGGACAATAAAGTCGGTGCACAGGTAGAATCTGTAATATACATATCCCACACGTTCTTATAGTTCTCTAAGTAAGTTCCCTTAATTGCCTCTGTTGAGGAAATGCCATCAGCCTTGTATTCGTAATAAATTGGCAGATTTGCAAGATGAGTCTTAAATCTCCAGTCAGAGCTAGAATCCATTCCAGCAGATGTAAATGCACCTTTTACGCCAAGGTCATCCGCATTTGCCTGAATGCTGTCTGCTACTGCTTTTAATTTCTCGAAAGAATTAATTTCTTCGACACTCTTTACTGCTGCATAGTCTTTTGTAAAATAATCATTTAAAATATCTGCATTATAGATAATACCATATGTTTCAATAACGTATGCAATACCCTTTACTGCGTCGCCTTCTTTCAATGCAAAATCATCGCTCTTTAACTGTCCATAAATATCAGAACCAGAAAGGTCATAGCAATAATCACTCCATGTTGCAAGACCCTCAGGGCCGTTTACCTGAAACATCGTAGGTGCTTCTGATTTTGCCATCTCAGATTTTAATGTAGACTCATATGTACTAGACGCTGCTGTCTGAACAACAACTGGAACACCTGTCTGCTCTGTATACTTTGCTGCAAGTGCTTCCCAATCTTTTGCCTGCTCTGGTTTAAAGTTTAAATAATAAACCTTGCCTGAACCAGAAGACGTTGCTGGTGTCTGCTCTGCTGTATTGTCTGCGCTCTGATCAGCAGATGCATCTGCCTGCGCATCATCTCCCTGTGCTGCATTATCAGCATTGTTTGTATTTGCCGCAGGTGTCTGGGACTGCGAACTGGAATTATCTGTATTTCCACAGCCTGTCAATACAGATGCCAACATTGATACACTAAGAACTGCACTTAAAAATTTCTTCTTCATAAATACCTCTTTCTTTCCATTGCGGAATACAATCACGGGTTTTAGAAACGTTACCGGAACCGTTTTCGGTAACGTTGTCGGTAACGTTTCTAATGGACACTTTTATACTATCACTCTGTACAAAAAAAATCAATATATAATCGTGTAAAAATAAAAACTTTGTAAATTATATGCAAAAACTTTGTAACCAATTTATGCATAATTACAAAAATTGGATAATAATTGTCTTAAAGATAATAATTGTCTTAAAATATCCTTCAAATTATCTGAATAGGCATCAGATCGTGGAATAAGCTTATCAGCGGCGCACCCCATAACCTGTGCGCCGCCTTTATGACATTTAATTGAACCCACTGTCAATTATATTGTATTCTATTTAATTCCTCCGCAATATACCCAACTGCTCCACCATACATACCAAGCTGCTGCGCCTGTGCTGTTAAATCTTTGTAAACTGCCTGCAAATCCTTTTGTATTTTGCCTTTATCCGCCTGGGCTGATACGCCCTCTGCCAAATGAATCACTTGGGCAAACTGGCTGCAAACAGCCTCCAATGCCTCTTTCTGGCTATTCTCTAGGAAGCGGCTGCCCAGCTTTTGTATTTCGCCTTTTAGATAAAACAGCAGCATATTGCCTTGCAATGCGATATTACGGTATTTTGCACTGTCGATAGCAGCCTGTGCGCTGTTGTCTTTAGTCTTGGAAAATACCTGCGTCAAATCCCCCGCTATCGTCTGGAAAAATGCTGCTACTTCCTCCGTCTGCCTGCGAAATTCTGCAATTTCCGTCAATAAGAACTGATGGGACGGCATACGCAGCACTTCTATTTCCGCAGAAAAGGCAACTATCTCCAATCGAAACAGCATTTCCTCCAAACCAGATACCATAATTTCCTCCAACGGCATTTGTGCCAATTCCTGTGCTACTTGTACAATTTCTTCTTCAAGATAACGGTATGGTGCATCCGCTTTATTTGTTAAATCTTCTTGTGCTGTAGTAATTGCGCGTGCTGCTACACTTCCTTTTTCAACCGCATTTTGTATTCGCTGCTTGGCATTGCTGCGCATATCCTGAAAAATCAATTCTGATAATTCTCTTAAAAACGCTGCCATTTTATCGGACTTAATATGTGCATTTTGAGATAATGCACGATATTTTTCACACAGCGGGCGAAAAATATCACGGTGTTCCGGCATTGCTCTTGCCATTACCAATTCTGCTTGAAACGCCATACTGCCTGACTGGAAGGCAGATTCCTCTATCGCTTTTATTATAATAAAACGAGCCGATATCTCGTCGGGACTTTGTGCAATTGCGGAAATCTGTTCCATATTTTTAGTCAGTTTATCTGCCACCGCCTCCGCGCGCTGCGCCATAAAATCCCAAAAAGGTCTGTAACACACTGCCTGATCTTGAACACTTTCATGAAACTTTCTTGTTTCCTGCGCTGTTTCCTTTGCCTGAACGATTAACTGATTGAGTTCCCTTGTTATTTCACTAATGTTTTTTGCATACTTTGCATTTTCTGTTTTAATCATTATCCTATTCTCCTCCATTTTAGAAAAATCAGTGAAAAGATGATACTTCCTGTATTCTGTTGGCGTTACGCCCATATATGCGCGAAAACTGCGTGTAAACCCTTCATGCGATTCATAGCCATACTTTAAAGCAATTTCTAAAATCCCCTGTTTGGTCTGCGCCAGCTCCTGCGCTGCCTTTAACAGCCTGCGGCGTGCAACATAACGCATAACGCTCTCCCCTACTGCCTCACGGAATATCTTCTGATAATAATACTTGGAAAAATGTACACTTTCTGCAAGCATTGCAATGGTTAGTTTCTCTTGAATATTTTCTTCAATCAGCGCAAGGGATCGGAATACCGAACGAAATACCGGATTTTCTCTATCCACGATATTACCTCCAAACTTTAAAACGATTCTTTCTATAAATTATACATGCTCCATAAAAAAGCGCAGACCCACAATTGACATCGGCAAATAAAAGAAATTTTTAATCAATTCAGCGTGTATTATATCTATAGTTACTCTTTCTGTTCCTTGCCGAAAACTTGCTGTCTGTGTGCCTGCCGTAATAATACAATAACACAGTCCCCACAGATTTTCTTGATATAAAATGCTTTTTATAGCATATTTTTTATAGCATCTCTTTCCAATTCGCTTATTTGCATATATAATAGACTTGTAACCTGCAAAAAATATACAAATTGATAAATGGATAATCCCAAGAAACTGTTCCTAAAACTAACAAATCAAACCGAAAGGAGTTCTATGAAAACAACAGATATTACGATTACGCATCACCAAAGAAGCATATGCGGAACCTTTATTCAGCCGGACTGTACAGGCGTTTTTCCTGCTGTTATTTTCAGCCACGGTTACAATGGCTCAGGACACGATTTTGAATCAATCGGCGCATTCTTGGCAGAAAACAATATCGCTTCCTTCTGCTATGATTTCTGCGGCGGATCTGTCAATGCCAGAAGTTCAATGCCGACAACCGATATGACAATCTTTACAGAAAAAGAAGATCTTCACAGCGTTTTTCAATATGTCAAAGGACTTAATTCTATTCAGTCGGAAAATATTTTTCTGTTTGGTGGAAGCCAAGGCGGACTGGTTTCTGCTCTGACCACAGAGGAACTTTTAGACGAGGTGCGGGGGCTTATTCTTCTGTTTCCAGCAATGTGCATTGCAGATGACTGGAACAAGCATTTTCAGTCTGAATGCGATATTCCTGAAGTACATGAATTTTGGGGAATGCAGCTTGGGAAAAACTTTTTTATGTCGTTAAGAGGATTTGATGTTTTTCAAAATATTGGAGTTTATCAAAGAAATGTTCAAATTGTTTACGGCTCTGACGATCCGGTAGTTCCTCTATCCTATATGGAAAAGCTGACCACCATCTATCCCCATGCAAAATTGGATATCTTTCCGCATGAAGGACATGGTTTTACTGATGAAGGAAACCAAAAACTGGCAGAAATCACCTTAGCATTTATCCATCAAAATAAAATATCTGCTAAATAGACAATACGCTTTTCCATTAAGAAATTTTATGCAAAGTTCGTAAGAAAGCATATACTGAAAAACGTTAAGATTTTCCAATTTCTACACAACCCATCTTGCATAAGCGGACAATATGTGTTGTATAGAAAAGAAAATCTAATCGTTTTTTAGTATAACAATTAAGATGCATCAAGCCATAGTATACTCGCGAGCGATAAATTCTACCATATCACTCAAGATAATTACTAATTACGCCCGTGAATCGGCGTTATCGGCAAATTTAAGTACTTACCAGTATCAATTATATACTAACGACCGTTAAAATTTTCCAATTTCTGCACAGCCCTTATTGTATAAGCAGACAATACGTACTGTGCAGAAAAGAAAATCTAAGCGCTCGTGAGTATAACAAAATCTTAATATTTATCAATATCTATATTTTTGCTGTACACTGACACAGACAGCCGATAAAACACGAAAAAGAATGCAAGCACTACTGTTATGCTTATCCAATATATAGTAAAAAAATTTTCGTGCATTACTCTTTCCAGTGCATGTACAGAAAAATATGCTGATATCACCATTACAATAAACGGCAGAATATATGCGGTTCCCAGTTCTTTGCTAATGGATTTTTCCAGTGTTTTCTCTGCAAATCCGAGTTTGCGCATTACAAGGTAACGCTCCCGTTCTTCAAACGCATCGTTAGATAGTTTCATAAACATAACGCTGACGCTTGCAAAGATAAAAACCAAAAACATAAAAAAACACAAAGGAAAAAATATCTTAATCCATTCATCATTTTTATCATTTGGATCTTTGGCGACACGTGCTGTAAAATTTCCTTCCTCGCCACTTCCTGTTGGAATTACAGATAACGCTTCTCTTGCCGCTTCAAAACATTCTGCGTGCTCCAATTTATAATTATAAGTAAATATTTCCTGTGACATGGTACAAAGGCGTTGATATTCTGTATCACTGACAATATAAAAATTCATAATTCTCTGTAAATTCCCTAGATAAGGAACCATTGTTTCATCAATTTTTTGATACTCTTTTCCGTATATTGTAACTTTGCCATAGTTCTGCTGTGTATAAAATGAAACTAAAATCATATTCTGTATTTCAATCACCTCATTTTCTGTTGGTTCACGCAGGGAAAATTCCATACCTGTCTGCTTTGCAAGTTCCTTTACATTAGAATACGCTAATACTGGCATATTCTCCTCCAACATTAGTACAGGGATTGAGGATTGGCAGGCAATCGTATCCACTTCCTTCAGCAATTGTTCTGCCTGTGCCCCCACATCCGTTTGATTGGTTAGAAACTGAAATGTATACGTGTGTTCAAAATGAATCATATTGTCATAACGGTTTTTCATTGCCAGCCCTGTAGCAAGTGCGGTTACAGAACACAACACCAATACGCAAACCATTGCATAAGTACGATAATTTTTCTTCATACGAAATACGACCTGATTCACCCAAAGACAGCGCTCTTTTTGATACAGAAATGCTTTATTCTGCGCAAGTGCTTGAAATACAAAGGGAAGCAGACCGCCAAACAGAAGATACACGCCAACAATCACCAGTATGGTTGCTGCCAAAATATTTCCCATAACCTCCATACCACTGCCTTTGACTGCAAGATAATATCCTATTCCCAAAACACCTATGCCAAGTACAGATTTGCCTACCAATACCAGCCGCTTTTGTTTTACGTATTCATTCTGTCTTACTGCGGATATCATATTTAATACACTGCTGCGCAGAATATTCCAATATCCTTTTCCTACAAAAAACAGATACATACACATAAAGACAATAACTGTTATTATAACCGGTTCAAATCGAAATTGAAAAGTCACATCAATCGCAATATCCGAAATTGCCAGCACAATCATTTGAAACAGCCACATAACTGCCACGCCTGACAGGATGCCAAGCACCAGCGACACAATACAAATAGATATCGTTTCCACAATATAAAGCTTTGCGATATTTTGGTTTGTCAGTCCCATAAAAATATAAATACCAAATTCCCGTTTCTGTTTTGTTAAAAAAATATTTGTGGAATACCAGATAAAGAAAAAACTAAAACAAATTAGAACAACGGAAACTGTCTGGATAATCATATCCGTAAACTCCTTATTATGATCCCCCAACGAAGCAAACATATTGCTGTAAATCATATTTTGGAAATTAAAGTAAACTGCAATGGTAAATGCCAGCGAAATAATCAGCGCCATATAGATTCTGACACTGCTTTTAAAATTTCGGAAAGCAAGCATAATCATTTTCATAGGAAATCACCTCCCATTGCACTCTGCACCTCAATAATACGGTTATAAAATTCCTTGCGGTCAGAACCTTGTGAGATTTTACACTTCATACTTCCGTCGCTTAATAAATATACATCTTTTGCATAGGAGGCACACAGCGGATCATGCGTTACCATGAGAATCGTTGCCCTGCCGCTCTCGTTTACGCCTTTTAGGCAGCGCATTAAATCTTTGCTTGCCTTAGAGTCCAGTGCGCCGGTCGGCTCATCCGCAAAAATAATTTCCGGATTCGTAATCAATGCGCGGCACACGGCACCTCTCTGTTTCTGCCCGCCGGACAATTGATAAGGATACTTTTTTAAATGCTCTACAATCCCAAACATTTCCGCAAGCCCACGTGCTTTCTGCACAATCTCTTTGGATAAACCGCCGTTTAAGGACAGCGGCAGCACAATATTATCCTCCAGCGTCATCGTATCCAGCAAATTGTAATCTTGAAAAACAAAACCGATTTTATCCCTGCGCAGCTTTGACAGCTCTTTATTGGAAATGCGCGTGATATCTTTTCCATCCAGCGTTACAATGCCCTGCGTCGGCTTGTCTATCGTGGATAAAATATTAAGGAGCGTTGTTTTTCCTGAACCCGATGGCCCCATAACCGCAATAAAGTCATCTTGGAAAATACTCAAATCAATTCCCTTTAACACTTTTGTTTCAAAGTCTTTTGATCCATAACTTTTTATAAGGTTTTTTATTTCTGCTACTTGTTTTTTCTGCATTTTATATTGATTCCCCTTTCTTTCACTCTTAGGAACTGTCGCAATAAGCTTTGATGATACAAAATATAGTATAATATCAGCACAATGTTAGACAATCTTGTATTCGTTTGCTTTAATGTGACAACCCCTTTTGATAAAGATAGTATAATATAACCTACAAAAAAAATCCTTACAAAAACCTTACAATATCAAGGCTGTATATTACATTTTACACTTGTGTTCAAAAATTTGCCAAATCACATGACTTGCGCAAGAAAAGCATCGTACATATATGGCAAATTTAACCGCTCATGCGTATAAGACAAATCTCTTAATATTTATCAGTTTTCTGCACGTAGTGCAATACAAAACCGTGTATATTTTCCAAAGACACTCTCTACGGAAATTTTATGTTCCAGCTTATCTGCAACTTTTTGCACCAAATACAGCCCCATTCCTGTTGACTTATATTTTCCGTTATGGTAATTTTGTCCTGTAAAACCTTTTTCAAATACCCGCCGGATATCGCTGTCCTTAATTCCTTCTCCATTATCTTCAATAAAAAGGCACACCTGCTCCGCCTCCTTAGATTCCTTTCCTGCCCAGATTTTAAGCTGCGGCTGCTCCTTAGAAGCATATTTAGCAGCATTCCCCAGTAGCTGATCTAAAATATAAACCAGCCAAGCAAAATCCGAATATACCAAAATATTTTCCACCTGAATATCTATTGTAAATTTTTTCTGAATCAGGAAAAAACGATTGTTTTTTATGGAGGCTTTTACACACGCCTCCAAGGAAATGCGCTCAATCTGCAAATCCATTAATGGACTTTGCAGCCTGCATTCCTGCAACATCATATTAACTTGACGGTTCATCCGCTCTAAGGGCTCACGCAAATCGCGGCGGATTTCGGCATCTTTTATTTTTTCATTGATCATTAAACACGCTGCCAGCGGAAGTTTCCATTCGTGGCACCAACGTGCAATATTATCCTGCAATTCACAGTTTTCCTCAAACTGTCTGCGCTGCTTCTCCTCCAAAACACATACATCATGTTGTGTAATCTCTTGATTTTCAAACGGCGGCAGTTGATTGTAAATAATATCCTCATAGCGAAGAAATTGTTCTTTCTCACACTCCCATTTCACATATATCACAAAATCTACACCCGCAACAACTGCTAAAAATAAAATCACTAGAAAGTCAAGATACAGCAAAAAATGAATTGCGCGCTCATGCATTAAAAAGATAAAATAGCCATTATAAGCAAAGATAATCATGATATTCCGCAATCCATATTTCCCATTTTTTCGGATAAAATTCCGCAACAGCTTAAACAAAATACCCCAATCCCTTCTTTGTCTGAATAACCTCCTCGCCGCAAATCCCCTTTAGCTTGCTGCGCAGACGGCTAATCATAGTTGTCAGCGTCCCGTCGGATACATATTCATCCGTACTCCACAACAGTGTCATAAGTTCCTCCCTTGTCACTATTTCCGCTCGGTTTTCTGACAGCTTTGTCATAATTTTCTGCTCTGATTTCGTTAATTCCACTGCTTTGCCGCAATAATACATACGGCTGCTGTTTAAGTCAAAGCTTAATCCTTCTTTGAGGTAAATTTGTTCCCGCACTTTATATTGATACGTTCTGCGCAGAAGTGCTTCAATCTTTGCCTTTAAGAGTTCCAGTTGAAATGGCTTTTCCACATAATCATCCCCGCCCTGCGCAATCGCCATAATCTTGTCCTTATCATCATTACGGCTGCTAATATAGAGAATGGGAATACTCGAACTTTGACGGATACGGCTGCACCAATAAAATCCATCGTAAAAAGGAAGGTTAATATCCATTAAAACCAATTGTGGGTTACATTCCATAAATTCCTGTTCAATTGCATCAAAGCACTGTGCCGTTATGGTCTTATAATTCCAGCGTTCCAAAAATGCCGCCAGTTCCCGCGCTAAAATACAATCATCTTCTACAATAAAAATTTTCATATTTTCCCTCCTGATTCTGCTGTAAAAACCGTTTTGTTTCTAATTATAAAAATATTGGCTGATTTTATTATATTCGGTTTTTTATACATTGAAAAGGGAAATATGCAATCTCTACTTGCAAATGCAAATACCCAAAACGTGATTACAAATCTTCCGCATTATATACGGCATAGCCTTCATAATAATAACTATAATCAATGCCTTTCATATAAATTTTCCTGTCGTCAATCTTATCTGTCAATGCCTGTTTTAAAATGTGTTTTATTTCAATATCTTTTATCGGGCTTCGTTCCATTGCTGACAGATAATCATCTTTATCAACCATGCTCCAGTCAATTACAAGATTCAGTTCCTTTTTTAATATAAAATCAAGCCATATTCTAGTGCTGCGGCCATTGCCCTCGCGAAAAGGATGTGCAATATTCATTTCTACATACTTCTCAATAATTTCATCAAAAGTTGACTGCGGCATTTTCTCAATATTTACCAATGCTGATTGTAAATACAAAACTGAAGCAAATCTGAAATTACCCTTTGCAATATTGACAGTTCTTACTTTCCCTGCAAAATCATATATTTGTTCAAACAGGTACTTATGAATTGCAGCAAGCATCTGAAATGCTCCTGCTTCATAATCATCTAAATAGCTGCTCTCAAATAATGCAGCAGCTCTTTTCTTGCTTATTTTTTCTTCCATCCTTGCTAATTCTGCCGAATTATTGATGCCAAGTTTATTTTCTAAAACCATTAAGTCTTCCTTTCTGACATACTCACGACTGCCACTCTCAAGGATTATCCATATTATATTTCTGTCTGAATTAAGCTTCCGAAATTTCTCTCTCCCTGAAAAATTCCATACACATATGCAGAACTTTCCCGATATAACCCCGTTTCAATATCCATCAGCTTATCAAATGTCTGCGAATTATAGAAAATCTGCATAGCATGATCATACTCTAACCCAAAATCCTGAACAATGTATTCAATAATATCCTGAATACTATATTCCATTAACTGCTCCTGCTTTGTCATTGCAACACACCCACTTTCCTTAAAAGCTGAACCGCTTTTTCTGTATGAAAAGAACACTGGCTCGTTGTTTCCCGAAATGTCATTCCCTTCAGCAATGTTTCAAATGAAATCATACGATTTTGATATTGCCGGAAAAGCACTGTCATGTCATCATCGGCAATCGGCCCAGTTACAATATCATACTTATAATCAAAATTGCAGTCCAGACATCCAAAATCTGTGAATCCTTTACTCCGATTATTCATCACAAACACTGCCCATCTCTCTGACGGATTTCTCCCAAAATCTAATATGTTCAATCCGCTGTTTTCCTTATAATTGTCCGCTATCTCATACATATTCACAATTGGGTTTCCACCATAAATTCTTGCAACACGCTTTGCCATTTTCTGTGCCTGCTCCAAAATTTCTGTCGTGTAAAATCCTTTTCCAAAATCCTTATATGGACGGCATAACGCCAAATCAATTGACTGTATGTCAATGTTGGTTCCATGGTATAACATCATACTAACATTCCTCCATTTTTTTTGCAGATTAACAACATATCGTTAAGTGCATCTTCTAAAGGAAGTGTATGTTCTATATCATAATTCTCTTTTAAGAACTCTATCGCTTTATGCTGAAACAGATATTGAAATGCTTCTTTAACTGATAAATTGTGTTCATGCGCAAATTCATTGACACATATAACAGTATAGTTTATTTGTTTTCTTTCCTCACTCATAATATTCCTCCCTTCAGGATAAGTATAATATGATAAACGATAATTTAGTGGCTTAGAGCTGGATGTTGGATACATCGATTTCGCCGGACATGAGCTTGGGGAGAAGGGTATCCCTCGTTTCGGCAAGGTGCTTATTCTCAATCCGCTTAGCTATTATCAGGTTATAAATAGGCTGGAGCAATTCTCCAATCCGCTTGTAGTCATCCTCTGCTGGAATTAACACCGTTGCCTTTGCCAATTCGTCACGCTTAATATGCCCCATCGTTGTTGCTTTATCTGCCGCAACAGCAATGAAGCGGTCAAGATGATGCTTCGTCCAAGCGTAGTAGAACCACTTGTCATATTTCGCCGAGGTAACTTTGAACAGATGTTAGTTGAGTCCACAAGTTCCACCACACCAAAAGTCAACAAGTAGGCTCCCAGACCAAGAAAAGACTACATCACCATCATGAACGATGTAATCGCTCTTGATGTTAGGGGAACATAGTTCACTACTATCATCACATTAACCCTGACGAAGTTCCTTGATTTTAAGGACGGGAATACCCATCTCGCCATTTTCCGGTCGATATTTCTGCATAGCTAAACCGTTCAGATAGTCTGCAATATCTATGAGACTTGCCTGTTTACATCCAGCGGGGAGCGTTTGAACAGACAAAAGCTCGTTTTGAAAAGTTGCTTGTGCTTGTTGAAGTAAATTATCGTTTATCTGTCTATTAAGTTCTATTTTGTCATCTATATCGGATAAAATCCCTGCAATTTTCTGCTGCGTTTCCAAATCAAATGCAGGCACAGGATATTGCATTATTGCATTTTTATCACCACGAGGCATTTTAGTTCCCTTCGATGTTGCATTGGAATAATCAAAGAAAGCATCGTCTGCAAGCATATAATATAGAAACTTTGCGTCTATACCTTCCTTAGCTCTCAATACCAACAGATCATTTGAACAACCACCATCACTTTCGGCAAACCAAATCTTCTTAAAATACGGTCTTATATTTGATACCAATGTATCATATTGTTGATATTGCTGTGTCTGTACTGTTCTTGGCAATGACGACGCAGTCGTAACTCCCCCTTTATTAGACAACATATTCTCTGTAGAGATATAGTTTTTCTCCGTTAATTCTGTTACATCAACTTTTCCCTTGGCATAGAAACATATATCACCTAACTTATATTTCATACCCAATCGCCCCCAATTTATTCCTTATCTCATCTTCCAATTCATGCGATTTTGCAAACAATCCTGACAATTCAGCGTTCAACCTCTGCATTTTTTTCTCAAATGGTTCTCCGTCATCTTCTTCCTGCTCTATCCCAACATATCTCCCCAGAGTTAAAATATAATCTTGTTTCTCTATCTCCGTTAATGATGCTTCCTTACAAAATCCTTGAATATCCGCATATTCTTTTCCTTGTCTCCAATTCTGATATGTATCCGCAATCTTTCTAATATCTTCTTCTGACAATTCCCGAACTTTTCGGTCTATCATATGCCCTAATTTTCTTGCGTCAATAAAAGCACTTTATTTTGGGAGTATTCTATCTTTCCTTTTCGCATGATCCACAGTGAAACCGGAATACCTGTCGAGTAAAAAAGCTGGCTTGGCATTGCTACAATACACTCCACAACATCGCCTTTTACCATATTCGCACGGATATTTCCTTCATTTGATGTATTGGAACTCAAAGAACCATTCGCCAAAACAGTTCCACATACACCCCCTGCCGGATTCAAATGATATAGCATATGCTGGAGCCAAGCAAAATTCGCATTTCCGACAGGCGGGATACCATATTTCCATCTTGGGTCTTCCTGTAATCGTTCTCCACCCCAATCCGAAATATTGAACGGCGGATTTGCCAATATATAGTTTGCCTTTAATGTCTTGTGTTGGTCATCATGGAAAGAATCAGCATTATGCTTCCCAAGATTTGCTTCCAACTGCCTGATTGCCAAGTTCATCTTTGCCAGTTTCCATGTAGTTGGGTTACTCTCCTGACCAAAAATGGAAATATCCCTCACATTACCTTGATGTTCCTTTACAAATCGTGCCGACTGGCAGAACATACCGCCGCTTCCGCAAGCAGGATCAAAAATCTGCCCCTCAAATGGCTCTATCATGGAAACAAGAGTGCGGACAATACAAGAAGGCGTATAAAATTCTCCACCCAATTTTCCCTCTGCGCTTGCAAACTTACTTAAAAAATATTCATATACCCTCCCTAGAACATCCCTTTCCTGCGCTGCTGTTGATCCGACTTCAATATTTGTAAAGAGTGTCACAAGCTCTCCAAGCCTTGTTTTGTCCAATTGCTGACGGGAATAATTTTTAGTCAGAACTCCCTTTAATGAATCGTTCTCTTTTTCTATTGCATCCATTGCTTGATCTATAGCATTGCCAATATCTGTACTTGTGGCATGATTTTTAATTTCACTCCACCTAGCATCTTTGGGTACATAAAAAATATTTTCCGCCAAATATTCATCCCTGTCTTCTTCATCACCATAACCTTCCGCTAACAATTGCTGATACTTTTCTTCAAATGAATCAGAAACATATTTCAAAAATATAAGCCCCAATACTACATGTTTATATTCTGCTGCATCCATATTAGAGCGTAGCCTATCTGCTGCCTGCCACAGCTTTTCTTCAAATCCTATATTCGTAGTTCCTGCTGCCATAATCAGTCTCCATATTTATCATAAAATTGTATAAACTCTCTTTTTTCTTTTTCAGCCAAATGCCTGCTTAATACTTTCATAGTGCAGAAAAATCCCCTGCTGGGCAAGAGCTTTTATCTCGTCCAGTTCCGCAAGCATATATCCATCAGTTTCTGTTTCCTGCAAATGAATATCCTTTTCGTCAAAATCACCAATAAAGCGGTACACATCTACAAAATAGTTATCCCCCTCCTCTGGGTTCTCCCTTTTATATGTAAAAAGGCAGCCGCCTTCCCAGCCGGAAACATCAAGCCCTGTTTCTTCCTTAACTTCCCGCAGCACTGCTTCCTTAGAGTTTTCACCTGCCATTACGCCGCCGCCGGATACCTCCCACCAGCCAGGAGCCCATGATTTTGTCATTACGCGTTTTGTAATTAAATATTTTCCGTCATGACGCCCAATAACGGCAAGCACCGTTAAATGGTAATCACCTGCTTTCATATTCCAGTCATTACGCTTCATTGTCCTGCCTGTTTTCTGTTTATTTTCATTATAAATATCCCATAATTCCATTGTATTTCTCCCTCTGTTGCTTTCACTTCTTGTTTCTATTCTCACACATAGGAAATGTAGAAAACTAAGTGACACATCTTGCTTGTCTATTTCTCCAATCTTGCAGGACAAAAAACCTTGACGTAACCCGCTACGCCTACGTTTTTTCTTCTACAATCTTGCAGAAATATTTTGTGTAATCTGAGCACTTATTTTCCTACATTTCCTTATATTTTTGTGTTTCTATTTTTGCGCTTTTTCAGCACAGTCTGCGCACAATCCCATTAATACTGATCCAGAACAGTCTAGCAAAAACTTGTGGTGATCGTATAAATGCTTTGTAATCTCCTCCATAAACTCACATTCCATATGGAGAATTTTCCCACATTCCCTGCACTGCATATGAATATGCTCATGACAGCGCGCCTGCGGCTTAACGCACTGATAACGGCAGCATTCCTCCTCTGCTGTCTTATATTTCATAATTATGCCGCATTCCGTTAATTTGTCCAAATTTCGGTAAATTGTCGTGAGATTTACCTGATTTCCCTGCTGCTGCATATATTCATTTACATCATATGCACTAAAACTATGCTCTTTATGCAGCTGTAAATATGCCATTATTGCGTCTTTGTTTTTGGTGCGGTAATTATTTTTCTGCATTGCGTTTTTCATACCTATACCCCTTGCGTTCTTTAGCACGCTTACCAATCCATATTTGGAAGTTTACTTTCAAACTTCCAGTCATGCCGCCATCGGTGGCACAAACAATCAGTGAGAAGAATGCCTGCACTTGGCATTCTTCAGTGTGTAACTTAGATTTTCTTAACTGGCGTATTTTGGCAGCTTAGAAAATCTTTACACACTTTTCTCATTCCTATCCGGCAAATCATAATTGGGTCTATACATTGCACTCTGACATATATTTTGCACATTCCGCATAGCAAACTGCATTGGTAGCAATCACAGAGCATCCTTTCTGTAAAGTAATCGGCATCCCCTCTGCGGTTGTCACTTTGCCGCCTGCTTCCTCCACGATTAAAGAGCCTGCAGCATAATCCCAAGGGCTTAACATTAATTCAAAAAATACTTCTGCCCGTCCTGCTGCAACGCTGCACAAGTCAAATGCTGATGAACCGCTGCGCCGAATATCCAGCGCTTTGTCAAAATACTGATATGCCAATGCAAAGGAACGCTTGCTTAATTCTTTATAATATGGCGATGTACCAAATAAAACGACTCCGTTGCTTAACGGCTCTTTGGATACTTGTATCGCTTTTCCGTTTAAAAATGCGCCTTTTCCCTTTACTGCTGTAAACATTTCCTTTAAATAAGGATTGTAAACTATGCCCATATACTGTGCACCATCCAAAGTCAGCCCTACCGATATCATGCTAATATGATAATCTTTAATAAAATTCGTGGTACCGTCGATTGGATCTACAATAAAAGCATATCCTTTTTCAATAGAAGCGTGTATATCTTCCTCCTCGCCCACAAAAACCGCCTCCGGAAGAATTGCAAGCAGTTTCTTTTCCAATTCTTTCTGCACTCTTTTGTCATATGCTGTAACAAAATTGGCATGACCCGCTTTCTCATCAATTCCTGCCTGCGTTCTGTCTGCATCAATAATAATTTCACCACATTGGGCAACTGCTTCTGTTATTTTTTGTAATAATTCATCTTCGTTCATAATATCTTCTCCCTATTTTCTAAACTCACAAGCAATTCCATTTTCCCACTTGCACAGTACCTGCAACTAAAATTTCTGCACCCCATGTATGTATCAGCCGCTCCAAACTCCATGCTGCATTTGCCGGACTGGTGGAGGGCAGTTTTACAATCCTTGGCTGCTGCACGGAACGGGGTATATTTTTTGCCGCCATGGTCATTGGCTCTGCTGACTCAAGCAAATCCATATTTTGCAGCGTGCCTTTACAATATTTTATAAATAATTCATATGCTTTTCCGCCGTTTAAATATATCGCCTTGATCGCGGTGCTTTTTAAAATGACATTGATGTCATTTTCTTTAACATTTTTAATGGAACTATCAGACGATCCCACAATATCACAAGAAGCAATCACATCCCAGAGTGCCACATGATTTTTTTGCAGAAATGCTTTTTTCTCCTCTATGCTTACTGGTACTGGATTCTGATAAACTGCCGCAAGCACCTTCCAAAACCGATTCTGCGGATGTCCATAATAGAACTGCTGCGCCCTTGACTGCACAGAAGGCAGAGAACCCAATATTAAAATTTCCGAATCCGCATCAAACACAGGACCAAAAGTATGCGTAATATGCTGGTATCCGGCTATGCTGTTTTTCTTCGTATTCATCTCCAAAGTTTATATTCCTTTCACTTTGTGCATTCGTCTATTGATAGTATATGTCAGCCAACAAAAAAACACAAGCAAAAATAATCTTTCCCCTTTCTATGAACCTGTAAACTATAACAAATTTCCGCCCCATTATCGGCTATCTGCATTATGCCGAAATTCCGAGGGAGTTATCTGCATATATTTGCGGAACACTTTATTAAAATAACTAATATTATTAAATCCCACCATTCCTGCAACTTCACCGATTTCCCGCCGCGTTTCCCCCAAAAGCTTTGCACTTATGCTGATACGGTAAAAATTTATATACTCTATCACTGACATTTTCGTCACCGTCTTAAACAAGCGGCACAAATGCCCTTCACTGACATGAAATGCTCCTGACAATTCCACCAAAGAAATAGAGCTGTTATAATGCTCTTGGATATATGCAATAACTGCTTTTGCAACCGCAACTTTATCATATGAATGTTCCACAGCTTCCCTGTTTTCCTGCTCTGCGTGCGCATAATACAAATACCAGATTTCATATAATTTCGCTTTTATCAACAATTCATATCCCTTAATTTTCTGCGTAAATACCCCCTGAATTTCCTTTAAAAGTGTTTGTATCTTTCGTTCCCATTGCTCTGTCGGAGAAAGATATTCCCGAAATATCACCTTATGATTTTTCACACTGTCAAAATACTGTTGCTGGACTACATCATTAACAAAACTATTTAAAAATGCCTGTTGAAAATCTATTGCCCAAAAATCAAACGGCGCACCTAGTTCTTCCTTTACCGAATGCAGGCTGTTAGATCCTATAAAAATAATATCACCCTCTTTTATCCGATAACTTCTCTCATCTACTGCTATTTGCGCACTTCCTCTAGTTACCATTAAAATTTCTATCTCCTCATGCCAGTGGCATGGCACTCGCTCCCGCAGACTGCCATCAGTTTCTAATTGATGAATCATAAAAGGAAACAAAACTGTTCCATGCGGATTCTGCTCCCGCAGCAAATAAAAACTATCATTCATTATTTTTTTACTCCTTACTATCATCCATAATATACTAATCAAAATTGTGTTAATATTTGTCTATTTTGTTCAAGTATTTCTATAAAAAAATCATTATAGTTTTATTATAATCACTTTTGCGGCTGTTTCAATAAACACAGACTACAAAAATAAATATACAAGGAGGTATTCCTATGATTTTTACAAGTGAAAACAATAAATTAATAATCTGCCACCTTACGGAACGAATTTGCATTGAGCCTTGGGGGCAAAATTCCTTGCGTGTCCGTGCTACACAGTATACAAAATTTACCGGACGTGATTGGGCACTCAGCGAACCGCTTCCACAAGATGAAAAAAAAGCAGAGATTACAATTGACGGCAACCAGTCTGCAATTATTCAAAATGGCAGAATAAGCGCACGTGTTAACGGATCCGGCGTTATTACTTTTTATAAAGATGACAAGCAGTTTCTACGCGAATATTACCGCAATTATAATGGCACAGAAAGTCTTGAAAGCCGCTGCCTAAAAATTATCGGCAGAGATTACAAGCCAATTATCGGCGGTGATTATGCGCTTACGGTACGTTTTGAGAGCAATGACGGAGAAAAATTGTTTGGTATGGGGCAGTATCAACAACCTTACCTTGACTTAAAAGGGTGTGTTTTGGAACTGGCACAGCGCAACTCTCAAATTACGATTCCATTTGCAGTTTCCAGCGTTGGTTATGGATTTCTATGGAATCATCCAGGTATTGGCAAGGCTTCTTTCGGAAAAAATTATACGGAGTGGCACGCTGCAGCTACAAAAGAAATGAATTATTGGATTACTGCTGGCGACACGCCAAGTCAGATACTAGAACAATATACTGCCGTAACAGGCCGTGCGCCTGCTATGCCAGATGGACTATTAGGACTTTGGCAATGCAAACTGCGTTACCGCACTCAAGAGGAAGTGCTTTCTGTTGCACGTAAATATCATGAACTTGGTATTGCGTTAGATGTTATTGTGATTGATTTCTTTCACTGGACACGCCAAGGCGACTGGTGCTTCGATCCAGAATATTGGCCCGATCCCAAAGCAATGTGCGATGAACTACATGCAATGGGTACTAAAGTTATGGTTTCTGTATGGCCATCCGTCGACAAAAAAAGCAAAAACTTTGAGGAACTATTTGAAAAGGGTCTGTTAATCCGCACAGAACGCGGCTGCATTCAAACATATGATTTTCAAGGAGATTGTCTGGAAATTGATGTTACAAATCCAGAAGTAAGGAAATTTTTATGGGAAAAATGCAAGAAAAACTACTATGATTACGGAATTGATATGTTTTGGCTGGATAATGCAGAACCCGATTATGCCGTTTATGATTATGACAACTATCGCTATGCACTTGGCTGTGCGCTGGAAGTCAGCAATATCTATCCGCAGCTTTATGCCAAGACATTTTGTGATGGCATAACCGCACTTGGACGCCAAAAGGAAATGATACATCTAATCCGCAGCGGATGGGCTGGAAGCCAGAAATACGCTTCCCTTATTTGGTCTGGCGATATTCCAAGCACCTTCGAATCACTGCAAGATCAGCTAAGTGCCGGACTTAATATAGGTCTTGCGGGTATTCCTTGGTGGACTACCGATATTGGCGGTTTTATGACCGATGATGTTGCTGCACCAGAATTTAGAGAATTACTGCTGCGTTGGTTTGAATTTGCAGTATTCAGTCCGATTCTAAGAATGCATGGTGACCGCGGCCCACATGATATTCCACCGCTTTCCGACAAAGAATATGGCGGCGGAAGCCTATACACGGGACATCCCAACGAATTATGGAGTTACGGCGAAGAAGCATTTACCATTATGAAAAAGCATTTAGAGAGAAGGCAGACATTAAAGCCCTATATCGAAACCTTAATGAAAGAGGCAAGCACCACGGGCGCACCAATTATGCGTACTATGTTTTATGAGTTTCCCAATGATGCAAAATGCTGGGAATTAAGCGATCAATATATGTTTGGTTCTGATTACTTAGTTGCACCCATTTTACATGCCGGTGAAACCAAACGTAATGTTTACCTTCCTGCCGGACAATGGAAAAATCTGGATGACAATACTGTTTATGATGGTGCGCAAACAATTGTATGTAATGCTCCTCTTGATGTAATTCCCGTTTTTATTGCAGTAATATAAAAAAGATTTCTGTATAACCCATTTTACAGAATCGGATAATATACTGTACAGAATGATAAATCGAATCGTTTATGCGTATCTGATTCCAAAGAAAACATACAAGCAGGGTATACAGAAGGCAGCCACAAAAGCGAATGAAAGTCCGCGAAGTGGCTGCCTTTTCCTAACACAATACCCAACTGTTTCTAACTAAAATACATTAGCAAGAATGCCTATCAAAAATTGTATACTACATAACGCCAAAATTTACCGTACTGTATTGGTTAAACGTATATGGTTGGCGTTATGTAGTCAGGTTAATCGAAAATTTTAACTGTTAAGCAGTATAAATCAAAAACTTAAATAAAATAACAATTCTTTATCTCACTGTCTGTAATATCGTCTTCTTCTTTCGCAACCGCATACTCAATTAAATTAGGCTCTACCGTCCGAATAAAAAGATATGCGTTCTCCATAGGATTAATTGTAATTTCTTTATATGGAACATTTTCAATAGAAAGCTGTTCTAATTTCGAATCTGCTACAGGATTATCGGTATAATAAATGCGAACCACTTCTCTTGATGCTCCTTGAAATGATACCCATTTTTTATAGCTGATTTCCGCAGGCGAGAATTTGCAGTCAAAATAATGCCTGCGATCTCTGCCCAGATAATAGCGGAAACGGGACTGCTGCTGCGCATCTGTTTCATAATTCTTCACAATTTTAATCGAGCTGCCTTCCCTGCTCTTTAATAATCCATATGCAACACCTGTCTTTGCATTGGGAACATAGTACCCGCTGCCATCTTGTGTGCCGACTAATGGCTCATACAATTCAAAATGTGCATTCCCCATTTCATCTCCGGCTTTTCTGGCTTTGCTGTAATACTCCTCAATCTTCTTCTTGAATAATTCTTTTACAAAAATAGATTTGCTGGAATTACCAGAGAGGAAAATATAAATCGTTGGTTCTTCCTCCACAGTGTCTTCCCTTTTATATAAGAAGATCTTAATTAAGCATTGGAAAAAGCTGTCAATTCCCTTTTGTATCCGGTTTTTAATCATCTCTACCATTTCCTGTGTAGAAAATTCTAACATACATTGAGGAACCGGCTCTCCATCCATATTGTAAAGGGAAACTACTACGCCCTCTTTATCTGCTTCATTAGGAACTTCATTCTCTAATTCGTATTTCTTTCTCCAACCTTGTTCTTGGTGCCACAAAGGACGAAGTTCTTCTTTTAAAATTGCCATATTTCGCTTTGCAATCTGCGAATCGATCAGCAATGTTTCACTTCCTGCAAAACTGCTTTCGCCAAGGGGTAACGTAAACGTAATTTTCTTCTCGCGAAATACATCTATATTTTTTTGATATACTTGATACGCCATTAATTCCAAAATATTCTCACCGCCAAGTGTTACATCGGAATCTGCGCCAAAGCATTCTAAAACATAGTCATATGCATCTTTATCATATTCCTCGTCGGTTGCACCTCTGCAAATACCAAAATCAAAATCTGTAGTACCACCGCCGAAATCAAAAATCCCATACATTAACTGTTCTGTTTCATCTTTCGGTTCTAAATGGTTTTGCTCCAAGGCCGTCACAGCATATGCAGCAGGCTCACTGATTCCCAGTTCCACCTTAAACTGCGCCATGCATTCCTCGTCATTGATAATGCTGGTTGGCAGAGATTTTTTGATTCCTTTATAAAAACTCTCAGCGATAAAATCTCGTACTTCTTTCGCATATCCCACAGGAAATGTCATTAAATATTTTAAGTAAATGCCGTTGCGCATATTGTTAATATGTAGACCAATATAATAAGCATACAATTCAACAGGATTGACAATATCGTCTGTTTCACCCATATTTTCGCCTAAATAGTATTCTTTTTTCTGCTTATCTTTAATTATCACATTACCTTTTTCATGGTTTGCCCATTGCTTTAACTCATTAAAATAAGCATAGAAATCATCTGGTTTACAATTGCGGAAATCTTCATATGCGTCATAGGAAACAAAAATATCATTGCATGAAGTATGTGGTCTTCCCACTTCTTGTTGATAATCCTCTAAAAATTTCTTAACATTGGTAAACTCAATAATGGAAGGATTTTCAAAGTCTTCCTCTTTTACTTCACTGCTTAAATTGCCTGTACCAATCCGAATCGGCACAATGCGGTTCGTAGCGTCTTGACGTACCACAACAGTACTTTTCGTACCGAAGTCAATTCCAACTACACCTTGCTTTACATCTAATTTGGGATTTCTTGCAATGAACTCCTTAGCACCTTCTTCTGATTCACTTTTGATATTCTTTCTCGCTTCTTCTGTAGCACCACTATCATATAACTCCCAGTGTCCTCGAATTATATCATATAAAATATCTTTGTCATAGGGCTCTAAGCGGCATCTATTTTTGTCACAGTCAAGTAATTCCTGTATTTTATCTGTTGTTACTGTTGCTTCTTCTCTTTGCATCATATCCATATTTTCTGTTTTCTCCAATTGATTTGTAGTTTGTTTTAATTTCGCCGGAAAATCCGGTATTACAGAAGCCTTCTGCGTTACAGTTATATTTTGTGTTGCTGCAGAAATCGGCTGTGGTTTCGTTCGTTCTATTGGTTGACTTTCCGCTACAGCAGATGCAATTGATTCTTTTATTTCCGCCATTAATTCTGTGGTTTGAGATTGTTGCAGCACTACAGATTCAACTGTTTTTTCTTCTATGATCATTTCTGGTTCTTTCGCTTGTTTTACATTGACAGCTTCCTCTTGTACCTCCACAGTTTTTTCTTCTACTATATCTTCCGCTGCTTGTTCATTCTCTGGTGTTGCGGCTTCCTTTTCTCTCTCTATCGCTTGCGCATATTCCATATTTGCAGCTTCTTCCTGCAATTTTGCAACGTTTTCCTCTGTAGGTATTTCTGGTGTTGGCTCATTTTCAAACTCTCTTATTGCCTTTTGCAAATCTGCTGCATTCTGTATTGCCTGCTCTTGTATTTGTGCTGCATCCGATTTTATTGATTCTTCTACTGTATTAATTGAAGCTGACTGTATTGGTTCGGCAGATTGCTCATTCTCTGATTCTTCCACTGTTTTCATTGGAGTGGGCTGTACTGGTTCAGC
>ERZ778495.824-NODE-824-length-25382-cov-5.991235_pt1 | contig 25382 bp, 19 predicted proteins | sample MGYA00433100_ERZ778495 | MGnify/ENA primary metagenome ERZ778495 (study PRJEB29527, sample SAMN07138962) | mouse gut metagenome | material: feces | host: mouse | place: China:Nanjing | collected 2016-01-25 ...
CCTCTGTCGGCGGAACGCTCCTTTACCCCGAATCCAAAATCGACGAGGTGCCGGAAAGGAATTACTACAAGCCGAGAGTGTTCGGCAGATAATGCAAAGAGCGATTAAATAATTTGAATGCGAGCATAGCCAGCTTTATAAATAATACAATAGATGATGCAAAAGCAATAAAAATATTAAAGTCTCCAGATCGCTTCCGAGAATATATCTTATGGAAAATACAAAATAGCAAGAACCTTGAATTTAACAAAAATTATAGAGAGTACGCAAAACAAATTCTTTCGGATAGAGTTAATACAATTTTTGAATTGGCAATAATTTTTGAAAAAGTAGAGTCTTTGATTCGCGATGAACATATCTCTTCATTGGAGTTTTGGCGATATAAGCTTTATCAAGCACTTATGGATGGAGTAAAAAGTCAAGATTGAAAATGAAGCCCGAACAAAATATTTTGCTTGATAAAATGAAAATAAGGGAAAATAATTATATATCTTTGTCTCTGTATTGAAAAGCTGAAACAACGGCAAGCAATCCGACGCTCTTCACGCATAACCAAAGCGTGGTACAACGGAAACGTTCTTTTACAATGCGATTGATATACAGCGACTTCAAAATGCGGATGCGGCATCGTTTTCCGCTCCAATAAAGGAGGATTGAGAAATCAATCCTCCTTTATTTTTAGGCTTCTGCGGACTGAGGGTTATACAATTAACTGCCCCGGACATTATCACGGACTTACGGCAATCCGGGAATAATAAGAAGGAAAAATTCGGGCATAGTTGGTTGTTTTTCAAAGATTGTTCGTATATTTGCGAACGAAAGTCGTAAAGATGGCGAAGAAGAACTATACGGAACAGGAAGAGCGCATGGCCCGTTTTGCAAAAGCGATGGGACATCCGGCGCGGATGGCCATACTGCGGTTCCTTGCCGAACAGGACAGCTGCTTTTTCGGAGACATCCACGAAGTGCTGCCTATCGCCAAAGCGACGGTATCCCAGCACCTCAAAGAACTCAAAGAAGCCGGATTGATTCAAGGCGAAATCCAACCTCCGAAAGTGAAATACTGCATCGACAGCAAGAACTGGACGGAAGCCCGGTCGCTGTTTGCAGGCTTCTTCTCGGACTATGCTAAGAAAAATTCGTGTTGCAAATAGACGGTTATTTTTTTGCCGATATTGTTCGTAGTTCGACGAATTACATCTAAAAAAAACAAATATGGAAATCAAAGTATTAGGAACAGGGTGCGCCGGATGCAGGGCGCTCCATGAAACGGTAAAGCAGGCTGTTGCCGAATTAGGATTGGATGCAACGGTCGTAAAGGAGGAAGACATCATGAAGATTATGTCCTACAACGTAATGCAGCTGCCGGCATTGGTAGTAGACGGCCAAGTGGCAGCGAAAGGCCGCAAGCTGTCGCCTGCGGAAGTAAAAGAGCTGTTGGCGAAATGAAAAAAAGATTGATTCCGCTGCTCTCCGCCGTGTTTCTCGCGTGCGGGCAATCACCGAAAAATCAAAGCATCGGAGAGCAGACGATGACGGATGGTGTGGAGGTGCTGTCGTTCCATGCCAAAAAGCGCTGTCCGACCTGCGTCGCCATTGAGCAGCTGACGCGCGAAGTGATCGAAACAGAATTCGCGGCACAACTTGCTGACGGTTCATTGGCGCTGCGTGTCACGGACATTACCGAAAACGAAGCTTTGGCAAACAAATATGAAATCGCTTGGTCGTCGCTTCTCGTCAATCATCGTGAGGGAGGAAAAGAGCGAGTGAGGAACCTCACGCAATTCGCTTTTGCCAATGCCCGCACGAATCCCGACAAATTCAAGGCGGGACTGAAAGCCGAAATCGAAAAACTGCTTGCCGAATAAACGATGGAATATCTGCAAAATCTGCTGGAGGGTTCGACCGTTCCCGCCGTTACGGCTTTCTTGCTCGGACTGCTGACGGCCATAAGCCCCTGCCCGCTGGCTGCCAATATCGCGGCAATCGGTTATCTGTCGAAAGACATCGAAAACAAACAGCGGGTTTTCCGCAACGGAGTGCTCTATACGTTCGGACGCATATTGGCCTATACGCTGCTTGGTGCCGCACTGCTTATCGTGTTGCGCCAAGGGGCAAGCGTTTTTACCATTGAAAAGACGCTCGCCCGATGGGGCGAACCGTCGATTGCTCCGGTGCTGGCGGCAATCGGACTGTTTTTGCTTTTCGGCCATCGGCTCGACCTGCCGAAGCTCGGATTTCGGGGAAGCGGCGAACGAATCGCACGACGCGGAGGATGGGGTTCGCTGCTTTTGGGAATGCTCTTTTCGCTGGCCTTTTGTCCGACCAGCGGCGTCTTCTATTTCGGCATGTTGATTCCGTTGTCGGCCGCCGAACCGGGCGGTTACTTTCTGCCGGCCGTTTTCGCTGCTGCGACGGGACTGCCTGTGGTAGTGGCCGCATGGCTTTTGGCTTACAGCGTGGCCGGAATAGGTGTGTTCTACAACCGGATGCAGACGATTCAAAAATGGGTTGCGCGGATTGCCGGAACGCTTTTTATTGCTGCGGGTATCTATTACGGTGTCATTTATTTCTGTTAAAAAAACATGATTCAGCAATTTGCCGACTGGCTTGTCTACGATGTGTTCGGGATGAGGGCCGAAACGCATTTAAGCAGTGCGGTCAATTTCTTTTTCTACGACAGCATAAAGATCATTATTCTGCTGTTTCTTATCAGTATCGCGATGGGCGTTGTCAACGCCTATTTCCCGATCGACCGTTTGCGCCACTACCTTACGACGCGCAATTTGTACGGGTTTCAATACCTGTTCGCTTCGCTGTTCGGAGCGATTACTCCGTTTTGTTCCTGCTCGTCGATTCCGCTTTTCATCGGGTTCGTCAAGGGCGGCATTCCCCTGGGGGTAACATTCGCCTTTCTGATTACCTCCCCATTGGTGAACGAGGTCGCTGTGGCCATGTTTCTCGGCTCGTTCGGTCTGCGCGCGACGGTAATCTACGTCACGAGCGGCATTCTGCTCGGTACCCTCGGGGGCTTCGTTCTCGGTCGCTTCCGGTTGGAGCGCTATCTCTCGCCATGGGTACGGCAGCTGCAGGCGCAGTCCGATACGAAGTCGGAAGTTTGGGCGAAAACGCACACGCCTTTTGCCGAACGGATTCCCGTCATCGTACGCGACGCATGGGGCGTTGTGCGGGGTGTGGCCGTCTATGTACTGATCGGAATAGGCATCGGCGCCGCCATGCACGGGTATGTCCCCGAGGGATTTTTCGAGCGATACATGGCAACGGAGAATTGGTTCGCCGTACCGTTGGCTGTGATTTGCGCCGTACCGATGTATGCCAACGCCGCGGGTATTATCCCTGTGATTCAGGTATTTGTTGCCAAGGGCATTCCCCTCGGAACGGCCATCGCCTTCATGATGGGTGTCGTCGGATTGTCGCTACCCGAAGCCACGATGCTCAAAAAGGTGATGACATGGCGATTGGTCGGGATTTTCTTTGGTACAGTGACGCTGTTCATCGTGTTGTCGGGGTATCTGTTCAATATCATTCTGTGACGAAACGGGGCCTGTGCGGTTGCATATCGGCGGCAGCCGGTTCATGCGTCTGCCGGATTCGGGCGCGAACGGCGGCAGAACGGCCCGATATGGCCGACTAAGGACAGAATACCTGAAAATAGGGATTGTATGCCGATGGGATTTGTATGATCTTTGCACCCGGAAACAATGATTACAGCCATACATTGTTTTGTATTGTTAATTGTTTGTGTGTGAAAAAGTCTCCTGTGCATTGGGAGACTTTTTTGTGAGCCGGGACTTATGAACCGATACTTCGATTCAAGTAGGCGGATGCTAAAATAAATTTGGCAGTGTTCTCGGCTTGCACTTTACCGTCGCTTCGCTCGGTTTAGATAGGCTGCACCTCGCCCGGCTAAGAGCCGGGATTTATGAACCGTAGCTCCGATAATTTGCAAACTTCGTTTGCTTTTCCGCTCGGCTTGCACTATCTTTGTATCCGATTCGAGGTCCGGCGTTCGCCGGACTGCCAAAATCCGACTACATACTATAAACAAACAAATATGGAGGATTTGAACGCGCTCCAAGGGAAAAGCCTCGCCGAACTGCGCGAAATAGCCAAAGCGGTCGGCATCGACAACGTCATGGTCAAGAAACGCGAACTGATAGAAAAAATCGCCGGAGCGACCTCCGGTGAAACACCCGCCGAAAACAGAACGACAGAAGCCGCACCGCAGGAGAAACCCCGCCGCGGCCGTCGTCCGCGCGTTGCGCAATCCGAAGCGGCGGCGGAAGTTCCGTCGAACGACCTGTTCGGACAAGTTGCCGATGCACCCGCTGCGAAGCAGCCGGCAGAAGATGCGGAACCGACTGCTGCACCTGCGGCACCGGCCGAACAACCCAAACGCCGCGGCCGTAAGCCCAAAATCCAGGCACCACAGCAAACGCCCCAATCGCACCCCACGCAGGAACAGCCCGCGGCGCATGAAAGCGCAGAGACCGTCACCAAAGACGACTTCATCGGCGAAATCGAGGGCGAGGGCGTGCTGGAGGTCATGCCCGACGGTTACGGTTTCCTCCGCTCGGCCGACTACAACTACCTCAATTCGCCCGACGACATCTATGTCTCGCCGTCGCAAATCAAACTTTTCGGGCTCAAGCCCGGCGACACGGTCAACGGCGCCATCCGTCCGCCCAAGGAGGGTGAGAAATATTTCCCGCTGGTCCGTGTCAACGAAATCAACGGTCTGAAGCCCGATTATGTCCGCGACCGCGTGCAGTTCGAGTTCATGACGCCGCTCTTCCCGAGCGAGAAGTTCTGCCTGACGGGCAACGGCCACAACAACATGTCGACCCGCATCGTCGACCTCTTTTCGCCCATCGGCAAGGGCCAGCGCGCGCTGATCGTCGCCCAGCCCAAGACGGGTAAAACGATGCTGCTGCAATCCATCGCCAACGCCATTGCCGACAATCATCCGGAAGTTTACATGATTGTCCTGCTGATCGACGAACGCCCCGAGGAGGTGACCGAAATGGCCCGCAACGTCAAGGCCGAAGTCGTCGCTTCGACGTTCGACGAACAGGCTTCGCGCCACGTCAAGGTCGCCGAAATGGTGCTCGACAAAGCCAAACGCATGGTCGAGTGCGGCCACGACGTGGTGATTTTCCTCGATTCGATTACCCGCCTGGCCCGCGCCTACAACTCGGTGCAGCCCGCTTCGGGCAAGGTGCTTTCGGGCGGTGTCGACGCCAATGCCCTCCACAAGCCCAAGCGTTTCTTCGGCGCGGCGCGCAACACCGAGGAGAAAGGTTCGCTCACGATTATCGCCACGGCCCTTATCGACACCGGGTCGAAGATGGACGAAGTGATTTTCGAGGAGTTCAAGGGCACGGGCAACATGGAATTGCAGCTCGACCGCAAACTGGCCAACAAACGCGTTTATCCGGCTGTCGATGTCATCGCTTCGGGTACGCGCCGCGAGGACCTGCTGTTGCCGCGCGAGGTGATGAACCGCACGTGGGTGCTGCGCAAATACCTGTCGGACATGACCCCCGTCGAAGCAATGGAGTTTCTCCAGAAGCAGATGGGCCAAACCGACGACAACGAGGAGTTCCTCGCCACGATGAACCACTAAACCGACCTGTCATGAAGAAACTGCTGTTGTTCGTCTGCTGCCTGCTTGCGGCGCAGAGCGTGCTGGCGTGGGGGCAGAAAGGCCACGACGTCACGGCCTATATTGCCGAATGCCACCTGACGCCCAAGGCGGCCAAGAAAATCGACAAGGCGCTGGGCGGCCATTCTCCCGTTTACTACGCCAACTGGCTCGACAACGCCAGCCACACGCCCGAATACGCCTACACCAAAACGTGGCACTATCTGAATATCGACGAGGACCGGACACTCGAAACGATGCCCAAGAATCCGGACGGCGACGTGCTGGAAGCCGTCACCTCGCTTGTCGCGCAACTCAAATGCGGCGACCTCGCACCCGAGGAGGAGACCCTCGCGCTCAAGATGCTGATTCACCTGGTCGGCGACATGCACTGCCCGATGCACACGGGACGGCTGAGCGACCGCGGCGGCAACCAGCGGCCCGTCCGTATGTTCGCCAGCCCTTCCAACCTCCATTCGGTGTGGGATTCGGCGCTTCCCGAAGCGGCCCATCGGTGGAGTTATACCGAGTGGCAGCAGCAACTCGACCGTCTCAGCAAGGAGGAGGTCGCATGCGTCCAGTCCGGCGAACCGCGCGATTGGGTGCTGGAAACGCACGCTATCTGTACCGAAATCTACGATTTCACCCCCGAGGGCACCAAGATTTCCTACGATTACATCGCTAAGTATGCGCCCGTCATCGAGCAGCAGTTTCTGCGCGGCGGTCTTCGCTTGGCTCGTCTATTGAACGAAATCTATCGGTAAAACGCCCGACTTTTCCATACGACACCCCCGCCGGCTTCTTTGCCGGCGGGGGTGTTTTTCCTGATAAGGTCGCAGCTATAGTCAATATACGGTCTCATCCGATACCAAATCTTCCGGTCGCAGGTCGTATACCCAAGTCAGTTCCAATTCAGAATTTGTTTCGTATTCTTTCTGATAAAACCGCCACGACGATTCTTGAAAGAACGGGTCATCGGCAGCGCTTTCGGGAGTATATTTCCATCTCTTCAATACCTCGTCCTCGGTCGAAGATACTATCAGATATTGTTCTCTGCCGCTTCCGTCAGGCTGCCAATGATCGAAGAACGAATCGAATGTTGGTATACCCTTGGATTGCCAAGGATGAAATGCAATAATGCAGACGGAATCCCCGACCTCCACGGTCCTCGCTCCATATAAATCCCGCATCCGAAACGGCAGCATTCACATCCTCAGTCGTCGCTTCCTTGAAAAATTCCCGTGAGTAGTAAGGCAGGTCGGCAAATGTGTCCTGTTGCAAGCGGACTCGCCCTTTCTCGCGTTCTAAGAACGTGTGTACGGCGAAATCACGAAATATAGTCTCGTCATCAATTTGGGCAGAATGTTCGTACTGCTGAACCAGATTCGGGAATATTTTTCGCCACTCGTCCAAACGCACTCTTACACCACGCGAGGTGTCGCCGACTTTCAAATAATTCGGGACGGTCTCCGTTGAGAACGCATAGATATACGGCTCAACCCTGCCGATAATTATATTATCGAGGATTGTTGTATCTATTTTTGCCTTGACACCCTCCATACTACTTTTGTTTAAGTAATGATACAAAAGTTACGACCTTATCCTTGTTCCAATCCTTAATCTTACAGTAAACCCCATTATGCTTGTGCATATTATCTCTTTGACAACCCTCGCACTCTTGTATTGTTTCAGTCGAATCAAACAGGTTTTGAACAGTAGTCCGAATAGTTCGACAGCTATCTGGCACAACACATTTCAAACCATCCATCTGCCAAATGTTCCAAGAGATAATGTCAGCGATATATTGTAGTGATTTGAGTTGTGGTTCGCAGCCGAATTTCACTTTGTAATAGTCGATAAATGTGTATAGTAGTGCCTCACGGGCAAGGACAAGATTATCGCCCTGCCATTCATAGCCATAGATACTTTTATAAGCCGATTGTGCTGCTTTCAACCATTCGCCTGTTGTCCCCGTATTCTCCCCAACAACGCGAAGCTTTCTATCCAGCAAGCCTATACGCCGTTCGACAGGTATAGGTTTGCCAATTACCGAGTCATACCGGCTAACCAAATACGGAGCTTCGCCGCAAGTAATTTCCAGTCTGTTTTCATTGATATAATCGCGCCACGTTTTGCCCTCAGGGAAGGTGATTTTACCCTCTGACGGAATCCACGAATGTGTGCCGTCGGGATTATCCACTTCGGCATTGAATACATTTTCCCGACCGAACCAAGCGTTATCGACCAAATTGTTCTGCTTGTTGCATATCCACGACGGCGTGAAGACCTCTGCCATCTCACGACTGCGCTGCTGCTGCATCTCGCGGCTCTTGATCGCACGAGGCTTGATTATCTCACTGTTCTTGCCGGTTATAGACTCTATCGTTATCTGATCGGCATACTGATAACCTACACCCATATCGGCATAGTTATTCGTTGCCCAAAAGATATTGACCGGCTGTTCATCAGTGCTTAAAGTACGGTCTTTAAGCAACGCAGACAGTAGTTCAGGCGACCGCTCGAAAATTTCATTCTCCCTTATGTTGATTTGCGATGATGCCATCGGTTAATCAATGTTATGCTTAATTATCGTACAAAGTTAGTATTTTATAATTTTATTCATTGCCAAACTGCTTAATCGAGTTTAATAAATCAGCCGTTTTTATTCAAGGATTTTAATGTTTTTATAAGTTTTAATATCGTCTGATATAAGTTTCAAGTCAGAAGTGCGTTTATTCTTGTTTTTATATGCGTGTCAGCCTTTACAATGCTAAATGCAGCTTCCCCCATGATTTACACCTTTGCAGATTTCCCCAAACGATAATTTATCAATCGAGTATAATCGACCTAATTCATTTCTAGTTGCACTATCATAATCGAAATTTTCAATCTTTTCATATTTGTAATTAGGCTTCTTCTTTTATGATTTATGCCTTAAATAGTTCTTCCGCTGTTATTACACTCTGCACACTATATCGGTACCAATTCTGTTTTATACCGAACGGAGTAACTCATATTCTGTATGTCTTTTTTGTGTTTCACGGAATCGGCCAGTTTTGTGGCGCAGACGTTCCTCGTCGATTTTCTCAATAGCATATTCCGGTGTGGAGAATTTCATCTTGCAAAGATTCACAATCTAGTCTGCACGGTCGATAACTATATCTATCTGCGCAGCATCGCCATATACTGGGACGTTTTTACTCGCCATGAATATATTTGCATTGCAACACCTGCAATGCCAAATGTCTGTTTATCTGCTGCATATACTCAAAAGTAAGTTATTCCCATGCATTGCAAATTGACCCTCCAAAAGTTTTTATCCACGTCGGCGCGGTTATGCAGGAACTTGTAGTAAAACAACATATAGTTGCCAATCAGCTGATAGATTGATGTAATGTGCTTAATCCCTTGATAATTGTACTTACGGATAAATCCGCAGCCCTTCAAGTTTTCTAAATTCTTGTCATGCCTCCTTGTTCGGCATACCCATATAACGCTTCAATATCCATAGCGACTCTTCTCCGAATGGCGGCTGAGCATACTGTTCACACTCATTCCAGTGCGAATAGAGCGGGGTTGATTTTGTATGTAACTCTATTGTGCAATCCACCGTGGTCTAATAAATCCAAGAAGTTGCTGAACCGCAAGTAATCAGCAGTATACTTTTTGTGCTGAAACATATCCATTCCAAAACACTCTATTGCAGAAACGAAGTTTGATCGCAATGCATCCATCCACAACAACCCATCAGTACAAACAACCTTTCCCCTCTTTCTGCGGATCAAACATCTGGGACAGCAAGAAGAATGCATCCAACCAGTCAACGGGAACACGAAAATTTTTCATACGACACCAAATGAGTGACTGACGAAACTCGCGTAGTTGTGCACGAGTATTCTGATTTGCCAAGTCTGAATGTTGGAAAGTGAATATTTCTCGCACAAGGAATGTTTACCCATACGACGTCTGTCTATTACTGCGACAAATTCTGAGTATTCCGATGTATATGCTTTCAGCAATTCTTTTTATTCTACCTTTCTGCCGATTAGCATAACCGCATTAACATTATTTCCGTATATAAAGATAATCGAATTTAGTTTATAATTGTGTTATACTTAATTAATTGCAAAATTGCATGATTGTGTCAAAATATAGCTGAGCTATTTCGGAAAGACCATCCTCCGCATGAAGCTGGACTTCATCGAAATAAAATGACGGATTGTCTTACTGGCAATTCTTGTCATAGTCCATTGTAGCAACCAATTGTTTCAACCGTCAAATATCATTACTTCTTCCCATGAATGTGGACGGACACATAAAAGTACTTTTCAAAGAGTAGAAATGATACTTTTTTCTATTGTCAATCGTCCGTCATTATAGTTTTTCAGTAAAATTAATATATCGATAATGAGAATAGATATACTAAATAATACTATCTTTGCTATCGGGTTCTTTTTCAAGATGAGAGTTACTGCAAAACAGTGCAGAAGATTGGTTAACAGATCGTTAACATGCTAAAAGGCGATAACGCCGTAACTCGCTGACCGGCAAAAGAAAAGAGGATTGATTTCTCAATCCTCCTGTTTTTGAGCGGAAAACGAGACTCGAACTCGCGACCCTCAGCTTGGGAAGCTGATGCTCTACCAACTGAGCTATTTCCGCAATGCGAGCGCAAAGATACGCGGAAAAAACGGAGAAATCAAATTTCGGGCGAAAAAAATTGCAAGCGCATTTGTGAACGCTCCTACCCTATTCTCTCTCCACTAATCGGAACGCTTGCAAAGACTACATGGACGAATTGCACGAATTGCGGGGAGAAATCCGGGAATAATACGTCTTTGTGCTGCTCGAAGCGAGGTCAATCCATTTTCAACACGGCGAGGAATGCGGACTGCGGCACCTCGACGTTGCCGATCTGGCGCATGCGCTTTTTACCCTTTTTCTGCTTTTCGAGCAGTTTGCGCTTACGCGAAATATCGCCGCCGTAACACTTGGCCGTCACGTCCTTACGCACGGCCTTGACCGTTTCGCGGGCGATAATCTTGGCGCCGATAGCCGCCTGGATGGCGATGTCGAACTGCTGGCGCGGGATGAGCTCCTTGAGCTTCTCGCACATCTTGCGCCCGAAGTCGTAGGCGTGGTCGGCGTAGATGAGCGACGAAAGGGCGTCGACCGGCTCGCTGTTGAGCAGGATGTCGAGCTTGACGAGCTTGGAGAGCTGGTAGCCCGTGCGGTGGTAGTCGAACGAGGCGTAGCCCTTGGAGATGCTTTTGAGCTTGTCGTAGAAGTCGAAGACGATTTCCGAAAGCGGCATGTCGAAATTGACCTCCACACGGTCCTGCGTGATGAAAGTCTGGTTCTTCATGACGCCGCGCTTGTCGATGCAGAGCTTGATGACGTTGCCGAGGAATTCGGACTTGGTGATGATTTGCGCCAGAATATAGGGCTCCTCGATTTTGGCGATTTTCGTAATTTCGGGCAGTCCCGAGGGGTTGTGGACTTCCAGCGTGTCGCCCTGCGTGGTGGTGATGCGGTACGACACGTTCGGCACGGTGGTGATGACGTCCATGTTGAACTCGCGGTAAAGGCGTTCCTGGATGATTTCCATGTGCAGCAGCCCGAGGAATCCGCAGCGGAAACCGAAGCCCAGGGCCAACGAACTCTCGGGCTCGAAAGTCAGCGACGCATCGTTGAGCTGCAGCTTTTCGAGCGAAGCGCGCAAGTCCTCGTACTGGTCGGCTTCGACGGGATAGACGCCTGCGAAGACCATCGGCTTCACGTCCTCGAATCCGGCGATGGCCTCGGGAGCCGGGCGGTCGACGGCCGTAATCGTATCGCCCACCTTGACGTCGGCCGAAGTCTTGATACCCGAGCAGATATACCCCACGTCGCCGGCCTTGATTTCCTGCCGGGGCTGCATCTTGAGCTTCAGCACGCCGATCTCGTCGGCGTCGTACTCGCTGCCCGTGTTGAAGAACTTCACGTGGTCGCCTTTGCGGAGCGTGCCGTTGAAGACGCGGTAATAAGCGATGATGCCGCGGAAGGGGTTGAAAACCGAATCGAAAATCAACGCCTGCAAAGGACCGTTTTCGTCGCCCTGCGGGGCTGGGATGCGCTGCACGATGGCTTCGAGTACCTCCTCCACGCCGAGGCCCGTTTTGCCGGATGCCAGCAGGATGTCCTCCTCCTTGCAGCCGATAAGGTCGATGACCTGGTCCTTCACCTCGTCAATCATGGCCGAATCCATGTCGATCTTGTTGAGCACGGGGATGATCTCCAAGTCGTGGCCGACGGCGAGGTAGAGGTTCGAGATGGTCTGTGCCTGAATACCTTGCGTAGCGTCGACCACCAGAAGGGCCCCCTCGCACGAAGCGATGGCGCGCGAGACCTCGTAGGAGAAATCGACGTGTCCCGGGGTGTCGATGAGGTTGAGCACGTAGCGCTGGCCGTCGCGGGCCGTGTATTCCATCTGGATGGCGTGGCTCTTGATGGTGATGCCCTTTTCGCGCTCGAGGTCCATGTCGTCGAGCACCTGCGCCTGCATTTCGCGCTGGTTGAGCGTGTTGGTCTTTTCCAACAGACGGTCGGCGAGCGTACTTTTCCCGTGGTCGATGTGGGCTATGATGCAGAAGTTACGGATGTTTTTCATAGAAAAACCGCTGGCAGAGCGGCAGTTTATTTTTCGGCAAAGATAATGTAAGCCGGGCCGAGAACCAAAAAAAAATTGATAGAGACCACAGGCGGCGCCTCGGCAAAAGCAAACGAGCTTGCTTTTGCACTCGGCTTGCACTATATTTGCGGCCTAAAATCGACGGAAGATGTGGCTCACCCTTGCTTTCACTTCGGCGGCGCTGCTCGGACTGTATGACGCGGCCAAGAAAAAGGCACTCACGGAGAATGCCGTGTTGCCTGTACTGCTGCTGAATACGCTTTTTTCCACCTTGATTTTCCTGCCCACGATTCTCTCGGCCGAGGGCGGCTGGGGCTGGTTCGACGGCACGGTGCTCGCGTCGGCGACCGGTACGGCCGAAGCCCACGGACTGGTGCTGCTCAAGTCGGCCATCGTGCTGACGTCGTGGATATTCGGCTATTTCGGCATCAAGCACCTGCCGATTACGATTGTCGGGCCCATCAATGCCACGCGGCCTGTGATGGTGCTCGTGGGGGCCATGCTGGTTTTCGGCGAACGGCTCAACCTCTGTCAATGGGTCGGCGTCGGGCTGGCGCTGCTGTCGCTTTTCATGCTCAGCCGCTCCAGCCGCCGCGAAGGGGTCGATTTCGCCCACAATATCTGGATTGTTTTCGTTGCTCTGTCAGCCGTGACGGGAGCGGTCAGCGGACTTTACGACAAGTTCATCATGACGCGGCTCGATGCGGTTTTCGTGCAGGGCTGGTACAACCTCTATCAGTTTCTGATGATGGCGGCCGTCGTCGCAGTCCTGTGGTGGCCGCGGCGCCGCACCACCACCCCGTTTCATTGGAGCTGGGCGATTCCGCTGATTTCCATATTTCTGTCGCTGGCCGATTTCGCCTACCTGATGGCCCTGCGCGATTCGGATGCGATGATTTCGGTGGTCTCGATGATTCGCCGCGGTTCGGTCGTGGTGTCGTTCCTGTGCGGAGCGGTGCTTTTCCACGAACGCAACCTGCGCTCGAAAGCCGTGGACCTGGCTTTCATCCTGGCGGGCATGGCCTTTCTGTGGCTCGGGTCGCGATAGCCGCCGGCAGAAATTCACAATTCATAATTCACAATTCATAATTATTGCCTATCTTTGCGAATGCCGAAATTACCGATAATTTAATTCGCTTTTACCATGAATATTTCCTATAACTGGCTCAAACGCTATGTCGACACCGGCCTTTCGGCCGAGGAGACGGCGGCCGTGCTCACGGACATCGGGCTCGAAGTCGAGGGCTTCGAGAAAATCGAGACCGTCAAGGGCGGGCTTCGGGGCGTGGTGGTCGCCGAGGTGCTGACCTGCACCGACCACCCCGATTCCGACCACCTGCACATTACGACCGTCGACGTCGGGGCTGCCGAGCCTTTGCAGATAGTCTGCGGTGCGGCCAACTGCCGGGCCGGGCTCAAAGTGCTGTGCGCGACCGTCGGCGCCGTGCTCTATCCGGACGGAGGCGACGAGGAGTTCAAAATCAAGCGCAGCAAAATCCGCGGCGTAGAATCGCTGGGCATGCTTTGCGCCGAGGACGAACTGGGCATCGGAGCGTCGCACGACGGAATCATGGAATTGCCTGCCGATGCGCCCGTGGGGATGCCTGCCGGCGAATACCTCCGAATCGAGGACGACTATCTGATTGAAATCGGGCTGACGCCCAACCGCGTGGATGCGGCGTCGCATATCGGCGTGGCGCGCGACCTGGCCGCCTATCTGACCAGCCGCGGCCGGAAGACCGAGGTCCGGATGCCCGACGTGTCGGCGTTCGCCCCCGACAACCAGGATTTGAATATCAAAATCCGTGTGGAGAACACCGAAGCGGCGCCCCGCTATGCCGGAGTGACCGTTACGGGCTGCAAGATAGGTCCGTCGCCCGAGTGGATGCAGAACTGCCTGCGTGCCGCGGGAATCAATCCCAAGAACAACCTGGTGGATATTACCAATTTCGTCCTTTTCGAGCTGGGCCAGCCGCTGCATGCGTTCGATGCCCGCAAGATAGAGGGCGGCGAAGTGGTGGTCCGCACGTGCGCTGAGGGAACGCCGTTCGTGACGCTCGACGGCGTAGAACGCAAGCTCACGGCCGATGACCTGATGATATGTTCGGCCGAACGGCCCATGTGCATAGCCGGAGTTTTCGGCGGGCTGGATTCGGGCATCGGCGACGAGACGGCGGACGTCTTCATCGAAAGCGCCTATTTCAACCCGGTGTGGGTGCGCAAGACCGCCAAGCGTTTCGGGCTGAACACCGATTCCTCGTTCCGTTTCGAGCGCGGCGCCGACCCCAACATGCAGGTCTATGCGGCCAAGCGGGCGGCTCTGCTGATGAAGGAACTGGCCGGCGGCAAGATTTCGAGCGACATCACGGACATCTGCCCCGCCCCGATTGCCGACTTCGTTTTCGACCTGTCGTTCGCGCGGGTCAATGCGCTGATAGGCAAGGAAATCCCCGAAGAGACCGTGCGTGTCATCCTCGCGGCGCTCGAAGTGAAGATACTCGGCGAAAAGGAGGGTGTGCTGACCGTGGCCGTACCGCCCTATCGGGTCGACGTGCAGCGCGAAGCCGACCTTATCGAAGACATTCTGCGCATCTACGGTTACAATAACGTGGAGATTCCCACCCGTGTGCGTTCGACCCTCTCCTATGCACCGCGGCCGGACCGCAGCAAGCTGATGAACATGGCGGCCGATTTTCTGACGGCCAACGGCTTCACGGAAATCATGTCGAACTCCCTGACCAGGGGCGCCTACTACGAGGGGCTGACCTCCTGCCCGGCAGAACGCTGCGTGCGGATACTCAATCCGCTGAGCGCCGACCTTAACGTCATGCGGCAGACGCTGCTTTTCAACATGCTGGAGGCCGTGGCGCTCAACGCCAACCGCAAGAACAGCGACCTGCAACTTTATGAATTCGGCAACTGCTATTTCCACGATGCGGAGAAGCGCACCGACGAAAACCCGCTGGCCGCCTATTCGGAGGAGTACCGGCTGGCCGTAGCCGTGACGGGGCTGGCCGTGCCGCAGTCGTGGAACGCCAAGCCCGAAAAGGCGTCGTTCTTCACGCTGCGGGCCGTGGCCGAAAAGCTGCTGCGCCGCTTCGGGGTGGACATCTATGCTCTCCAAACCGAGAGTTTGCAGAGCGACCTCTACGGCGAGGGGCTTTCGATGTCGCTCGGCAACAGGGAGCTGCTGCAAATCGGTACGGTGAGCGGCCGCATCCGCCGGATGCTCGACGTCAAGCAGGAGGTTTATTTCATGGAAGTGAACTTCGATGCGCTCGTTCGTTCGACCAAGAAACACAAGATTGCCGCCGAGGAACTCTCGAAGTTCCCCGAAGTGAAACGCGACCTGGCCCTGCTGGTCGACAAGCAGGTGACGTTCTCGGCCCTGCGCGATGTTGCTTTCGCTACGGAGCGCAAGTTGCTGAAGAGCGTCGCGCTGTTCGACGTCTACGAGGGCGACAAGCTGCCTGCGGGCAAGAAGTCCTATGCTTTGAGCTTCATCCTCGAAGACAAGAGCCGCACGCTCGACGAGAAGACTATCGAACGCGTCATGGCCAACCTCGCGGCGCAGTTCGAGAGCCGCTGCGGCGCTACGGTGCGCAGTTAGGACGGAGATTCCGCAAGATAAACCCCGCAGGCTTCCAGCGAGCCTGCGGGGTTTTCGTTTACAGCACCGGCTTGATTCGCGGAGGCTGGATGGTCACGTAGGGCGTGCCGTTGCCGTGGCAGGTGGAGACGAGACGCACGGCCTTGATTTTCCGGTCGGGCCGCAGCGTGATGCTGCCGTTCTCCAGTTCGCCGATATGCACGAAGTTTTGCCCGTCGTAGGAAACTTCGGCGTAGCCGGTCGTTATCTGCGTTTTGGGCAGCTGTTCGTGTCCGGTCTGGAGGAAGATTTCGCGGCATGCCATCGGCTTTGCGAAGGTGTAGAGCACCCAGTCGCCCCGGCGGCAGGCGCGCCGCGTGCGCGCCGGAGCTTTGTAGGCGGCGGCCTTGGCGAAGGGGACGCGGGGATTTTCGGCCATCGAGGAGGTGACGGTCAGCGCGGGGGCGATGACTCTATAATAGGAGTTGTCCGCCACCTGCGGGCTGCGGCCCGTCTTGTAGCGGGTGAAGAAGCGGTAGCGGTGCGGCTCGGCCGTTCGCAGGGGCTTGGTGTAGCGCTTCGGGCGGCCGTCGTCGACGGTGTAGCAGATTTCCGAATTGTCGTCGGCCGTGGCGGTGAACGTTCCGTTTGCGTAGCGGAGCTGCGGCGGGAAAAGCCGGAAGCCGATGCCCATGGCGGCCATCCGGTCGTAGTGGTCGGTGACCAGCTCGCGGTAGTAACTCTCCCACCCCTCGTCGTTGCCGCTCCATGCCAGGCGCGCCAGGGCGCAGATTCGCGGAAAACACATGTAATCCATGTAGTCGGGCTTTTCGGGCTCGTGCGAAGTGTAGATTTCGGTCCAGAACGCCCCCTCGAAACCCTCCACGTGGCGCAGCTGTCTGTCCGAGAAGCCGCGCGCGGCCGGGTCGAATTCGTAGGTCCGGCGGGCATCGAAAATCGAAGCCCAGCTGTGGCCCTCCTCGCGGAGCGTCTGGCGCATGTCGAAGTAGAAGCACTCGCTCGGCATGATGACCGTGCGGTAGCCCTTGGCGGTTGCGGCATGGCAGGCGCCGACGCTCGTCCACCCGTGCACGCGGCTTGCGCGGGTGAACGTACCGCTGGCGGCCGCTTCGTTCCACACGGCCGGACGCTTGCCGCGGGCGGCCAGCATGGCGGCGAGCCGCTCCATGAAATAATCTTGCAGCCGGTGCGGGTTGACGGTTCCGAGCCGCTTCATCATCGCCCGGCAGTCGGGACACTTCTTCCATTGCGCCACCTCCACCTCGTCGCCGCCGATATGGATGTAGGGCGAGGGGAACAACTCGCAGATTTCGCCGAGGATCTCTTCGAGCAGGGCGTAGTTTTCCTCGCGTGCGACGCACCACGCCGAGCGGTAGTCGGTCCCGGCCGTCGTGACGGTGTCGGGCGGATAGCTGCAGCGGATTTCGGGCCGGACCGAACCGATGCAGCGGCTGTGGCCCGGGAGGTCGATTTCGGGGATGATTTCGATGTTGCGCAAGGCGGCGTACTCGATCAGCGAGCGCATTTCGTCCTGCGTGTAATAACCGCCGTACTTCTCCGACCATTTGCCGTAGACGGGCGCCACGGGCGAATCGCCGCCGCGGAAACCGCCGACTTCGGCCAGCTCGGGGTGCGACTTGATTTGGATGCGCCACCCGTCGTCGTCGGCCAGGTGGAGGTGGAGTTTGTTGATGTTGTGGTAGGAAAGCAGGTTGATAAAACGTTTTAGCATGGGCACTTCCACCCAGGTGCGCGCCACGTCGAGCATCATGCCGCGGTAGCTGTATTTCGGCCGGTCGGCTGCGATGCCGCAGGCGAGCGCCGTTCCGTCGGAGATGCCCTGCTGTGCGTAGACCTCGGGCGGCAGCAGCCGGAAAAGGGCCTGCAATCCGTTGAACGCTCCGCCGGGGCTGGTGGCGCCGATGCGGATGTAGTCGGGGGCGATTTCGAGCCGGTACGCTTCCGAGGGCTCGCCGGGTTCGAGGGTCAGCACAATGGCGCCCGTACCCGTCATCTGCTGCCGGACGGGACGCCCCAGGTATTCGGCCGCATAATGGGCCAGCGGCAGGAGCGCTTCGTCGGCCGCGAGGGCCGTTGCCGGACCGAAGACGAAGGCACCCTCGCGGGGCATCATCGGGCCGGGAGCGGGCTGTGCCGCCGCCGAAAAGGCGAGAAACGACAAAAGAAGGAGCAGCGGGGATTTCATCGGCTGGGGAATTTGTTTTTTGCAAAGTTACTTTTTTCCGGGCGATTTGCTTACCTTTGCGGCAAAGAAATACCTTATATCTTATGGAACAGGATAAAAGGCTTGCGGCCACGGCGCGGCTTCTGGAGGTGATGAACACCCTGCGCCGCGAATGTCCGTGGGACCGCGAACAGACCTTCGAGTCGCTGCGCAGCAACACCATCGAGGAGACCTACGAACTGGCCGACGCCATTACCGACCGCAACATGGAGGGAATCAAGGAGGAGCTGGGCGACCTGCTGCTGCATGTGGTTTTCTACTCCAAGCTGGGTGAGGAAGAGGGCCTTTTCGATTATGCCGATGTGGCCGATTCGCTCTGCGACAAACTGATATACCGCCATCCGCACGTCTACGGCGACATCCACGCCAATACCCCCGACGAGGTGAAGGAGAACTGGGAAGCGCTCAAACTGCGGAAGAAAAACCGCAAGAGCGGCACGCTGGGCGGAGTTCCGCGCTCGCTCCCGGCGATGGTCAAGGCCTACCGCGTGGGCGAAAAGGCGGCCGCTACGGGCTTCGACTGGCAGCGGCGCGAGGAGGTATGGGACAAGGTGCGCGAGGAAGCGGCCGAAGTGGAGGCCGAAATGAAATCGGGGACGCAGGCCGACCTCGAAGCGGAATTCGGCGACCTGCTCTTTGCGCTGGTCAACGCCTGCCGTCTCTACGGCGTGGACCCCGAATCGGCCTTGGAGCGAACCAACAAGAAATTCATCCGCCGTTTCAACTGCATGGAGGAACAGGCCGCGGCGCAGGGACATGCGCTGCACGAACTTACGCCGGAGCGGATGGAAGAACTTTGGCAGGAAGCAAAAAAGAGAGAATAAGATGGCGCTTATCCGAAAAATCCGCGGGCACGAACCCGTCGTAGGAGAAAATACCTTTCTGGCCGAAACGGCGGTGCTGCTGGGCGACGTGACCGTGGGCCGCGACTGCTCGATCTGGTACAACGCCGTGCTGCGCGGCGACGTCAACAAAATCGTGGTCGGCGACCGTACCAACATCCAGGACGGAGCGGTGCTCCACACCATCTATGACGGAGCCAAGCACCCGTCGCAGACCATCATCGGCAACGACGTGTCGATAGGCCACAATGCGGTGGTCCACGGCGCACGCATCGGCGACAACTGCCTGATAGGCATGGGGTCGATACTGCTGGACAATGCGGTGATTCCGTCGGGCTGCATCATCGCTGCGGGGGCGCTGGTGCTCTCCAATGCCCAGCTGGAACCCAATTCGGTCTATGCGGGCGTTCCGGCCAAAAAGGTCAAGGAGGTGACGCCCGAACAGCGCGACGAAATCATCCGCCGCACGGCGCACGACTACATGCTCTACGCTTCGTGGTTCAAGGAGGAGTAGGCCGATGCGCTGGCGGACCGAATATCCTGTGCTGCTGAACCTGCTGGTCGCCCTGGCGGTCAGCCTGGTCGTGAATTTCTCGTACCTGCTGCTGCTGTTGGTCGACCCGAACACCCCTTCCCCGCCGCCCGAGGAGGTGCCGGCGGCCGAAGAATACGAAGCGGGCCTGCTGTGGGTGTCGCCCGACGGTCACGGCTATCTGATCGGCGAAAACGGCGACAGCGTGTACGCGGCCATGTCGCGAATCCGGCGGTTGGGGCTTGCGGACGGCGATAGTCTGACGGTGAGCGTCTCGGCTCCGGCATCGGAAGCCGCCCACCCCGTACTGAAAAAGGTGGTGCGGCGCAACGGCGAGGAATTCGACTACGGAGCGCTTTTCAAACGCCCGTCGGAAAGCGCTGTGCTGACCCTGCAGCTGATTTACTATCTGCTGCTTTCGTTCATCCTGCTGTCGGTCGTCACCCCGGTGCGGTACGACTATTCGCGGCGGCGCTTCATCGTGCGCGGCTGCTGGGCCGTGGCTGTAGCCGCGGGGCTCTATTTCCTGGCCCCTGTGACCGAGTGGCGCACGGGCAGGCTGCTGCCTAATTTCATGGCGCCCCGGATGCTGGACTATGTGCTGCTGCTCAAGTGCTCGTTCGCCGTGGTGGTTTCGCTGCTTTACAGCTGGATATATGTGCAGATTTCGCAGCAGCAGGCCGTGGCGATGGAAAACGAACGGCTCAAGAACGAAAATCTGACGACGCGCTACAACATGCTCGTCGGGCAGATCAACCCCCACTTCTTTTTCAACTCGCTCAACTCGCTGTCGATGCTCGTGCGCGAGAAACTCGACGACAAGGCGCTCACCTATATAGACCAGCTCTCCTACACGTTCCGCTATATCATTCAGAACGGGCAGAGCACGCTGCTTTCGCTCGGCGAGGAACTCGATTTCCTCGAAGCCTACGGCTATCTGTTCAAAATCCGCTATGCCGACAAGCTCTTCTTCGACATCGACGTGCCGAAAGAATACCGTTCGTGGCTGCTGCCCGCGCTGTCGCTGCAACCGCTGGTGGGCAACGCGGTGAAACATAACGCCATAACCAAGGCCCATCCGCTCCGTATCAGCGTGCGTGTGGCGGCCGGCCGGCTGGAAGTGTCGAATCCCAAGGCGCCCAAACTGGAACCCGAGCCCTCGACGGGCATCGGGCTGGAGAACCTGCGCAGCCGGGTGCGGCTGATTACGGGGTGCGAAATAGAAATCGTCGACACCGGGACGGTATTCACCGTGCGGGTGCCGCTTCAGAAACCCGAGACATGCTCCGTGCGCTGATTATCGAAGACGAGACCGCGGCGGCGGTCAACCTGCGGGCCGTTCTGCGCGAGACGGCGCCGGACGTCGAGGTGACGGGGGTGCTCGATAGCGTGGCCGAGAGCGTGGAGTATTTTCGGAACCATCCGCAGCCCGACCTGCTTTTCATGGACATCCATCTGGCCGACGGCGATTCGTTCCGGATTTTCGACGAAGTGGAAATCGCGGCACCGGTCATCTTCACGACCGCTTACGACCGCTATGCGCTCGAAGCCTTCAAGGTCAACAGCATCGACTACCTGCTCAAACCGCTCAAAAGCGCCGACGTGCAGCGGGCCCTTGAAAAACTCCGCCGGCTGACGGGCAGCGAGAGCCGGGCCTACGGTGCGCGGGTCAAGGCGATGGCGGCCGAACGGCAGGAGACCTTTCTGGTTCATGTGCGCGACCGGATCATTCCGCTGCACCGCGACAAAATCGCCTACTGCTACACCTCCGACGAAAAAGTGACGGCCTGCGGCTTCGACGGCGAAATCTATCCGCTCGACCGGACGCTGGAAGCATTGCAGGCGCTGCTGCCCGAAGCCGACTTCTTCCGCGCCAACCGCCAGTTCATCGTTTCGCGCCGTGCCGTCAAAGAAATCGTGGTGTGGTTCGGCAGCCGCCTGTCGCTGTCGCTGCAAGTCGCGACGCCCGAACGGATCGTCGTTTCCAAAGCCCGCGCACCCGAATTCAAAGCCTGGCTGCGGTCGGCTCAGCCTGCCGAATAGGCGGTTGACCCGCCGTTCGTGCCGTTTGACCCGGGGTGCCGCCCCGGGTTTTGCGTTTGGCCCTACCTTTGCATCGGAGAACCATAACTTAAAATTCATCAGAGCTATGAAACAACGTATTATTGCAGTTGCCGCAGCGCTTTGCCTGCTGGCAGGGTCGGCCGCCTCGGCGCAGAACAACAATCCGAAAAACGGGCGGATGCAGCCCAAGGAACGCCCCACCGTCGAACAGATGGCACAGCGTCAGACCGAACGGATGACCCGAGAACTGGGGCTGGACGAGGCGCAGGCCAAGCAAGTCTATGCGCTCAATCTGAAACGGATTCAGCGGATGGAAGCCATGCACGCCGAAATGCGCAAGAATCGCCAGGCCGAAGCCGAGCAGATGAAATCGCTGCTGACGACCGACCAGTTCGTGAAGTGGTCGCAGATGCAGGGCCCCATGCCCGGAGCGCACCGCGGCAAGATGCAGAAGGAGTGCTGCAAGCAGAACAAAGACTGCAAGAGAGCGGACAGACCCGGCGACAATAGCCAGCGGGCCCGATAGCGATACGAACAGGGACTCGACGTCCGGCCGCGGCTTCCGAATCTGCCGAAAAGCAGCGAGGGGGCCGCGGCGTTCGTGCCCGGCGGTGGCGGGCGGTTGACCCCTCTTTTTGGGCGATTCGCCCTGCCGCCGCTGGAAGTCCGGCCAAAATAAGTTAACTTCGCGCTGCGAAAATTGCGTTACCCGATTCAAGATGAGAAAAATACTGCTTACTACCCTGCTTACGCTGGCGGCCGCGGCGGCTTCCGCCCAACGCAAAGGCGCCGTCACGGCTACGGTCCTCGACGCCGAAACGGGCGACATGGTGCCCGGTGCCGTGCTGACGGTGGCGCCCGTGGCCGCACCGGACAAACAGCAACATTTCATGTCGGCCTACAAAGGGGCCGTTTCGATGCCGTCGCTCGCCTACGGTGAATATACGCTGTCGGTGTCGTTCCTCGGCTACAACAACTACGAAACGACCTTCACGGTAGCGGCTCCCCGGCAGAATCTGGGCGAAATACGGCTCAGGCCCGGTGTGGAAATCGAAGCCGTGGTCAAGGAAGCCAAGACGCTGCGCACCTCGCAGAAAGGCGACACGGTGAGCTACAACGCCGGGGCGTTCAAGGTGGTGGCCGACGCCGATGTGGAGGGACTGCTGAAGAAGATGCCGGGCATCACGATTACGGACGGAGCGGTCGAAGCGCAGGGCGAGGAGGTGAAGAAAATCTTCGTCGACGGCAAGGAATTCTTCGGCGAAGATGTCACGACGGCCATCAAGTCGCTGCCTGCGCAGGCGGTGGACCGCATCGAAGTCTACAACAAGCTGAGCGATGCCGCGGAATTTTCGGGCATGGACGACGGCGAGGGCTACAAAGCCATCAATATCGTCACGCACAAGAACATGCGGCAGGGGCAGTTCGGCAAGTTCTACGCCGGACTGGGCTACGACGCCGACACCAAGACCGGGGACCGCTTCAAGTATCTGGCGGGCGGCAACGCCAACATTTTCAGCGGCGACAGCCGCATATCGGTCATCGGGCTCTTCAACAACGTCAACCAGCAGAATTTCTCGTTCGAGGACATTCTGGGCGTCTCGGGCAATACGGGCGGCGGACGCCGCGGCGGCGTGGGCCAGTACATGGTGCGGCCGCAGAGCGGTGTGGCGACGGTCAACGCCGTCGGAGTGAACTATTCCGACACGTGGGGCAAGAGGGACCAGGTGACTTTCCAGGGCAGCTATTTCTTCAACAACACCCACACGGAAAACGAATCGACCGTGGAGAAGTGGTACGAAACCCCCAGCATCGACACCCTGTCGACCCGCGGAAGTTCCGACACGCAGGCTTACAACCACCGCTTCAATGCGCGGCTGGAATGGAAAATATCGCCGAACCACAATCTGATGATCCGGCCGGGATTCAGCTTCCAGTCCAACGACCCGCTGAGCCGGACGACAGGCTGGCAGTACGGCGAGAGCGGCTACTCCCCGACCGACAACTTCAGCAAGAGCGCCCGCTCGGGCTACAACGTCCGGACGAACGCCATCTATCGCGCCAAGCTGGGCAAACCAGGCCGGACGATAACCGTCGACGGGATGTTCCGCTATTCGGACTTCACCAACAACTCGAACTCGTATTCCAACGTGGCGCCCGTATTGCCATTGCGTCCCGATGGCGCCGATGCACCGTGGGGATGGGATGCGGATTCCTACACGCAGCTGCGCTACCTGCGCAGCATGGCCCCCTCGTCCACGCTGGCGCTGCGCGGCGAGTTCACCTACACGGAACCCGTGAGCAAGTTTGCGCAGCTCTCGTTCCAATATCGGGCGGCCTACGACCACCAGGAGCGCGACAAGAAAAGCTATGAAACGGGCGCCGACTTTTCCATCGCCGGAATCGCCCCGATGCCTGCGCTTTCCAACACCTACGAAAGCAACTACCTGACCCAGCGCGTCGGACCGGGCTTCCGCTACTCCAAGGAACGCAATACGTTCGTGGCCAACGTCTACTATCAGCGCTCGTCGCTCGACGGCCAGGTGATGCAGACCGATGCGGAGAAAATCAGGCACAACTACGACAACGTGCTCTATTTTATGATGGGACAGCTCAATATCAACCGCGAAAACTCGCTGCGCCTTTTCGTATCGTCCTACACGAACAATCCGGAAGTTACCCAGCTGCAAAGCATTTTCGACATATCCGATGCGCAATATATTTCGAGCGGTAATCCCGGCTTGAATCCGTCGTACAACCACCGTGTCAACTTCCACTACACCAATTCCAACGTGGAGAAAGGCCGCACGTTCATGTGGATGTTCTCGATGCAGGCGGCGTCGAACTACATCACCAACGATGTGCGCTACAACGGGACGGTGGAGATTCCGGGTGTCGATGCCAACTACTCCTACCTCCAATATTCGCGTCCGGTCAACATGAGCGGCTACTGGAACCTGATGACCCACGTGAGCTACGGTTTCCCGATAGGCTTTCTGAAGAGCAACTTCAACGTCATGGCGGGCATCATCTACTCGCTGACCCCCAGCCGGATAGACGGCAAGCGCAACGAAACGGGCAACATGGGCTATAATTTCCGGGCCGTGCTGGGCAGCAACATTTCGGAGAACGTAGACTTCACCCTTTCGTGGAACGGCACCTACAACGAAGCCAAGAACTCGCTGGATGCGGCGGCCGGCAAGAACCGCTATTTCAACCACTCGGCGCAGGGCAATCTGAAAGTGGTCTTCCCGCTGGGCTTCACCCTCACGGCGAGCGCCGCCTACACGCAGTATGTCGGCTTCACGAACAACTACAACGACGACTATCTGCTTTGCAACGCATGGATCGGCAAAAAGGTGTTCCGCAACCAGCGCGGCGAAATCATGATCGGTGTCAACGACATCTTCAACCAGAACAAGTCGTTCGTCCGCACGGTCGGCTCGGGCTGGACGCAGAACGCCACCAACAGCGTGGTGGGCCGCTACTATATGGTGCAGTTCACCTATAACCTGCGCCACTTCGGCAAGAGAGGTTCCCGCGACATCAAGGACTACGACGGCATGGCCCAGCCGACCCGGCGCGGGGCAGGTCCCGGTGCGGGCGGTCCTCCTCCGGGTGCGTTCCACGGTCCGAGATAACGTGCTGCGAGAAAACCCCGCCTATCAGGCGGGGTTTTTCTATGGAGGGAAAGGTGCTTTACTTTTCCGGAGCGCTGCACGCGCAGCCGCCCTCGCGGCGGATGACCAGGTGG
>ERZ778495.831-NODE-831-length-25261-cov-6.166230_pt1 | contig 25261 bp, 21 predicted proteins | sample MGYA00433100_ERZ778495 | MGnify/ENA primary metagenome ERZ778495 (study PRJEB29527, sample SAMN07138962) | mouse gut metagenome | material: feces | host: mouse | place: China:Nanjing | collected 2016-01-25 ...
TGCCTGCGATTTTCTTCTTTGCATATGAACATTTATACGGCGTACTTGTCACAAGTAATTTCTGAACAGTTCCTAAACTGTTACTCTATTATAACATATATCGGAAAAAATCCATAGAAAATATAGTAAAAATATTGAATAAATGTCGAAGATTATAGGATTCTTTTGGTAAATAAATTATAAAAATTATTATAATCGTATAAACTAAATTGACAATCTAAAAAAAAGTGTTATATTAGATATAGAACAAATAAAACAAGAAACAGAAATAGAATCAAGAAAGTGACGGGAGGATTGACTATGAATATTCAAAAATTTACACAAAAATCAATGGAAGCGGTCAATGCCTGTGAGAAACTTGCTATGGAGTATGGCAATCAAGAGTTAGAGCAGGAACATTTATTGTATGGTTTGTTGACAATTGAGGACAGCCTTATCCTTAAACTGATAGAGAAAATGGAGATTAATAAAGACTATTTTCTGGACAGGGTAAAGAAAGCGCTGGATAAACGCGTAAAAGTACAGGGAGGACAGCCTTATGTGGGGCAGTATCTCAATAAGGTACTAATTAGCGCAGAGGATGAAGCAAAGCGTATGGGGGATGAATATGTATCTGTTGAACATTTATTCTTATCTATGCTGCAGAATCCAAACAAGGAAATCAAAGAGATTTTTCGTGAATACGGCATTACAAGGGAGAGGTTCTTAAAAGCATTATCTGAAGTGCGCGGTAACCAGCGTGTGACAAGCGACAATCCCGAAGCAACATACGATACATTGGAAAAATATGGTCAGGATTTAGTGGAAAAAGCAAGGAATCAGAAACTTGACCCTGTAATCGGTCGCGACAATGAAATCCGCAATATTATCCGAATCCTTTCAAGGAAAACAAAAAATAATCCTGTGTTAATCGGTGAGCCAGGCGTTGGCAAAACAGCGGTGGTCGAAGGCTTGGCGCAACGTATTGTGCGAGGTGACGTGCCGCAGGGATTAAAAGATAAAAAGGTATTTTCACTGGATATGGGCGCATTGGTTGCCGGAGCAAAATACCGCGGAGAATTTGAGGAGCGTTTAAAAGCAGTACTCGAGGATGTGAAAAACAGCGATGGGCAGATTATTCTTTTTATTGATGAACTGCATACCATTGTCGGTGCTGGTAAGACAGAGGGGGCAATGGACGCTGGAAATATGTTAAAGCCTATGCTTGCAAGGGGCGAATTGCATTGTATTGGTGCTACAACACTTGACGAGTATCGCCAGTATATTGAGAAAGACCCTGCACTCGAGCGGCGTTTTCAACCAGTTATGGTGGATGAGCCGACTGTGGAAGATACTATTAGTATTTTACGAGGTTTAAAAGAACGTTATGAAGTATTTCATGGTGTTAAGATAATGGACAATGCGCTTGTCAGTGCGGCAGTGCTCTCCAATCGGTATATTTCTGACCGTTTTTTGCCGGATAAAGCGATTGACTTGGTAGATGAAGCTTGTGCAATGATTAAGACAGAGCTGGATTCTATGCCAACAGAGTTAGATGAATTACAAAGGAAAATGATGCAGATGGAAATAGAAGTTGCTGCGCTGAAAAAAGAGGAAGACCGCTTGAGCAAGGAACGATTGGAAGCTTTGCAGGCAGAACTTGCAGAACAGAAGGCAGAGTTTAACAACCGCAAAGCACAGTGGGACAATGAGAAGGCGTGTGTGGAGCGGCTTTCCAAGCTAAGAGAAGATATTGAAGCAATGAACGATCAGATACAGATTGCGCAGCGGGAAGGAAATCTGGAAAAGGCAGCGGAATTAAGCTATGGCAAGCTTCCAGAGTTAAAGCGTCAGCTTGAAAAAGAGGAGGAAACCGTTCATGCAAGAGAGATGTCTTTGGTACATGAAAGCGTTTCGGAAGAGGAAATCGCAAGAATCATTTCGCGTTGGACAGGGATTCCCGTTGCAAAATTAAATGAAAGCGAACGCAATAAGACACTGCATCTTGACACCGAACTGCATAAGCGTGTAATCGGTCAGGAGGAGGGTGTTACAAAGGTGACAGAAGCGATTATCCGTTCCAAAGCAGGGATTAAAGACCCTGAAAAGCCAATTGGTTCTTTCCTGTTTTTAGGGCCTACTGGTGTTGGTAAGACAGAACTTGCCAAAGCGCTTGCTGCATCGCTGTTTGATGATGAGTCTAATATGGTGCGGATTGATATGAGCGAATATATGGAGAAACATTCTGTATCACGTTTGATTGGAGCACCTCCCGGATATGTAGGCTACGACGAGGGCGGTCAGCTTACAGAGGCAGTGCGTAGAAAGCCTTACAGTGTTGTTTTGTTTGATGAGGTGGAAAAGGCGCATCCAGATGTATTTAATATTTTGCTGCAAGTGCTTGATGATGGTCGCATTACGGATTCGCAAGGACGTACGGTAGATTTTAAAAATACGATATTAATTATGACCTCCAATATTGGTGCGCAGTATTTATTGGAAGGTATTGATGCAGACGGAGAAATCAGTCAGTCAGCGCAGGAATTGGTATTAAATGATTTGCGTACACACTTTAGACCAGAATTTTTAAATCGTCTTGATGAAACAATCTTGTTTAAACCGTTGACGAAAGAGAATATCAGCGGCATTATAGCGCTGATATTAAAGGATATTAACCAGCGTTTGGAAGATAAAGAACTGACCATTGAAATCAGCGATGCGGCACAGCACTTTATTGTGGAAAACGGATATGATCCCGTATATGGTGCAAGACCGTTAAAGCGGTTTATTCAGAAATATGTGGAAACACTGGCGGCGAAATTGATTCTTGCTGATGAAGTGAAGACAGGTGATACCATTTGGATTGATCTGGATGAAAAAACGCAGGAATTAACAGCAGCAAAAAAGTAAGCATAAATGAAACATTGAAAAAACGCTGAGGAAATAAAAGGGACTGCCGTAGTTGGAAGTCCCTTGATTTTATTGTTTTTTGCCCGATATTACGTTCCAATGGTAATTGTTTATGGTACAGGACTGATATCTTGTGAGAATCCATCTTCTGATAGAGGAGGATTGGGTATATTTTCAGTACTTTGTGTGCCGCCTTCTGGTGGGAGATCAGCAGGCTGTGCATTGTTTTCCTGCGGCGGACTGATTGGCGGTGTATTGTTCTCCTGTGGCGGTTCAGCAGGCGGCGTATTGTTTTCCTGCGGTGGTTCTATAGGCTGCGTGCTGTCTTCAGGCACAGTTGTGTTTTCTTGCGTTGGGCTTTCTGGAATATCAGTGTTTTCTGCTTCTGTTGAATTTTCCGTAGTTTCCTGTGGGATATCTGTTTCCGTGGAAGTTTCGCTCTCCGGTACGTTGTTTTCATTTTCGTTATTTTCAGGAGAATTGTTGTCTGAATCGGAGTCTGATTCCTCTGAAGCCGCATCCTCAACAATAATTGCGTGCTGTAGTAGGAAATCTTTCCATACAGTATAATACTGCGCCTTAATATGTACTTGATCCCATGTATAATCCGAAATCAAAATTCCATCTTCGCACAAGCTGCTTTCATTGACATCAATATAAAAAATATCTTTTTGGTTTGCAAGTTGGGAAATTATGGTATTGCGTGCGGAGATATTTTCATTGGTAACAACTTCCTCCTCAGCAGACTTTTCCTTTGTTACTGTTAAATTCGCTTGAATAAAAATAAGAGCGTCGGGCTGGATTTCACGGATATTTTCCAGAACTTGACGGTAACGTTCAAAGAAAGATTCTGGCGTACCCGTACCGCATTCATTAATTCCTACCATAAGGTAAATTTTCCCGAATTGTTTCTCCATTAGGACATCATGTACCGATGTTTTCTTATCCTCGTAAGTAATTTTAGGCTTTTCGTAATCATAAATGGAAAGAGAGGACTTACATAAAAATGTAGCATTCTCAATACCAGAAAATTCACTTAATCCGACCGTGCGGGAATCTCCAATAAAACAGGCATCTTCAAAATATTCGTCGGTAGCAGTAACAAATGCAAGCGTACCATCCGCAGCATTGTTTGAATCGGACATGGAAACAGTATTTGCTTCGTCGGAGGATTCACCTTGATTTGCTTTGGCAAGTCTGCCATTTCCGATAAAATTTTGTGCTTCTTCTACGGGAATCTGTGTCATAACAGCAGCAATATCTCCGCTGTGCTTCGTAAAAGGAGAGGAAGCAAATAAATTCTGAGAAATATTAAAGGTTGTTTTAAGTTGAAAGCCTTTCGTATATAAACCGTCGTGCAATCCCTGCATAGCGGTTGCAAACGGCAGGCTTGATGCTGAAAACGTAAGTTTATTGTGATAATACCTTATGTTCCAATAGCTGCCCAGCAAAGAAAAAAAGAATGTTGATAAAAGTATGGAAAGTAGCAGGGCATAAGGCGTTTTGCTGCTTTTGTTCATAGAGTGCATTTACCTCCAATATTAAAATCTAAAGTATAGAAACGGGTTGTTTACGCCAATGGATAAGAAGTATACCGCATACCAAAAAATACCAAGTGCAATTACAATACCAAGCTTTCTGTGGCGTATTCGGTCAAAAAGCTGTTCAGGATATTCCGTTGAGAAAATAATGCACGTTATCAACAACGGCGCGTAAGTAGTGAGCTGCTTAAGAAAATCGGCAGGGTTAATCGTACTGCCTACGCCGAAAAACGGAAACATACGTCCTAAATAAACACCAAGTTCTGTAAAATCACTGATGGCAAAAATCGTCCAGCTAATCAATATGTAAAATATCATATAAATATGCGAAACAATTTTTGAAATAATATGATCGCCTGTCAGCCATTTCAATGTAATATTTTTCTCAATTATTTGTAATACAAAGATAAAAAGCCCCCAAAGAATAAAATTCCAAGCGGCGCCATGCCAAAAGCCGGTTAAAAACCATACAACAAGCAAATTACATATTGTGTGAAACGATCCTTTACGGTTGCCGCCAAGAGGAATATAGACATATTCTCGAAACCATGCGCCCAGTGTAATATGCCATCTGCGCCAGAAATCCGTAACGCTTCTAGCCATGTATGGATGTTTGAAATTCTCTGGCATATGGAATCCCAGCATCTCACCAAGTCCAATTGCCATTAACGAATATCCGCAGAAATCAAAATAAAGCTGCATAGAATATGCAAACGCCCCCAGCCACGCAAGCGGCGTTGAAATACTTTCAAAACCGATGGTACAGACTTCATTCCATAAAGTACCAATACGGTTTGCAATAATGACTTTGTATCCAAGTCCAATAATAAACGTTTTTAGACCATTGTCAAGTTTTTCAATAGAAATTGTCCTTGCCTTGAGTTCTGTACAGATATCGGAGTATACAACGATCGGGCCGGCTATTAACTGTGGAAACATACACAAATATGCACCAAGGCTGACAATGGAACTGTCCGCCTTTACATCTCCGCGGTACACATCAACGATATACGATACAATCTGAAATGTATAGAAGCTGATGCCAAGCGGCAAAGTAAGCTTTAATGGCTCAATCGGATTCCAGTCGTTGTGGAATAATAATAGCGCATTGATATTTTCAATAAAAAAGTTTGTGTATTTAAAAAATAGTAAAAGCCCAAAATCATACAACAGCGCAAGAAGTAAAAAAAAGGTTTTCTGCCGCTTTTTCATATAAAATAAGGCTATCAGCCGTCCTAAACCATAATTTACAAAAATGGACAGCAGAATTAAAAATAAATAGTAAGGCTCTCCCATGCCATAGAAGATAAGACTGCCGATAAATAACAGCATATTTCGACTTCTAGGAGCACCAAAATAATATAAAATAAGAAAAATTGGTAAAAATATAAATATAAATGTCAAGCTGCTGAAAACCATGATGTCCCCCTAAATCATGATATATGTGGAAACAGATTTAAACCACCGAATTATATTATAACAAAAGATGTTTGAAAATTCTATAAATTTTTCAAATTTAAACAAAATCGGTAATACTTCGTCATTCTGTGTCTTTATAGTGGTTTTGAGGTGAGATTTTTGGCATATTTGCTAAGAAGGTTTAGAGTAATGAATAAGGCTTTACACCTTTTACATAATCTGTTATGATTAAGTTGTAGTAATCAGTATAGATACACTGAAAAACGTTAAGATTTTCCAATTTATATACGACCCATCTTGCATAAGCGGACAATATGTGTGTTGTGTAGAAAGAAAAATCTAATCGTATTTGAGTATAAAAGAAAGATAGGTGATCATATGTCAGAAAAAGAAATGATGCAAAGAAATGTAGAAGAATTTGCAAGGCTGCAAGATTATATGATAGATACAGATAAAGAATCAGCAGCATACAAAAAGATGAAACGCCGCTATATTGAATTGAAAGTAATTTTGACATCATCTGGTATTAATCTTACGGAACTAGATATTATTAAAGAATAAAAAATAAGGGGCTGCCGTAATGTGACAACCCCTTATTTTTTATTCAGAAATACTGTCTTTGATTACAATGCTTTGTAGAAGTTGTTGTATTAATTCTTTATTTTCATTGTATACAGATTCCGGCATATTGGTACTGACACCATAGGAAGCTAGATCAAAAACAATTTGATAATTTATATATGTGATGTCGTTCTCTGTATAGGTATCAGGATATAGCTTGCCGGTTAATCCGCTGGCTGTAGTAAAGTCTTTGGGACTTTCAGCAGAACTGGACTGAAATGTTAATGTTCCATACTGCCCAAAAATATTGATGAAAGCATCCTCTCTTTTTTGCACTTGAATCGTAAAACCCCAGTCAGGTTCAGACGGCTCATAAGCAGTATAGCTCCAGTCTTCCGGCATTTGGAATGAAATATCCGAAGTCCAGTTTTCTGCCGGTTCAAAGGTTTTTGTAATGGTTGTTAATGCGGCAGAGGACAGATCTTCGGGCGGATTCCCCCCCTTCTGGTTTGTCGGTTTTGGAATCGGAAGCTGGTATTTGGCTTTCCGGCTGCGATGCAGGAACAGATTTGGTTGTTGCTTTATCTGGATTACTTGTGGGAGTCTGTTCCAGTGTGGAAGCAGCGATTTGTTCTGTTTCAGAAGGCTTCTCTTGTGTGCTTTCTGGAGGCAATTCCGTAGACGGGGCAGCAGTATTCTGTTGGATTGTGTCGATTTCATTTTGTTCTGTTGAAGAAAATAATAAGTCAAACGACACATCTTGCGTATTGGTTTTGCCTTGCTTCTCACAGCCACCGATTAGGAGTGCACTGCTGATTATTGCGAATAATAGGGATAACTTTCTTTTTTTCATTGATAAAACTCCTTATTCTTTAGATATTTTGTAACGAGAGAGTATATGATATCGGTAAATTTTCACTTGTATAGGTCTTTGTCATCAATTCATATAAAGTTCCCCTGTGTCCACATTGATATTTGTATCTTTATTTAATGTGCTGACGGTAATAATATTTTCGCCATTCCAATGAAGTTCGCCTACTTCTCCATCCCAAGCAATACAAGTATCCATAGTAAGCGGCATAATGCCATCTTCTTTTTTACTGCTTATGATATGAATCGTTTTATCTTCGTTTTCTTCATCAATACCAAAAAATGCAATTTTACTGCCATTTGGTGATATCGTTAAATGAGATAAATTTATGCCGCCTTCCGTTTCGTAGATTACTTGTTCTTGATAATCTAAAATTGCCTCTGGTGCCACTTGATCTGAAAAATGTGGAGTAGGTTCGATATAATATAAACTTGTGTAATCGTCTGCTGCCCAATCAAAAAATGTACCGTAATGTTCATCAATTATTTTATAGTCAGGCAGACTGTATATAACTAAATATTCCAAAGATGGATTTACATGTGCTATAATCCCTAATGTATCATTATTAATCCAATGTAAATCATATACTGCTGTTGCCAGCTTCAATTCATCATCAACCAGCAATTCTTTTTTTGATTTAGAATCACTGTCTTTTACATATACGATATTGGAATTAATATCAGAAATATATGCGGTTCTCTTACCATTTTCAGAACTTGCCTGTACTATATAAGGTTCATCTATCTCAATAAATTCTGGTTCTGCTTTTACTGCGTGCTGCATTACTCCAAACGAAATAACAGCAAATGCTGCAAGTAATGCGGTATACAAATATAATTTCCTATTCATAACATTTTCTCCTATATATTCTTATTATTTCCCAAATATTTAACTGTTTTATTTGTATCTTGATGAGGATAATTTTTCCAAGCATTATTACCTTCACCAACAAATATATCAATATGATATCTCTTTATTGCACCTCCTGCGTCTTCTGCTTTAAAATTTCCGACATTATAAATATTTACACAACCATATTGTTTATCCGTATTATATCTTGGTATGTAATAATTATCAACGGCAATTGTTCTATTAACAGTTGGTTTTGTTCCGCTTGATGTTATAGGATTACCCTTTTCAAACTGATTTTTTGTTTTATTATATCTTATATAAAAATTGTTATCTGTTGAATGACCAGAACCATTTAGTTTTACGGCATCTAAGAATTTTTCCCTGAATTTATAGTTAGGGATTCCATTCGCTGTCACTTTTACATCATTATAATCTGATTCAAGGGCAATAACATAAGCTGTTATATAAAAGGGGGACTGATAGTAACAACTTTCAACAACTTTAATAGTTGAATTGTTTCTAATTCCGTCACATGATGTTTGTAATGTAAATTCACCATGCCCCCGTACTTCAAAATAAACCTTAGCACTTCCACTTGAATCTGTTGATGTACTTGTTTCTGATGTCAATATTTTAATACTTTTAATATTTGTTTTACTTGGGACACCAAAACTAATTGCTCTATTTGCAACAGGTCTTCCATTTGTATAACGCACCATAATTGATACGCCAATCTTATATAAAATTATTCCTTTATTAACCAAATCTTGTGATGCACTTTTAGGAATAGTTTGTGATATTTTTGATGCAGAAACTGTTCCACCTGTTGCATATGTATCTATTTCTATATCATCTGTTTCAGTTAATATTGATTCTTCTTCGTTTGTCATATCGTCATTACTGATTTCTACTGAAAAACTTTCTTTTGTATTTTGTTTAGATGTATTCATTTCTGTATCTATTTGGGTATCGGAAGTATCTTTACTTTCCTCAAAAAATATTTCTTCTTCTGTCAATAGCATATTATTATTTTCTTCGCTGGCATAAATTAAATCCACAGTATTACTTAAAATGCAAAATATTACTGCAATGCAAAATAAGCGTTTTAAATTATTAAACATATATGTACCTCCAAGCATATTGGTTCCTTTTTTGTGATATTTATTAAATATCTTAGAACTTTAATATTCTAAAGTTGTTAATACTAACAAATATTAAAAGTTTTCAGCTTCCACATAACAAATTTTCATGATTGAACAAAACGTGTCGTGCAGGAAGAAAATTTTTTGTTTGTAAATATATAGTGTGTACTAAATAAAATAGCTTTCATGGAAACATTCTTGTATTTATTAAAATGTTAGTTTATTAGCGTATATAAATAGAGTCCATATTAAATAGTATTCGTATAAATATAAGTTTTTAGTTCCTTTTAGGTTTAAATTTAGCACATATTTTAAACTATTAGAAATAGTAAAGTTCTTATTGTTATATGTGTGTAGTCAGAGGGATACAATCGCAGCCATAGCAAGACATAAAATTGTTTTCACTTTGTTTACCCTCATAAATATTGTAATCGCACAAATCATGATTTGCTGGATACATTGGTTTGTTTAACGAAACATCCGCCAGCAGATAGATTTATTATATAAATAATTGAACAAATTACCATGACTTTTCACTTAAAAAAAATAAGAAAATATTTTAAGGTGAAAAGTCATGGAGTTTATGGTGTGTTTTGATACAATGTAGGTATTAGAAGAATTTACAAACAATAGTGTGTATAGTTGAGTGCTTTATTTATTGTAAAGTTAAGTATCTATTTACATAGAGAAATTATCTCATATATAACGTTGTTTGCTAAATAGCTGCTCTTATTTGACATTATATTTTAGGAAGGATATGGTTATTATGAAAAATTTAAAGGTAATGTTTAAAATGTTTTTTATGTCAGTACTTATGGTTATAACAATTTCTGCAGTAAATTATATATCTGTAGATAATTTTATTTCGGATGAAATAAATTGTTTGTCATATCCTGATTTGGATACTAGGGAAACGAATTACTGATGAATGATATTTATATGACGTTCATTTATAAGGAAATTCTTATATAATTCCTTTTCCTTATTAAAATAGTATAAATCGCTCATATAATAAATTGCTTCAGCCCATTTGTCACATTCTGCGGGAGGTGTGCCATCTTTATCTAGTATTTGTAAGACGTTATTAATACAAAACGGTAATGAGGAAGCCTTTCCGCAGATAAATTCATTTTTCAGTGCTATAAATGCAAATTTTCGCTCCTCTGATTCATAGTGTAAATTTTTGCAGAGATGTATATAATTATTTAAGAGGAGCGAATATGCCTTGTAATTGTATTTGACATTTATTTTACTGTTTTGTATTATTTGTAAAGCAGTTTTGCATAAAGAATATGCTTCTTTTTCTTGTTTTAAATCATACAATAAAATACAAAGATTATTAATTATTACTGTTTCATTTCTTCTTGGGATATGATGAAATGTTTTGTTATTAAAGCTGCCAAAACAAGAAAAAAGTTCTTTGAGTTTTTCAAGTGCTTGTAGGGGTGTTATTTCCTCAAGGTGTTTAGCTATAATAATATGGTGTAATTCGATTACCTGTTTATTTTCGGGAATTTGTATATCTAGGCTGCATTTTAATTTGTCTAATATTTTTTCTCCTTCTTGGTATCTGTTACGCATAATTAACCGATCCAATTCATCCCTTAATTCCATTGTTTCAAACGAATTTGTAACGACATATCCATTATACCGTCCTTTTTCAAAACCAAGTTTTTCCATTAGTTTTTCAAAAGTTTGTTTATTTGGCGACACTTTCCCTGTTTCAACACGGGAAAGCGATTCAGGATTGCGATAAATGCTTTCTGCAAGTTTTTCTTGTGTTAGTCCTTGCGCAATGCGTTCAGAACGGATAAACTCGTAATCTAGATGGTATGTTCTTTGGTAACAATTATGAAATAGAGAATCCGTTGGATACCATTTCGGAGCAGTATGTTCCCATAAAAAAGTTAATATTTCACAATATTTTGTCCATTTATTTCGTTTGGGAGCAATTCCAAGCTGTTCGCCTGCTTTCACAATACGATTTAATAGAGGAAGCATATAATATAACATTGCATTTTTCCGCAGTAATTCGATGGCTTTTTCACATAATGCCAGTACTTGCATATATTCACCTTCTTGGTAGAAAACAGCAGTAAGCAGCCATATGCATTTGCTATAGAGCTTGGCGTATTCCTCATGAATAAAATGTTGATCAATATATTTTAAACATATTTGCAGATTATTTTTTATATCAGATTTTTGTTCCAATTTCATTCGTTCTAATGCAAGTATGTTTTCCATTTCTATTTCAGAAATCAAATAATCTTCAATATTTTCATAAGAGAATTTGGGCAGGGTAGTGTGTATTGCTTTTTTTAAATATTCAATAGTACCTGTTATATTTTTGTCAATGTAATAATATAGGCTTGCCTGCATACGGCAGCGATACATTTTGTCAATTTTGCTTCGTGATGGATATTTTTGCAGGATTTGGGTGGCACGTTCTCGTTTCTTTCTTAAAATGGTAGTTTCCAATAAGTCGCGCATACGCACCATTTTATAGTTGTCAGCATTTATTATGATTTCCAGCTTATCTGGCGATTGTCCAAGACGTTGTAATAAAATATCCAGCATTAAGATATCGGGCATACATTGATTAGTTTCTATTTCAAATAGTGTTTGTTCGGAACATATACCATAGGCGAGTTTTTTTCGGGTAATTGTTTTGCTGTTTTTACGAGCCTCTTGTATTAGGCTTCCTAATGTACGATAACTCATTTCGGACTCCTATTAATTTGCGGAAGCAGTTATTTCTCTTAGGAACTGTCCAAAAATAACTTTTAATATTGCTTGTCTTTTTCTCCGATAGCACTACTCAAAAATCAGTTACATAGCCCGCTATGCGCCTGATTTTTGAGCAGCACTCTCGAAGAAAAATCCTGCACACTATTTAAAAGTTATTTCTTGACAGTTCCTTAGTTTCTTACAATGCCATTATAGCATAAATATTTCTTTGTATATATACGAAAAGGCAATATGAACACACAAAATAACAATAATTGTTGCAAAGACTACAATAATTAGAGAAAACAATTGTTGATGTAATTGTATTTATGGATATAATGGATATTTATGATACACTTTTTGCTGCTATATCATTATTTCGGAATGACAAACAAGAATACTAATTGCTGCTTAGAAAAACAAAACACAATCCAACAATAACCGACAATTCGTCTGCTATATTTTTATGGAAATATAATATCTTATATGATAATATAAAAGGACAACAATAAAAATCAACGAAAGCTTTTGCGCCAGAAAGCAGCAATTTTCCTTTAGGCGGTTGTGTGCATATGGTTAAACTTAGCGTCAGTCTTTTTGGCACTTAGTATAACAAGGTTGAATTGTAATAAGACAGGAATGAAACGGAGAAGGATAACAATGTGGAATAAAAAGATATGGAAAAAAAGACATTTCATAATTGCGGCAGTTCTTGCAGCAATCCCTTTGTCTTTTGCCGGATGCGGACAAAAAAAGGCATCAGACAGCACTCGGGTTGTGCTTACAACAGGCTTTGCGAAAAATGAGGTGTTTTGCATTGAGAAATCGTCGTGTACTTTAGCTGAGATTATGGTATATATGACAAACACTAAGAACCAATATGAGGAGGCTTATGGGGAAGAAATCTGGAAAGCGTCATATAATGGGGAAACGTTGGAATCCAATATTAAAGACACTGTGCTTGCGCGGATTGCGCGGATAAAGGCGCTGAATCTTCTTGCGCAGGAGCATGATATTACCTTGTCAGAAGAAGAAATAGAGAAGGCAAAGATGGCGGCGCAAACGTATTTTTCGTCACTCAATGATAAGGAGCGGGAACTTTTATCAGTAAATGAGCCGTTAATTCAAGCGATGTATAAGGAGTATGCGCTTGCAGAGAAAGTTTATGAATATTTGATTGCGGATATTAACCCTGAAATCAGCGACGATGAAGCAAGGACAATTACCGTGCAGCATATTTTAATTAAGACGTATTCGCTCAATGAAAACGGCGAGCAGGTGCCTTATTCCGAGCAGGCAAAAAGAGAGGCATATCAAAAAGCGGCGGAAGCACTGCGGCGGGCGCAGGAGGGGGAAACATTCACCAGCCTGATTGCGGAGTACAGCGAGGACAGCAACGAATCGTATTCTTTTCGCAAAGGAACATTAGACCCAGCATTTGAGGAAGCCGCATTTAACCTTAGCACAGATGAATTAAGCGGTATTGTGGAATCCGCACATGGATACCATATTATTAAGTGTATTAGCACATTTAATAGGGATGAAACAGACCGAAATAAAATAAAAATCGTAGAACAGCGTCGTAAAGAGGTATTTAATGAGGAGTATTCAAGCTTTGTGGAAGGACTGACGAAAAATATTGATGAAAAACTATGGGAAACTGTAGGATTTATTGAAGATAGCGAAGTAACAACAAGCAGTTTCTTTGAAGTGTACCATAATGTGTTTGATAAGGAGTAAGTATAATAATGTCCAATTATATTTTAATTGTAGAGGATGACAATGATATCAGTCAAATGCTTAGAGAACTGTTGCAGCAGGAGGGATATGCAATCAAACAGGCATACGCTGGTACGGAAGCGTTATTTTATCTGGAAAAAGAGTGTCCGAAAGCAGTAATACTCGATTTAATGCTTCCGGGAATAAGCGGCGAGGAACTGCTTTCCAAGATAAAAACAGCATATCCGCAGACCGCAGTAATTGTTGTTTCTGCAAAGGAGGAACTACAGACCAGAATTTCCATTTTGCGTGCAGGCGCAGACGACTATATTACAAAGCCTTTTGATACGGATGAACTGTTAGCGCGCCTTGAAGCTGTCCTTCGCCGCAGCGCAAAGGAGCGGATATCAGAAAAGGTTCTACAATATAAAGATATCGTAATGTCGCCGGACAAAGCCCACGTTACGGTTGCCGGAGTGGAAATTAAGCTGACACGCAGGGAATTTTTAATTTTAAAGCTGTTAATGGAAAATTCCGGAAAAGTGTTTACAAAGAGCAATATCTATGAATCTGTATGGAACGAGGAATTCCTGGGCGAGGATAACGTCGTAAATGTACATATCAGCAATCTCCGGCAGAAAATTGCGAAAGTAAATAACAAAGAAACCTATATCGAAACCGTATGGGGGATTGGATTTAAAATGAAGTAAAAAATTTAAACTTTCTTTAAACTTTTCCTAAAGTTTCTAAAGAATCTGCTATTATAATGTACTATGTAATCAATCGGATATACTGAAAAACGTTAAGATTTTCCAGTTTCTACGCAACCCCATCTGGCATAAGTGGACAATCAAATCGTTTTCCGTATAACAAATAGCAGGGAGATTTTTATGGAATATGTATTGAGAACAGACAATCTTACGAAAGCATATGGTAAAAATATCGTAGTGGATGGCGTATCTATGCACGTGGAAAAGGGCGCAATCTACGGATTTATCGGGAAAAACGGGGCAGGAAAAACGACATTTATGCGTATGGTGGCAGGGCTTGCTGCGCCGACAAATGGTACAATGGAACTGTTCGGGGCACAGAATTTAGAGCGGCAGCGTACCCGCATTGGCTGTTTAATAGAAAGTACGGGAATATATGCCAATATGACTGCAAAGGAAAATATGGAAGTTATCCGCAGACAGCTTGGCATTGCTGACAGGCAGTCTATTGAGAAAATCATTGATTTTGTGGGCTTAAATGGGGCGGGGAAGAAGAAAGTAAAACACTTTTCAATGGGAATGAAACAACGGCTTGGCATTGCAATTGCATTGTTCCGCAATCCGGATTTCCTGATATTAGATGAGCCGATTAACGGGCTTGATCCCGAAGGAATTATTGAGATACGGGAAATGCTTTTGCAGTTAAATCGCGAACAGGAAATAACGATATTGATTTCCAGCCATATTTTAGGCGAACTGTCAAAGATTGCAACGCATTACGGCATTATCAGAGAGGGGATTTTGGCAGATGAATTTGCAGCAGACACATTAAAAGAACGATGCCGCAGATGTCACAAAATTATTGTGGACAACACAGAACTTGCAGTCAATATATTGGAGGAAAAGCTGCATATTGTAAATTTTGATGTGCCAGAACAAAATCTTATACGTATTTTTGAAAAGCTTGATGAAACAGAATATACAAACAAGGCACTAATAACTGGTGGCGTAAATATTAAGGAAAGCAGTCTTGCCGGTCAAAATTTGGAAGAGTATTTTATGGAATTATTGAGCGGGAAAAAATAGTAGGAATCAGGGCTGTTAGTTATATTTAGGAGGTATGTATGTTTAATTTATTAAGCGGGGAATTTTATAAATTGAAAAAAAGCAAAAGTCTGCTGGTTTGCTGTGTGATAACGGCGGTATTTGTATTGGTTCTGTATGGTATGTTAATGATTGTTGATAAAGTACGCAGAGGCGAGATCGAAAATGGAACTGGCGGCATTATCTATGTTTCGGGGGAAGAAGTGGATGAAAATGCGAAGTCGCTGTTTGATGAAATTACGGTAATGGAAGTGTTAAGGCAGATGTTTTGCAGTTTCGGCAGTTTTGCAACAGCAGTGTTTGCGGCTATTTTTGTAATCGGAGAATATATAAACGGCGCTGCAAAAAATATCGTTGGAAAAGGATACGCGAGATGGCAGATTTTTCTTGCAAAGTATATTGTAGTAATGGCATCGGCGGTTTTGCAGTTATTGGTTTTAAGCGCTGTTGCAATAATTTGTGGCGCTGTTGTTGAGGGAACAGAACAGTTTGATGCGGTGTTTTGGAAAAACTTTTTTGGGTATATTGGCATTCAGATTCTGCTTGGAATGGCTTTTGTTGGAGTGGTTTCTGCGGTCAGTGAAATATGCAGAAACTTGGCGGCAGGAATTTCTATTGGCATTGGATTGGTATGTTTTTCATCTCCGTTAACAATGGGGATGGATCTACTGGCAAAACTTCTGTTTTCGCAGGCAGAATGGAAACCATCAGATTTTTGGCTTCTTGATTTAGCTTCCCAGTGCCCTGTTCGCGATATTCGTAAGGGCTTTGCAGTGCATTCGATAATTGTTGCACTTATATGGGTAATATTTGCGGCAGCGGTTGGTATTGTACATATTAGAAAAGCAGATATTAAGTAAAAACAGCGTAGGGAAAAAGAAAAAGGATGCAGATAATAGCGACTGGAATTATAATTGTTTTACTGATAACGGCGGGCGTTTTGTCCGTCCGTTTGTGGTGTTACCGCACGCAGATGCGGCATATGCTGGACGAACTTTACTTTTTGGAGAACAATGATACGAACAGCCTTTTAACGTCGCGTATTGCAGTGGGCAGTACACAAGCGGTTATTTTGGCAGTGAATCATTTACTGACACGATATAGAGAAAACGAAAGGCGGCTTCTTAGAGAAAATAAAATTTATAGAGAAAGCATTACCAGCATTTCGCACGATATCCGCACACCGCTGACGTCGGCGAAGGGTTATCTTCAAATGCTGCAGCGTCAGAACGTTTCCGAGGAGAAAAAAGCACAGTTTCTAAGTACTGTGGTGCGGCGTTTGGATCATTTAAACAATATGCTAAACCAACTATTTGAATATGCAAGAATTGAAGCTGGCGAATTAGCATTAGAGCCAGAGGAATTAAATGTAGGGAATTTGTTTGCAGAAACGATTTCCTTATTTTATAATGATTTTGTGCAGAAAGGTTTTGTGCCGGAAATTGATATTGCAAAGAAGCCCTGCAAAATTTACGCAGATAGAAATGCATTGGTGCGCATTATGGAAAATTTAATCCGCAATGCGCTAGTGCATGGAATAGGCGGTTTTTGGTTTTCTGTAAGGGTAACAGAGCAGCAGGCGCTGATAGGTGTTTCCAATTTAACAGACAGTATTGAGAGCTATGAACTTGACAGTATTTTTGACCGCTTTTATACCACAGACCATTCACGCAGCCGCAGAACGACTGGACTAGGACTGGCAATCGTGAAACAATTTGCGCAGCAGATGGGCGGAAGCGTACAGGCGACGCTGGAGGAGGGGCGCTTTACGGTGCAGGTAATGCTGCCATTGCTTCAATAATATTGTTAATGTGTCAGAGTAGTTTTTTAGACGGAATCGTTGTATAGCAATGCAATACGACATTATTATAGAAGTGGTATTTGGGAATCGGAGGTGTAGATTTGAATAATCAGATAGCTGTAAATATAGGGGAACAGCGTTTTGATAAATTAATTGAAGAACATAAATTTTATATTGATAAGACAGGATTTGTTAAAGAATGGTGGGAGTACGGCTCAACGGTAACATTGATTACGCGTCCTCGCCGGTTTGGGAAAACACTCAATATGAGTATGCTGGAATGCTTTTTTTCCAATAAATATGCTGATAGGGGTGATTTGTTTGAGGGGCTTTCTATCTGGGAAGAAAAAACAGCAGCCAAAGAATATCAGTATAGATATTTACAAGATACCTTTCCCGTGATATTTTTAAGTTTTGCAGGCATTGAGGCAGCAGAATACAAGGATATGGAATATAAGATTACAGAGATAATTGCGAAACTGTATGAGCAGAACAATTATCTTTTGGAAGGAAATCTGCTCAGTGAGAATGAAAAAAATTATTTTAGGAAGGTTCAGCCCGGTATGGACAGCAGTGTGGCATCAGGCGCAGTTAATTCCATAACAGGTTTTATGCAGCGTTATTTTGGAAAAAATGTGATTATTTTACTAGATGAATATGATTCTCCTATGCAGGCAGCATGGCTTTCTGGGTATTGGGATAAGGCAGTTTCATTTTTTAATGGACTTTTTAACAGTACCTTTAAGACGAATCCCTATCTTTACAGGGGGGGTGATAACTGGAATTACAAGAGTTGCGAAAAAGAGTATTTTTTCAGGACTGAATAATCCGGAAGTTATTACAACAACATCAAATGAGTATGCCAGATATTTTGGCTTTACAGAAAATGAAGTTTTTGGCGCTCTTGATGCAGCAGGGCTTGGCAGTGAGAAGGCGCAAGTAAAGCAGTGGTATGATGGTTTTACATTTGGCAGATATATGGATATTTATAATCCTTGGTCAATTGCTTCTTTTATTAAGAAAAATGGAAAATATGATTCTTACTGGGCAAACACAAGTTCAAATGGACTTGTTAATTCGCTGATACAGAAGGGAAATGCAGAAGTTAAAATAATGATGGAAGAGCTTTTGCAGGGAAAAAATATCATAGCAGAAATAGATGAGCAGATTGCATTGTACAGTTTTTCCAGTTTTGACCTTGCAAAAAATGCTTCTGATGATGATGCGCCGGAACGCTTTTATCATGGCTTTGTCTTGGGGCTAATGGTGGAACTTGCTCCAAGATTTGAGATTACCTCCAATCGGGAAAGCGGTTTTGGACGTTATGATGTAATGCTTGTGCCGTTCGATAAGGAGAAGGATTGTGCTTATATTATAGAATTTAAAGTGCATAAAGCCCGAAAAGAAAAAGACCTTGCGAAGACGGTGGATAATGCGCTTTCTCAAATCGCAGAGAAACAATATGAAACGCAGCTTATAGCAAAAGGCTTCGCGGCGGAGAAGATTAGAAAGTATGGTTTTGCTTTTCGCGGGAAAGAATGTTTGATTGGCGGAGGTGAATCGTGTGGGAAAATTCTCAATAAAATCTAAACAAAATATTAATTATTAGCACTCAACCAATTTGAGTGCTAATTTTATCTTGACTTTTTAGAATCATAGGATTAAACTATTCTACAGACAGGAGAGAGGACTCCTAAAATAAGTTTATTATTATGAAAAACATTATTATTTGTAAAAAGAGAAAGGAATGTGAAAGATTATGGCAGAAAAGCGTGGAAGTTTATCCATTAACAGCGAAAACATTTTTCCAATTATTAAAAAGTGGCTGTATTCCGACCACGACATATTTTATAGGGAGTTGATTTCAAACGGCTGCGACGCAATTACGAAGCTGAAAAAGCTTGAGATGATGGGAGAGTATGAGTTCCCGGCAGATGTGAAGAAAGATATCCATATTGTGGTAAATCCAGAGGCAAAGACCATTAAATTTATTGATACAGGTCTTGGTATGACTGCCGAGGAAGTTGAGGAGTATATCAACCAGATCGCATTTTCCGGTGCAACGGATTTTATAGAGAAATATAAGGACAAGGCAAACGACGATCAGATTATCGGGCATTTTGGACTTGGTTTTTATTCCGCTTTTATGGTGGCGGACGAAGTGCATATTGATACGCTTTCCTATAAAGAGGGCGCAACGGCAGTACATTGGGAATGTGACGGCGGTACAGAATTTTCTATGAATGATGGCGATCGCAGTGTTGTTGGTACTGAGATTACGCTGTTTCTCAATGAAGATTGTCTTGAATTTTGCAATGAGTATAAGGCAAGAGAAGTAATTAAGAAATACTGCTCCTTTATGCCATATGAGATTTTCTTAGAGAAGGCAAATGCGCCAGAAGAATTTGAAACCATCGATCCTGCGGATAAGAAGGATGACGATGTTGTAGTGGAAACCGTAGAGGAAGAAAAAGAAATTCCGGGTGAGGAGGGCGCAGAACCGACCAAGGAAAAAGTGACAAAGCTTAAGATTAAGAAGCGTCCAGTTCCATTAAACGACACAAATCCATTATGGGCAAAGCATCCAAACGATTGTACAAAGGAAGAATATACGGATTTTTACCGCAAGGTATTTATGGATTATAAAGAGCCGTTGTTCTGGATTCACTTAAATATGGATTATCCATTTAATATGAAAGGAATCCTGTATTTCCCTAAGATCAATATGGAGTATGAGTCGATAGAGGGAACGATAAAATTATATAACAATCAAGTATTTATCGCCGATAATATTAAGGAAGTAATTCCGGAATTTCTGCTTTTGTTAAAGGGTGTAATCGACTGTCCAGATCTGCCGTTGAATGTTTCAAGAAGCGCGCTGCAAAACGACGGCTTTGTAACAAAAATCAGCGAGTATATTACAAAGAAGGTAGCTGACAAGCTTTCTGGAATGTGTAAGACAGATAAAGAAAATTACGAGAAATATTGGGATGATATCAGTCCGTTTATTAAGTTTGGATGCTTAAAAGATGATAAGTTCTGTGAAAAGATGACGGATTATATTCTGTTTAAGAATCTTGACGGCAAATATTTAACGCTTCCAGAGTGCTTAGAAGTTAAGAAAACCGATCCAGATGAGCAGCCTAAGGAGGAGAACCGCGAAACAGCAGACGCAGAAAACAAAGAGGAAGACACAGCTGCAACGGCTACTGATGCAGAAACCGGAGAAAAGGTTGAGGCGGAAGTAGTAACGGATGATGCCGAAACAGATATTCCGACAGAGGATGCAGAAACCAAAGAAAAGATTATTTATTATGTAACCGATTTGGTACAGCAAAGTCAATATGTCAATATGTTTAAGAACGCAGGTATGGATGCTGTGGTTTTACCGGATCGAATTGATCAGCCGTTTGTACAGCAGCTAGAGTCCAAAAACGAGGGTATTAAATTCTCTCGTATTGATGCTGACCTAACGGATACTTTTAAGACAGAAACCTCAAAAGAAGCAGAGGAAGAATTGACGAAAAAGAGCGAGGAAATTACCGAACTGTTTAAGAAAGCAGTCAACAACGACAAGATTGTTGTAAAGGTTGAAAAGTTGAAAAATAAAGATATTTCTTCTATGATCACCGTTTCCGAGGAAGCGCGCAGAATGCAGGATATGATGAAGATGTATGCAATGCCGGGCATGGGAGCAGATCTTGGCATGGGTAAAGAGGGCGAAACCTTGGTGCTGAATGCGGAGAACGATTTAGTGAAGTATGTGCTTGATAACCAGCAAGGCGAAAATGTGGAATTAATTTGTGAGCAGCTTTATGATTTGGCGCTGATGCAGCAGTCACCGCTCCAGCCAGAAGCAATGACAAAATTTGTAAATCGCAGCAATAAGATTATGATGTTACTAGCAAAATAAGAAAAATAAGAATCCAAGTAAAAAGCATCTGTTCTACGTATTGATTACGCTGAACAGATGCTTTTGGTTTTAAAGTCCTCGATTAGTCTTCACTTAAAGTCTTTTAGTTCATATTCAATTTTTACGAAGCACCAGTTTCTTTTGTCATATAAAGCTGTGTTATGCGATCTTTATCTAAAAACCACGAAGCATCTCCCATTGCTCCTACAGCCTGACAGAAGGTAGAATATATGCCAAGTTCGGGATTCCATAAGTAATCACGCTCCTCATAAATTCCAACCAGTGTGGATTTGTCAACCAATCCAACGAAACCAAACTCCTGCATTAGCGTTAAGCCGAGTTGAAATCCCAGTTGCGAATTGTTTGTTGAAATCAATATACCTTCATCAAGAATATCATGAATCATTACACTTTCAAAACACTCCTTTATAATGCCAACCATATGTATTTCGCAGGCACGGGTAAGGTATTCGTCGCGCAAATCCGTTTGTAGTAGGTATCGTCCGTCCTGAGCAGGAAAGGTAAAATTCTCATCCGGATAATCGGAATATAGGATAAATCTTCCCACCCCAAGATATACTGCAGGATATTCTTTTTCGCAATAGGTGACATACAGGCCGCTGCGATATTCTCCCGTAGATGTTCCTTCATAATCGAAATATTCCCTCATATCATATAGTTCCCCTTTCCCAATGATAAAAGCACATAATATTCCCTCCTCAAATATGCTCCAACATTAGTCGGAATTTTATGACACAATATAATGATAGTACAATCCCCTATAAATAACAAGTATTTCAAGGGAATCCATTCGCTTTAACACACTTTTTTTGCAATTTTCTAAATTTTTCGAAAATTTAAAAAAATTGGGGCCATTACAAAAAAAATCATTATTGTTCTTATATTTTGTTGCTTGAATACAAAGGGCATGATAAAATGATAAATATTTAAAAATTTAGAGTATATTTTGCTGTTGTGAAAAAAATTGCCGATTGCAATGACAAAATGAATAAAAAAGGGTATAATTTGTAAGAGAAATATTGTAATGATAAAAGTAACTAAAAAACAAGTAACTAAAAAACAAGTAACTAAAAAACAAGTAACTAAAAAACAAATAACTAAAAAACAAATAACTAAAAAACAAGTAACTAAAAAACAAGTAACTAAAAAATAAGTAACTAAAAAATAAGCAGGGTAAAAAAGAAAAAGTTAAGATAAGAGAGGTAAGATGAAAGATGAGGGAATATCCGAAGCCGCAGGAAATATACAGGCATTTTAAAGGAAATTGCTATCAGGTGATCACATTGGCACGCAATGTGGAGGACGGGGAAAAAATGATTGTATATCAACAGCTTTATGCGCCATTTGAGATATGTGTGCGTCCACTTGAGCGGTTTATGCGAAAAATTGACGTGCGCAAATATCCAAATGAAACACAAGTCTATCGGTTTGAGCGGATTGATTCACGCGGGGAGCATACACAAGAGCAGAAACCAGAAGTACAAAAGGCTGTGGTTACAAAAGAGCAGGAGGAAGCACAGCCAGAGCCTGCACTTGCGCCAGGGCTGATGGCTTTTCTGGATGCGGATAGTTATGAGCGGAAACTTGAAATTTTAAGTATGCTGCACCCGACAATTACCGACGAAATGATTGATACAATGGCAGTTAGCTTGGATACAGAGATAAAAGATGGGGATATAGAACAACGCTACAGTGACATCAAGAATTGTTTGATTACAATGGAACGATTCGAATGCAACAGACTTAGGTAAGGAGATTAGAAATTCATGAAACTTTTAACAATTGCAATTCCTTGTTATAATTCTTCCGCATATATGAGGAAATGTATTGACTCCCTGCTGCCGGGGGGAGATGATGTAGAGATTATTATTGTCAATGATGGATCTAGTGATAATACTGCGGATATTGCGGAGGAATACAGGGAGCGTTTCCCTAGTATTGTTAAGGTAGTAAACAAGGAAAACGGCGGACATGGTTCGGCGGTAAATGTGGGAATTGAGAATGCGGCAGGATTATATTTTAAAGTCGTAGATAGTGATGACTGGGTAAGTCTCAGTGCATATACAGAGATATTAAAACTGCTCAATAACTTGGTGCAAGGTGGTCAGTTTATTGATATGTTGATTAGCAATTTTGTCTATGAGAAAGAAGGGGAAAAGCGCAAAAAGGTAATTCACTATCATCATGCATTACCGGAAGAACGTGTTTTTACATGGAAAGACGTGCGGCATTTTCGTGTAGGTCAGTATATTCTAATGCATTCTGTAATTTATCGAACGAATTTATTGCGCGAATGTGGTTTACAACTTCCAGAGCATACATTTTACGTTGACAATATCTTTGTGTTTCAGCCGCTGCCATATGTAAAGACGATGTATTATCTTGATGTAAATTTTTACCGTTATTATATTGGACGTGCCGATCAGTCAGTAAATGAACAGGTTATGATTGGCAGGATTGACCAGCAGATTATGGTAAATAAAATAATGGTAGACTATTATTTGGAGGAAAAACCGCGTATTTGTTCGAATGGGAAAGTACGGCGGTATATGCGCAATTATTTGGATATTATTACCACAGTTTCCTCGGCACTGCTGATTCGCTCTGGATTGGAGGAAAATCTGGAGAAGAAAAAAGAACTTTGGAATTATATTAAGAAAAAAGATATGTGGCTGTGGGCGCGTATGCGTTCCGGCATTTTAGGGAATGCGATGAACCTTCCAGGCAAGCTCGGCAGGCGAATTACGGTAGATGGGTATCGGATTTGCCAGAGGATTTTCCATTTTAACTGACATAACCCTTGTAAAATATGCGAAAACAAGGTATACTATATTTCCAGATTCACGTAGGGCAAATGAAATGGAATATGAAACAAAATTTAGGAAAGGAAAAGCTATTAGATGAAGAGAATTTAGCAAATCATCTAGCATATATACATTGGTATATGTTTTTAGTAGCAGGTATGATTATGTACGCATTTGACGAAATTAAGAAAGTTGACCCACAGATTGCAGAGGCGATTGTAGCAGAGCAGGAACGGCAGAATAGCCATATTGAGCTGATTGCTTCCGAGAACTGGGTAAGCAAGGCAGTGATGGCAGCAATGGGCAGTCCGCTAACAAACAAATATGCGGAAGGATATCCAGCAAAGCGCTATTATGGTGGATGTGAGTGTGTGGATGTGGTAGAAAATCTTGCAATTGAGCGTGCAAAGAAACTTTTTGGATGCGATTATGCAAATGTTCAGCCACATTCCGGTGCACAGGCGAATATGGCAGTACAGTTTGCTGTATTGCAGCCAGGCGATACTATTATGGGAATGAATCTTGATCATGGTGGTCATTTAACACACGGCTCACCGGTCAATATGTCTGGGAAATATTTTAAGGTAGTACCATACGGTGTTGATGACAATGGATTTCTGGATTATGACAAAATGCACCAGTTGGCGTTAGAGTGCAAGCCCAAAATGATTATTGCCGGTGCAAGCGCATATGCTAGAACGATTGATTTTAAGCGTTTCCGCGAAGTGTGTGACGAGGTTGGCGCTGTGTTAATGGTGGATATGGCGCATATTGCCGGATTAGTGGCAGCCGGACTGCATCCAAGTCCTATGCCGTATGCAGATGTTGTTACAACAACGACACACAAGACACTGCGTGGGCCGCGCGGCGGATTAATACTTGCCAATCAGGAAACCGCAGATAAATATAACTTTAACAAAGCGATATTCCCTGGGATTCAAGGTGGGCCATTAATGCACGTAATCGCAGCCAAGGCAGTCTGCTTCCAAGAAGCGCTAAGCGATGATTTTAAAGTCTATCAGCAGCAGATTATAAAAAATGCACAGGCACTTTGCAAAGGGCTTATGGACAGGAATATTAAAATTGTTTCCGGCGGAACAGACAATCATTTAATGCTTGTAGACCTTACTACATATGATTTAACGGGTAAGGCTGTAGAGAAATTAATGGACGAGGCGCATATTACT
>ERZ778495.838-NODE-838-length-25135-cov-7.451196_pt1 | contig 25135 bp, 18 predicted proteins | sample MGYA00433100_ERZ778495 | MGnify/ENA primary metagenome ERZ778495 (study PRJEB29527, sample SAMN07138962) | mouse gut metagenome | material: feces | host: mouse | place: China:Nanjing | collected 2016-01-25 ...
TTTCGCATTGTTCGTCATTCTGTGGAGCCGTAGACGAACCGACGAACGCAACATGCGCAGAGACTGCTTGCAGGCTATGTCATGCAAGGAGGAGGCAACGAGCGTAGCGAAGTTAAACATCTGTCGTTTGTCATGTTGAGCGTTAGCGAAACATCTATTTTGCGGGGAAACAGATTCTTCGTCAAGGCGGTGCCTTTCCTCAGAATGACAGAGGGGGTGGGTGCAGAATGACAGAGGGGAGAGGGCACCACAGAATGACGGGTAGGTAGTCGGAATGACGGTGGGTTTTTGTGGGGGCACTTGAACCTTTGTTCCGCACTCGTGGAAATGGCGGGGTTTCGTTCGTCGAGGGAGTGAGCGCCCGGAGCAAAAAATATCCCCGTTCGGCAAAGCCTATGCGGGGATAAAATCTATATACGGGCGGGCGATTTATATTCGGGGCTGGAGCGCTATACGCAGGATCAGCGAGACCCCGTAGATTATCATGCCGTACATGGGGGCGATCAAAGCAACGCGAAAACCTAAGCAGAGTATCGGAAATGATATGTCGATTCCGCTGCTCTGCACGAGGTCGAAGATGGAATAGACCCCGAACATCATATAGAAAGTTCCGGTCAGCAAGGCCAGTTTCCCGAGTTCTTTAATCCAGTTGGGAGCTTTCCAGGCGGCGAAAAGCATGGTGACCAGACATAAGGTCATCAGTGTCATGCAGACCCAGTCCCCTTCCATGTAAAGGTCGGCCAATGTGCGGTTTGTTGTCGGCCAAGGGTCGGGCTCGATGATCCATTCGTTTGTATCCGGGTCCAGGATGGCGATTTCTCCGGCATCTATTTTCGGACTTTCCCCTGTTGTGTTCGGAACCCGACGGACGTTTTGCTGTGTTTCGGCCGTGGTGTCGGCGGTTGGTTGCAGTGCCGGAGCGATGACGGTAGTTCCCTGTGCGGCGAGTGCAGTGCATGCGAGTAGCGCTGCGAGCAGACAAAAGATAATGCGTTTCATTTGGCAATAGTTTTTTGAGTTTGAAATAGGCTCGGTCTTGTCGGAGTTTTCGGCAGAGGACCGTGATTCTCTTTTGCAAAGATAGGGGTGGGAGGGGCTGAATTGCAAAGCCGAATCCCTCGTTTCTGCTGTTGAAACCGTCGGTTCGGCAGAAAACGGTTTTGCCGAATCCGGCTTTTTGCTATTTTTGCAGAAGATAGGTGCGTTTCGGCAATTGCCTGGTTTGCGCTATCTTGACGCTTGCCCGACAGCTGCCATGGAGCCGGGAGGGATAATACGATTAAGTTATGAGATATTGGGCGATAGCTGCTTATTGGTCTGTGGCGGTACTGCTGCTGGCTGCGTTGTTGGCCAGTTTCGATTACGGGCTCGGGCGGGCGCTGTTCATCGCAACGTCGATGTTGCCCGGTATGTTTTGTGCCCAGTTTTTCCTGCCGCAGGCTTTTTCTGCCCGTCGTCGTCGGGGTGTCACCGTAGTTTGCGCCGTTGTCGGGGCCGTGGTGGTGGAATGGGTGTCGATGTTGCTTGCCAGCAATTATACCCTCGTCGCTTTCGGCCGGGAAGTTTTCCCCTCGCTGTTCTCCAATCCGATTTTTCTGCTCGTTTTGTTGGTGGCGTTCGTGCTCCCTTGCGAACTTTTGTCGCGGTGGCTTCGGTGGAGGCTGCCTCGGTCTCGGAATATCACGTTCGTTTCCGAGCGCAGGAAGGTGACCTTGGAATTTGCGGCCATCGTTTATGTCGAATCGAACGATACGGAAGTGTTGCTCCATACGGTCGACGGAACGGTTTATCGCACGCGGACCCGCATCTCCCAATGGGAACAACTGCTTGATGACAGGTGCGTGCGTGTGCACCGTTCCTATATTGTCAATGCCGAACACGTTGCGGGTGTTACTGCGCAGGGTGTGGTAATCGGAGGGATGCAAATCGAATTTTCGCGCAAGTATCGGGAACTGGCGGCTGCGCGGCTGGCTCGGGCGGTAACGGGGCGGGAGTAGAAAGGAAACATCCGAATTTGTGCCGCATAAAAAAACACCGTCCGAATATTTCCGGACGGTGCCCCGAAGGGTGTGGAGTTGCGTCAACATCCCAGCACCGGGCTATCCAGCTTCAGCCCGGCAGTGCAAAGATACGAATAAGCCGAGCGGAATGTCAAATTTATTTGGGCATTCCCGAGACGGGAGTATCTAAGACGAAGTCAAAGATACAAAAAATCCCCCCCCCGCAAATTTCAGACCAAAATAACGGTGAAAAGACCGTAAAGTGTTATTTTATTAACAGATAAGGGTGGAAAGATACGCCAAACAGACGAGCAGAAAGACGAAAAGGAGAAGACGCACCGAAATCTAAAGGCCGGAGCGAACCCGCCGCAACCGGGGAAAGAGCCTGCGGAAATGGGTGAGGTAAACGCCGATATTGCTGCCGGCGATGATGAACGTGACGGCGAGGATAATCAAGGCGATGCCGCAGACGATGCGGACCGTGAGCGTTTCGCCGAAGACCAGGACGCCGAAACAAACGGCTGTGACGGGCTCGAGGGCTCCGAGGATGGCGGTAGGGGTGGACCCGATGAGCCCGATGGCGCGCGTGGTGCAGAGGAATGAAACGGCGGTGGGGAAGACGGCGAGCGCCAAGAGGTTGCCCCACAAGTACCAAGCTCCGGGCAAGAGGAGCGAACGGCCGAAATCGACGCGGAAGAGAAAGAGCATCAATCCGAAAAGCAAGACGTAGAAAGTGACGGCGAGCGTGGGAACGTCCTTGAGCCGGGACTGCCGGACGGCGACGATGTAGATGGCATAGGAAAGCGCCGAAACGAAGACGAGCAAAGTCCCGGTGAGACTGAGGGTGGAACCGTCGCCGGCCCTGTAAAGCAACCCGATGCCGCCCATGGCGAACAGAATGCACAAGGAAGTGGTCCACGATAATTTTTCGTGGAACCCGAACGCCATAATCAAAGCCACGAGGATGGGATAGACGAAAAGCAGGGTAGATGCAATCCCTGCGTCCATGTAATTGTAACTCAGAAAGAGCGCCAATGACGAGAGGGCGACGAGGATACCCATACCCGCGAGCAAGGGGACCTCGGCCCGCCGGACCCTGAAACTCCGGCCGCGCAACCGAATCATGGCGCCGAGGATGGGAATGGCGAAAAGGTAACGGAAGAACAGCACCGAATCGGGGTCCATACCGGCGCTGTAAAGCGGCAGGGCGAAGAGCGGATTGGTCCCGTAAGTGACGGCGGCGAGGGCGCCGATGAAATAACCTTGGGCTTTGGGATTCATGGCAAACACATTGACGGGACAAAGGTAATGAATAATTGATAATGAATAGGGAATAATTAATAATAGGCATTTGTCATGTTGGTCGTCGGTTCGCTAATGCTCAACATGACAAACGTCATGTGTTTAACTTCCTTACACTCGCAATGGCATTTGTGCTGAAAATATTCATCTGCGGCGGCTGGGAGCGACGCATCTACGATGCGGGCTGCCAGAGATGGCAACGCAGGGCGTTGCAGAGTTCTGCGGGAAAGGGCGGGGCAGGACGGCGGGGCAGGCGCAGAAAAAGATGAAACAAAAAACAAGGAGCAACCGAGAAAACGGCTGCTCCTTGTGAACAAAGAATTTATGGCCCGGAACTACTTGGACATGTAACCCTTGATGTAGTGGTGGTGCGACCCCCAACGCTCGAAAGCGGCGCGGTCGAGCTCCTCCTGGGCGGAGGGGTGGGCGATGGAAATCAACAGGCGCGCGCGCTCCTGCATGGTCTTGCCGTAGAGGTCGACGGCGCCGAACTCGGTGACGAACCAGTGGATGTGGTTGCGCGTAGTGACCACGCCGGCACCGTCCAACAAAGTGGGGCAAATCTTGGAAACGCCCTTGTTGGTAATCGACGGCATGGCGATGATGGCCTTGCCGCCCTTGGAGAGGGAAGCGCCGTAGACGAAGTCGATCTGACCGCCGACGCCCGACCAGAACTTGGTGCCGAGCGAATCGGCGCAAACCTGCCCGGTGAGGTCGATCTGCAAAGCCGAATTGATGGCGACGAAACGGTCGTTCTGCGAAATGACGTAGGGGTCGTTGGTATAACCTACGTCCATCATCAACACGCCGGGGTTGTCGTCGATGAAATCGTAGACGGCTTTGGAACCCATGAGGAACGTGGAAACCATCTTGCCGGGGTCGGTCTTCTTGGCCTCGCCGTTGACGACGCCTTTCTCGACGAGCGGCAAGACGCCGTCGGCGAACATTTCGGTGTGGATACCGAGGTTCTTATGGCCGCCCAACTGGCTCAACACGGCGTTGGGGATGGCCCCGATGCCCATCTGGAGCGTGGCGCCGTCCTCGATGAGCGCGGCGCAGTGCTTGCCGATGGCGGTCTCCACCTCGTTGGGTTCGGAGAACTTGGCCTCGATAAGCGGCGTGTCGTCCTGGACGAACATGTCGATTTTGGAGATGGGAATCATGGCCTGGCCGAACGCACGCGGCACGTTCTTGTTGATGACGGCGATGACGTGGTCGGCGCACTCGACGGCGGCCAACGTGGCGTCGACCGACGTGCCGAGCGAAACGTACCCGTGCTTGTCGGGCGGACAAACCTGGATCATCGCTACGTTGCACGGCACGGCGCCGCAACGATAGAGCTTCTGTGTCTCGCTGAGGAAGATGGGGATGTAGTCGGCGTCGCCGCTCTGGGTGACCTTGCGCACGTTGGCGCCGACGAAGAACGAATCGAGCTGGAAGATGCCCGTGAACTTGGGATCGGCGTAGGGCGCCGGACCCTCGGTGTGGAGATGGTGGACGTGGACGTCCTTCAACTCACCGGCCTCGCCGCGCGCGCACATGGCGTTGATAAGGCACTGCGGAGCCGAAGCCACGGAACTCAGATGGACGTGGTCGCCCGATTTGATCACTTTGACCGCCTCTTCGGGGGTGATGAAATGGATGGGGTTCTTCATGCTTTTATGCGGGTTGGATGATACTATTTACGTTTGACTTCGACCTGCTCGTAACCCTCGACGATGTCGCCGATGCGGATGTCGTTGAACGACTCGATGTTCAGACCGCAGTCCTGACCGACAGCGACTTCCTTGACATCGTCCTTGAACCGCTTGAGCGACCCGAGCTTGCCGGTGTAGATGACGATACCGTCGCGGATGACGCGGATGGGCGTGGACCGCTGGAGTTTGCCCTCGCGAACCATACACCCGGCGACGGTGCCGACCTTGGAAATCTTGAAAATCTCCAGGACCTCGACCGAAGCGACGATTTCTTCCTTCATGACGGGCTCGAGCATACCCTCGATAGCGTCCTTGATGTCGTTGACGGCGTCGTAGATGATGGAGTAAAGGCGGATTTCGATCTCCTCCTTCTCGGCGACGCGCCGTGCGGCGGCCGAAGGACGCACCTGGAACCCGACGATGATGGCGTTGGATGCGGCGGCGAGCAGGACGTCGGATTCGGAAATCTGACCCACGGCGGCGTGGATGACATTGACCTGCACCGTCTCCTTGGAGAGCTTGATGAGCGACCCGGACATGGCCTCGACCGAACCGTCGACATCGCCCTTGACGATGATGTTCAGCTCCTTGAACGAACCGATGGCGATGCGGCGTCCGATCTCGTCGAGCGTCACGTGCTTCTGGGTCATGATGCCCTGCATGCGCTGCAACTGCTCGCGCTTGTTGGCGATTTCGCGCGCCGAACGGTCGTCGTCCATGACGTTGAACGTATCGCCCGCCTGCGGAGCGCCGTTGAGACCCAGCACCTGCACGGGCGTGGAGGGCCCGGCGACGGTGACTTTCTTGCCGTCCTCGTTGAACATGGCCTTGACGCGCCCGGTGTAGGTACCCGAGAGCACGACGTCGCCGATGCGGAGCGTACCGCTCTGGACGAGGATGGTGGAGACGTAGCCGCGCCCCTTGTCGAGCGTCGACTCGATGACCGTGCCGACGGCTTTCTTGTCGGGGTTGGCCTTGAGGTCGAGCATCTCGGCTTCTAAGAGCACCTTTTCGAGGAGCTTGTCGAGGTTGAGACCCTTTTTGGCCGAAATCTCCTGGTCCTGGTACTTGCCGCCCCACGACTCGACGAGGTAATTCATCTGCGAAAGCTGCTCCTTGATGTGGTCGGCGTTGGCGTTGGGTTTATCTATCTTGTTGATAGCGAAGACCATGGGAACGCCTGCGGCCTGCGCGTGGTTGATGGCTTCGACCGTCTGCGGCATGACGCTGTCGTCGGCCGCGACGATGATGATGGCGACGTCGGTAATCTTGGCACCGCGGGCACGCATGGCGGTGAACGCTTCGTGGCCCGGAGTGTCGAGGAACGTGATTTTCTGACCGTTGAGCTCGACGCTGTAAGCACCGATGTGCTGGGTGATACCTCCGGCTTCGCCCTCGATGACGTTGGTTTTGCGGATGTTGTCCAAAAGCGACGTCTTACCGTGGTCGACGTGTCCCATGACGGTGACGATGGGCGGACGCGGCACGAGGTTCTCCTCGCTGTCGGCGTCCTCCTCGGCGATGGCCTCCTGGATTTCGACCGAGACGAACTCGACCTTGAACCCGAATTCCTCGGCGACGACGGCCAACGCTTCGGCGTCGAGCCGCTGGTTGATGGAAACCATCAGACCGAGGTTCATGCAGGCTGTGATAACCTCCGTGGGCGCAACGTCCATCATAGTAGCCAGCTCGCTGACGGTGACGAACTCGGTGACCTTGAGCGTCGAACGCTCCTGCACGGAACGCTCCATCTGCTCGTTCATCCGCTCGGCGGCCGCTTCGCGCTTGTCGCGGCGGTGCTTGGCACCCGTATTCTTGGCACCCTTGGCCGTGAGCCGGGCCAGGGTGTCCTTGATCTGCTTCGATACCTCCTCGTCGCTGACCTCGGGACGAACGAGGGCTTGGCTGTTCTTCTTGCGGTTACGCCGCCCCTCGCCCGGACGGGGTTGGTTGGGTGCGGGTTTGCCGCCCTGGGCGCCGCCGCGGTTGGGACCGCCCTGGCCGCCCGGCCGCTGGCTGCCGGGAGTGCCGGCGCCGCTCTGACCGCCGCCGCGCTGTGCCTTGGTGACGTCGACTTTTTCCTTGGAAAGACGCTTGCGCTTGTGCTTGCCGCCCGGAACGAATCCGGAAACGTCCATCGTACCGAGGACCTGCGGCCCGGTGAGGGTCACGGTTTCGGGACGGAAGATGTTGTCCTTGGGCGCTTCGGGCTTGGGCTCCTCGGCCTTGGCGGGCTCGCTCTTTTCGGCGGGCTTCTCGACGGGCTTTTCAACCGGTTTCGCGGCAGGCGTTTCAACGGGCTTGGCCACGACGGTTTCGGGAACCGCCTTGGGCTCGGGCTTCGGGGTCTCGGCGACCTTGGGCGCCTCGGTCTTGGCGGGCTCCGCCTTTACGACGGGCTTCGCGGCCGTCTTTGCAGCCTTGGGCTTGGGGTCGAGGTCGATTTTACCCAGGAACTTGGGCTGCTGGATTTCGTCGCGCACGTTGATGACGTTGCTCTTGATGACGACCTCTTTCTCTTCCTCCTGCGGCTTCTTGCCGCCCTCGATGGTAACGGTGGTCTGCTTCAGCGAAATCCGCTCGCGGATCGAATCGCGGGCACCCGACGCGGCGCGGTTGGCGCCGAACTCCTTTTCGAGGATCGCATAGGTGTCGGCGTCGACCTGCGTGTTGGGCGAACCGTCGCTCTTGATGCCCTTCTTGTGCAAGAAGTCGGTGATGGTGTTGATACCCACGTTGAACTCCTTGGCCACCTGAATGAGCCTTAATTTTCTTTCATTCCCCATATTGTGTGTTCTCCTTTCTTTGCGTGTAAATGCTATTCAAATTCGGCCTTCAGAATCTCGGCGACCTTCTGTGCCTGCTCCAACTCGAGGTCGGCGCGGGCGGCGATTTCCTCGACGGGAAGCTCCAGCACGCTCTTGGCGGTGTCGCACCCGACGTTCTTGAGGGCCTCGATGATCCAGGGTTCGATTTCGTCGGCGAACTCCGTGAGGGCGACATCCTCCTCCTCGACCTCGCGGTAGACGTCGATGTCGTAACCGGTGAGCATCTTGGAAAGGCGGATGTTCAGACCCCCCTTGCCGATGGCCAGCGACACCTGGTCGGGCTTGAGGTAGACGGCGGCGGTCTGCTTCTCCTCGTCGAGGACGATGGACGAAATCTTGGCGGGGTTCAGCGCACGCTGAATCATCAGCTGCGTGTTGGCCGTGAAGTTGACGACGTCGATGTTCTCGTTGCGCAGCTCCTTGACGATGGAATAGATGCGCGAACCCTTCATGCCGACGCATGCACCGACGGGGTCGATGCGGTCGTCGTAGGATTCGACCGCGACCTTGGCCCGCTCGCCGGGGATGCGGACGATTTTCTTGATGGTGATCAGACCGTCGGAAATCTCGGGAACCTCCTGCTCGAACAGACGCTCGAGGAACTGGCTGGCCGTGCGCGAGAGGATGATGCGGGGCTGGTTGTTGTTCATCTCGACCGACTTGACGATGGCTTTGATGGTGTCGCCCTTGCGATAGAAATCGTTGGGAATCTGCTCGCTCTTGGGGAGAATCAGCTCGTTCTCGTCGTCGTCGAGAATCAGCACCTCCTTTTTCCAGACCTGGTAAACCTCGCCGGTGATGATTTCGCCGACTTTCTCGGAATACTTCTCGTAGAGGTTGGCCTTTTCGAGGTCGAGGATGCGCGAAGCGAGGTTCTGCCGGAGCGACAGGACGGTACGGCGCCCGAACGACGCGAGCTTGATTTCATCGGCATACTCGTCGCCGACCTCGTAGGTGGAGTCGATGGCCTTGACCTCCGAAACGGCGATCTGCGTATTGGGATTCTCGACGGCTCCGTCCTCGACGACCGTGCGGTTGCGCCAGATTTCGAGGTCGCCCTTCTCGGGGTTGATGATGACGTCGAAATTCTCGTCGCTCTCGTACTGCTTTTGCAGGGCGTGGCGGAAGACGTCCTCCAACACGCCGATCATGGTGGGCTTGTCGATGTTCTTCAACTCCTTGAACTCGGCGAAGTTGCTGATAAGATTGAGATTGTCCATGGGGTTATTGTTTGTTTTGTATTTTTTTGAATTGCGGATGATTCGAGGTGAAAAGTTAAAAGTGAAAGGGGAAATGTTCGGTTCTTCTTAATCAAGGCGCTTTTCACGTTTCGCTTTCTACTTTATTTGAAGTCCAGATATTCGCGGGTGGACTTGACCTCGGCGAAAGGATACCGACGCGTGACGCGGACCAACTGCTTGCGCTTCTTGCCCTCGACGGCCTGCTTCTCCTCGTAGGAGAGGGTGAGGCTCTCATCGTCGACCTCGTCGAGCCGGGCCGTAATCTTCACGCCGCTGGCGAGCAGCACCTCGACGGGCCTGCCGACGAGCTTGCGGTATTGCCTCAGGCACCGGAGTTCGGAACCGATGCCGGCCGAAGCGACGGTGAGCGAAAAATCCTCGGCATCGCGGTCGAACTCCGCCTCGACGGCGCGGCTCAACTCGACGCAGGCGTCGATGGAAACCGACGAATCGCTGTCGATCAAGAGCTCGATTTCATTGCCCGGCGAACAATTGCAGCCCACTACGAACATGTCGGAACCTGCGAGCCTGCGCTCGGCGGCGGCGATGATTTTTTTTTGGTCGATCATGGCTGAAAAACGTAAGTCAACTTGTGTACAACTATGAAATAAGGGGACTTTGCGTCCCCTTATTGCGTGCGTCCTGTCTTTCGACACGACAAATGTACGAAAAAAATCCGATATACCAATATTATATAGGGATTTTTTTACGCTTCGCGGTGGCCGGAAGCGTAGGGCTTGATGATGCCGCGCTTCGACGAGCGGATGAACTCCAGCAGATAGTCGCGCTCGGGGCTCTGGGGCACCGAACGCTCGACCTCGCTGCACCCGTTCAGATAGTTCAGACCGCTCTGGAACAGGATGCGGCAGGCCTCGTGGATTTCGGCGATGCGCTCGGGCGTGAAGCCGCGGCGCGAAAGCCCGATTTTGTTGATTCCGGCGAAGCGGAGCGTATCGTTGCGGACGATGACGAACGGCGGCAGGTCCTGCCCGAGGAGGGCGCCGCCCTGAATCATGGCGTGCGCGCCGATGCGGGTCCACTGGTGGATGGCCGCGTGGCCGCCGATGACGACCCAGTCGTCGACATGGACCTCGCCAGCGAGCGAAACACGGTTGGCGATGACGCAATGGCTGCCGACGACGCAATCGTGGCCGACGTGGACGTAGGCCATCAACAGATTGCCGTCGCCGACGATGGTCGTGCCCGTGGATTTGGTGCCGCGGCTGATGGTGACGTACTCGCGGATGTCGTTGCAGTCGCCGATCTGGCAGGTGGTCACCTCGCCGTCGAACTTGAGGTCCTGCGGCAGGCACGACACCGAAGCCGCGGTGTGGATCTTACACTTCCTGCCGATGCGGGCCCCGTCGTGGATGACGGCCCCGGGACCTATCCAGCAATCGTCGCCGATGACCACGTCGCCCGCGATGCAGGCGAAAGGCTCGACCGTGACGTTGGCCCCCAACTTGGCGTCGGGGTGAACGTAAGCAAGCGGACTTATCATCTTACTGGCGGTTTTTGACGACCTGCGCCATCAACACGGCCTCGCAGGCGAGTGTCTCGCCGACGAACGCTTTGGCCTCGACCAGCGCAACGCCGCGGCGGATGGGTTCCAGGAGGTGGATTTCAAACTGGAGCGTGTCGCCCGGAACGACCTTGCGCTTGAACTTCACGCCGTCGATCTTCATGAAGTAAGTGGAGTAGTTCTCGGGGTCGGGCACGGTGTTGAGCACCATGATGCCGGAGCACTGGGCCATGGCCTCGACAATCAGCACGCCCGGCATGACGGGCTCCTCGGGGAAGTGGCCCACGAAGAACGGCTCGTTCATGGTGACGTTCTTGATGCCGGCCACCGACGAAGCGTCGCAATGGAAAATCCGGTCGACCAGCAGGAACGGCGGACGGTGGGGCAGCATCTTGCGGATGGCGTTGATGTCGTAGAGCGCAGGTTTGCGGCAATCGTAGGTGTAGCGGGGTTTCTCGCCGGCCTTGCGGATGGAGCGCTTGAGCTGCTTCATGAACTCCGTATTGGCGAAGTGGCCGGGGCGGGTAGCCCACACACGGCCCTTGATGCGCACGCCGAGGAGCGCGAAATCGCCCAGGAGGTCGAGCAGCTTGTGCCGTGCGAGCTCGTTGTTGCAGCGCAGCTCCAGGTTATTGAGGTAACCGGGCTTGATTTCGATGCCCGACTTGTTGAAAATCTTCTTGAGGTTCTCCTGCTCCTCCTCGGGCACGGGATTCTCGACCACGACAATGGCGTTGTCCATGTCGCCGCCCTTGATGAGGTTGGCCTTGATGAGGGGTTCCAGCTCGTGGAGGAAGACGAACGTGCGGCACGGCGCGATTTTCGATGCGTAGTCGTCGCTGGGCTCGAAGGTGGCATACTGGTTGCCGATGACCTTGGAATTGTAATCGACGTGCAGCGAAACGGAAAACTCGTCGTCGGGGTAGAGGATGATGGCCACGCCCTTTTCGGGGATGGTGTAGACCATCTTCTCGGTGACGTGGTAATAGGTGCGCTCGGCCTCCTGCTCGACGACGCCCGTGCGGACGATGGCTTCGGCGTACTCGCGGGCCGAACCGTCCATGATGGGGGCTTCGGGACCGTCGATGTCGATCAGTGCATTGTCCACGCCGAGCGTCCAGAGCGCCGACATGATGTGTTCGATGGTGCTGACGCGGTGGCCGCCGGCCTCGATGGTGGTGCCGCGCGAAGTGTCGGTCACGTTATCGCACAAAGCGGGAATTATGGGCTGTCCCTCGAGGTCGACGCGACGGAAAGCGATACCCGAATCGGCGTCGGCCGGGCGGACGGTCATGGTTACTTCGACGCCCGTGTGCAGCCCTTTGCCCGAAAAGCAAATGGGCGCCTTGAGCGTTTGCTGTTTGGTTGACATAAGCGTTGGTTTCTGAATATTTTGTGCCCAAAGATATAAAAAATCGCTAAAAAAAACTATTTTTGTCCGAAATTCCGACCGCCTGACATGACAGAGACACCCTCCGACAACAGACCCCGCCCTGCCGGACGGCCGCGCCTGAAGCTGCCGTTCGACAATCGGCACGAAGATGCCGGGGCCTGGGCCTACAACCACCGGATAGGGCTCTGCGTGACGCTGATAGCCTATCTGGTGCTGATGATCGTATTCGTATCGTCGAAGATAGCGGTCGGCCGCCGGGCCTCGACGCAGGGGATGTACATCGACATACAGACGCTGGCCGAGCTGGAAAGCGAACGCGCCCGGCTGGAAGAGGAAGTGCGCCGCCGGCAGGAACAGGACCCTGTCGACTGGAAGAGCGTCCGCAATGCGGCGTCGAACGAAAATGCGCTGAACGAAGAACTCCGTGACGACCGCGGGACCAATGCCGCGGCGCTGAACGATGCGGCTTCGGAAGCGGCCGAACGGATGCGCGCCAACCGCGAAGCCTACGAGCAGGGGTTGGCCGAAGAACAGGCCATCCGCCAACGGACGGGCTCGGAGGAGGGGACCGAACGGCAGGACCGCAAGATGAAAGGCCGCGTGACGGTGTCGTTCTCGCTGACGAACCCCGTGCGGACGTCGCGGCGGCTGGTGGTGCCGGCCTACCAATGCGAGGGCGGCGGCGAAGTGGAAGTGAGCGTGACGGTGAACCGCTCGGGCGAAGTGACCGCCGCCCATGTGGAATACGGCGGCGACGCGTGTATGCGCGAAACGGCCCTGCGGGCGGCCCGGGCGTCGCTGTTCAACATCGACCAGTCGGCCCCGGCGCGGCAGCAGGGGACCATTACCTACATATTCATACCGCAGTAAGATGATCGACTTTACAAGTGAACATATCGTGCTGGTCGGTGCGTTGCTGCTGTTCGTGGCGGTGCTTGCCGGAAAGGCGGCCTATCGTTTCGGTGCGCCCGCCCTGCTGCTTTTCCTGGGCGTGGGCATGCTTTTCGGGCTGGACTTCATTTCGTACCGCTCGGTCGAAGTGACCCAGTTCGTGGGAATGGTGTCGCTCTGCATCATCCTCTTTACGGGCGGTATGGACACGAAATTCTCGCAGATTCGGCCCATCATCGGCCCGGGCGTGGTGCTGGCGACGGGGGGTGTGGTCATAACGGCACTGATACTGGGCACGTTCGTGTGGCTTGTGGCGCCTGTGGCGGGTACCGAAATCTCGTTCACGGCGGCCCTGCTGCTGGCGTCGACCATGTCGTCGACCGACTCGGCGTCGGTGTTCTCGATTCTGCGAAGCAAGAAACAGGGCCTGCGGCAGAACCTGCGCCCGCTGCTCGAACTCGAGAGCGGCTCGAACGACCCGATGGCCTACATGCTGACGGTGCTGCTGGTGGGGGTGCTCTCGCGCTCGCAGGGCGAAATGTGCTTCGGGACGAACCTGGTGCTGTTCGTCGTGCAGATGGTGGTCGGCGCTCTGTCGGGCTATCTGATCGGCCGTGCGGCGGTGTGGCTCATCAACCGCATCAATCTGGCCAATCGCTCGCTCTATTCGGTGCTGTTGCTGGCTTTCATATTCTTTGCGTTCGCCTTTACCGACCTGATTCGCGGCAACGGCTATCTGGCCGTCTATCTGGCGGGACTGGTGGTCGGAAACCGCAAACTGGCGCAGAAACAGCCCATGACCATCTTCTTCGACGGATTCACGTGGCTGATGCAAATCATGATGTTCCTGATGCTGGGTCTGTTCGTGAACAGCGACGAACTGCTCCAACCCGAAGTGCTGCTGCTGGGACTGCTGGTGGGCGTCTTCATGATTGCGGTGGCGCGCCCGGCGTCGGTATTCCTTTGTCTGGCGCCGTTCCGCAAATTCACGACCAAGGCGCGGCTTTACGTTTCGTGGGTGGGACTGCGCGGTGCGGTGCCGATTCTGTTTGCGCTCTATCCGCTGATTGCCGAAGTGCCGCATGCCGGCCTGCTGTTCAACGTAGTCTTCCTTTCGACGATCATTTCGCTGGTGGTGCAGGGCACGACGGTGAGCGTGATGGCCAACCTGCTGGGACTTTCGTACGAGGAACGCGAATCGGCATTCAACGTCAACATGCACGAGGACATGAAGTCGGTGCTGACGGAAGTGGAGGTCAACGAACGCATGCTCGAACGCGGGCAACTGCTGCGGGAGATAGAACTGCCCGAAAACACGCTGGTCATGATGGTCTGCCGCGACGGCGACTACTTTGTGCCCAAGGGCAACACCGGGTTGCTGCTGGGCGACAAATTGCTGGTTATCTCCAACCGCGACGAAGAACTGGCCGCGTCTTACAAGGTTATGGGTATCTCCGAGGTGCGGAAGCTGTAAAAGGAGGGCATAGGTGAAATAAAAAAGCAATCGGTTTTTCCGATTGCTTTTTTTGTGGAGAATATCGGAATCGAAGTGCGCAGCACTCGCGGGGCGGCCTATGAAAATCAATCTATTTTCGCCCCGCAACTCGTGCTTTTGTGAGAATGGCGTTTGTGAGGTGGAAAAGATTGCGATGAGCGCAGCGGTTTTTTGCGGCGCGGGAAAGGCTTTCGGAAAGATATGCGGAATTGGCCTCGCGATGTTCGTCCGATCTCTTTGCTGCCGCAGGCATCCGAACGAAGAAACGAAAATGTCCGATAGCCGCGAATGCGGTTTCTTTTGTTTCCGGGCGGTATTCGCGCATGAATCCGCGCTTTTCCCCGGAAACAAAAAAACTGCAAACATTTGTTTGCAGTCTGTCGGACATTTTGCCCTTCGTGGAGAATACGATTCGTGAACCTATCCTCCAAAATCCTTATTATCAAGGTGATAAATATGCCGATAGTCGCGCAGTAACGCTTCTGTAACGGTTTCTTGTCGGCAATAGTCAAGCTATTGTCAGTCAAGTGTCTGCTCGTTTAGTTTACTACAATGCAAAGATATATATTCTTATGAGATTTCCCAATAAAATAGTAAATGTATTTTTGAAACAAAGTATTTAGCATGTCCTAAAAAGTTCGTCTTTTCCCTGTGAGAAAGCATCCAAATAAGTGTAGGCAATTTGTATGTACTTTTCTTTGAACAGATGTTTTTTGCGGGGCGACCATTCCTGTATTTTTGTGATGGTTTGCTTCAAATCAATACAAGGATTTTCTTTTCGGGCATAAGCTACCGAGGCAAGTACTTCGAGAGACAATGCCGATTGAGATCCTGTTATCAATTTGATCAACTGTTTCAGTCGCGCAATTTGTTCCGGTTTCAGCTTGGTTTTTACGTACTCGCTAACTTCTTTCATGGTGCTGTATTGCAATTCTAACGCATCGAAAGCACCGATATTCATTTGGTCAAGTCCTTTGAGGTATTTTCCATTCACATCATGGAGAATATGCCCTACTTGCGGGCAATAAGGCCCATAATGGGTTACAGCGAAGTTCAACTTCCCGAACGATGGTTCACCGAGAAGCTGCATGAAGTAGGCTAATTTGTTTGCAACGAACAAACTGCTGTTTTCACCCAAAGACTCGTAGTAGAATAATGCATATAGCAACAAGGCTCTGGCTGGAGTCAGTTGTGCTTCCTTATGATTGGTTTCTCGTTTTAACAATTCGCCGACAGCTTTGTTAGTTGGACATTTCCGATATTAATATAGTTCGGATCGCAAGTTGCGCTCATCATTAACGGATGCAATTTTAATCATTGCATCAGAAAGATCTGTTATTTCAATATCAATAATTCATTTTAAATTTATTATATGGACTATACCGACCGGATTCCTCAAAATCTTTTTTGAGTTTGTACAGGTCTGATTTTGGGTCAGCAATATCTCCGCGATAATTCTTATAGAATTGCAATATATGCAGATACTTTTTGTTATCCGTCAACTCTTCTATGTGGTTAAAGTCATTCTTAAAGATTATCGGATATAGTTCTGCTCGCTCTGCATCAGTCAACTCTGACATCGCTTTCCGCCACTCCTGAGTATATCCTAAATATTCAAAGAAGAACCTGAACAATAGGAATGTCTCAGGCATAATGAGCAATTCCATATACTCCTCTTCATTGCGACCAAAGGCTTTCTCAAAGAAGGAAACACCTCTGCCTATTTTACCTTTAGTAGCATTGAGAATAGCCTGAACCGCACGGATATATTTGCGATTCCAATACTTACCTATATAATCCCTGTCGTGGCTATGTTCTCCTGTAATCGGATGATACTTCATCGGGAATGAATATATGCTAACATTCAATTTTTCACATAGATCCACATTTATTTGCATACGATGATACAATTCTTCCGGCTTATCGGTAAAATTGTAGAGAAGGTAATTGGAAAAGTCTTTCATTCCACACTTTTCACTCATCTTAATAGCTTTCGTATATTCAGGTTCTGTTTTGATATTATCAAATGCTATACGAAGTGGACGTACCGGTATCTCTGCCAATAATTTAACAGTACGCCTATTAAATAATCTTGCATCAACCCCTTGGTTGAAGTCTACAAAACGCAGGCGCCCTAAACGTTTCTTGAACTTAACATCAAAATAAGGTGCAAAATCCTTATATGTAGCGATCAACGCTTCACGGGTGCAAGTTTCGGGATGCAAAAGCCCATGTTTTTCTCGTAATGCATATATTTCAGTCCTCGTATTTTCGTTGAACGATTTGAAGGTGCTAAGTTCTTGTAGCAGCTTGAAAGATTTACGAATGTACGCACGGTTATTAATTCCCAGACGAAGATTCCTGATGGCGATTGTATACCAATTCGGCTCAAAATATTTAGCTCCTTTTGTAAACCCACAAGATTTGATGTCCTCGATAATGTCTTCTAATCTGTTTGAGGCTAACACATTATTGTCCATCAGCAAAAGATTTTGCTGCTCGCCATAAAGTCTCCGTGTTCGATCAATGCGCTCCCGTAAAGGTAAATATTCTTGATATTCTGGTTCAATGCGCCATACTGCACAAAAAGAACACTTGCGAATACAGCCTCTTGTAGAGTAGCTGTAATATGCGCCACTATCTGGATAGACATAATCTATCTCATCAAGGATAGAGTAATCCAACGGCAGTTCATCAATAATATATGGATTATCTTTGTCAATATCTTTATACGGTGTATGGAGTGTGCCGATATGAGGACGAATGCCTGTCGCCTTTTCAATCTCATCCGGTTGGATAGATGCCATTACACCTCCAACCATAATGTTCTTCGTATCTTTCACCATCGATTTTGCAAACTCAATAGTCTCAATGGTGATATCCCAATAGAAAGTAAATAGCGTTGTTACTCCAACCCAATCCCAACGAGGGTATTTCTTATACTCTCCTGAATGGTAGAATTTCTTATAATATTCGACCCAAGGTTCTAATATCGGAGCAATCTCGGAATCCTCAATGCCTACCTGTTCTAAATACGCATACTTCCTATATCTGATATATAGAGCAATTTTGTCTGAACGCAGCTTCCAGTTTATGGAGCCGTCAAGATTTGACAGTTTTGCCACGCATTCCTCGGTGATTTGATTGATAACAAACTCTTTCAAATCCCCTTTGTAAAAGACGACATCATCTCCACGCAACCTAAAATAGGTTGCGAGTTTCATTAGCCCGATTGGAGGAAATTTATTCTTGTAATTGGGCTCAAGCAGTAATACCCGGCGATTCATCGCGTCAAATCCTCCTCGATAACTTTTATCAGAGCATCTCTCTGACGCTCATCAGGTATAGCATTTGCAATAGACGCATATATCCGTCCAATGAGTTTTCGTTCAGCCTTACTAAACCGTGAGTATGTAGGACTATCTGTTCTAAATTTCGTCTTCTCGGTTGTTTCTTGTCCTTCTGGTTTTGGCGGGACAGATTTAAATGAATCATCTTTCTGTTCCGCTTTGGGAGTTAAATTATCAATAATCTTTTTGAGAGAAGAATCTGTTTCTTCTATCTTTTGCTTTTTGCGTTCAAGTTGTTTTAGTGCCTCATCAGACTTCCGCTTATAGTCTTCAAATTGTTGCTGCAAATCCTCTTTCTCCTTTGTGGAGAAATAGCTATCCTTCTGCTTTATCTTTTCCTCGATTTCCTCTTTTTTGGCGATTATCTTTAAGTTCTTATTGATATCTGATGCGTCATAGCATAATTCTCGAAGTTTTAGAAAATTCTGTTTTACGCTTTTTTCAAATGAGGCAAGTGCGGCATTTTCCCCAAAATAATCTCTACGCGAGTTCGGAATAAGATCTTTGCTTATAGCATGAATTTCTCCAAAATAATAAAATGAGAATCGCTGGTCAGATGTGTTAGCAAAGAATTTTTTGCAGATTTCCTCATCGCCAATCTGAATATTCTCTTTACGCAATCGAATACCACGAGCGATATTCTTCTGCTTCATCTGTCCTTTCAGTCGAGACAACGAATACCATCCCCAATAAATAATATTGCCATTATCATCCTTTGAAAGCAGAAAGTCTACTCCGAGAATATCATCAACTTTTTTCTTCCCGCCCTGATTGTCTTCGTAGATGCCGGGCGTGTATGGCTTATAAATTTGCTCTCCGTTGATGTAAATATTATAAATATCGACTTTTAAACCATTTTCCCTCGCAAATTCATTGATCTGGTAACGATAATAAAATTGCGAGGATATATCAACAGGCGCAACCATCGAGAGATAATTCTTGACGCGCTCAACATTGAGCAATTCGTCAGAGGTTACATTTTCCAGAATAACCTTGAAATAGTGTTTATCCGACGCCTCTTTTTTTGTAATAGTGCCTGTTACACGTGCCAAAACATCAACCGCCTCTTCCGAATTGTTGCGGTCATTGATTATTTGCTTTAAAAGGTCTGCGTCCCAAGTCATAATTGATTTGACCTCCTCGCCTGCGTATGTCGTCTCGAATATAAGCTTTGAGCAATAGCCCAATCCGCCTAAACGACCAATGCCTCGAAATCCTTTATCTTCTCCTCTTTTCTTTGTCGAATGAGCAATGTTCCTTAGAATAGGAATGACCTTGTCAGATGATATCCCTGTTGCGTTGTCTTCAATAATAATACAACGTTCTTCGGGGCTAATAGTAATGTGAATCTCATCTTCACCTGCATTTATCAGTCCTTCAGCAACAGCCTTATCAACTTGATCCGCAGAGTTCTGTATATATTCTCGATATATAAATCGACAATCTTCATACATACCGAGAGTTAAGGATTCTATAACATCTTTTCCTATTCTTGGGTTATCAGTCATAGCGGTTTAATCAAAATATTTATAGATAGGTAGCGGGAATTTTATATTTAGCATGGAACGAAATATAGGATTTTGAATAATGTATTCACCCTGTTTCATTCTGGTCAGCATTGTCTTATACACACTGGGGACAAAGCGGAAATCTTCGCGTGATATTTCTATTGCGTTTGTCCGACCAAATGCCTGTGTTGCACAGTTTCCTTTTATTCGGCGGTGTATATCGCTAACAAATTGCTCTGCTCCAAATAATACAATACCTAATGAGCGACCTCGTTCAGTGATGTCAAGCAACTGATGGAGGATGGGTGAGGATTTTGGAACATCCGTAGATGCGTATTTGTTCAACTCATCAATAAAGATTACTATGCGGTCAGGAATATCGGAATCTACACGGTTCGTAGAACCCAACTTGAGATTATAGACTGCTCGCATAACATCGCCGAAAACAAAGCCTTGTGATTCTTCGTCAAGTTTAGCAACATCAATTACCATCACATCGTTTTTGCCAATCTCTGCAATTTGGTCTCGCAGACGTACACCACTACTACCTAATTTGTTAGTAAACATCTGCTGGCATTTTTGATAGCTCTTATTGAATAAACGATAAAACTTGCGCCAACTCATCACGGATATTTCTTTGCCAGCTTTGCTGACTTTATCCGATTGCGTTTGTTTATATAGTTCATTTTTGAAATCCTCCCAAGTCTCAATGCCATTAAAACCTCCACCGTTTGATATAATGAAATTGATTATAGACTCTATTGTGTCATTTGGGTCGTCAACATTCGCAAACAACAAGTCAAGGCATTCCTTATCTTCGTCCGTTTCAAATAGATATTTATATTGCAACGCATTCCCAGCATCAAGCCGAGTCTTTATAACATCTTCTTTTTCGTAAGTATAAGAAGTAAAATCTTTTGAATATGGATAAAAGTATTTTACCTGTTTGAATGGCTCTAACTCCAATTCTAATATATCATAGATGGGTTTTATCTTTTTCAGTTCATCCTTGCGAGTGTTCTTCTGGTCGATCTTCAGTAAATCCGTACCCTTTACGTTAATCATGATGAAAGCAATAGACTCTTTCTTATCTTTAGCTGCATAATCTTGAATTGCTTTCATCAGGAACATGGCATATGAGGTCTTGGAAGCTAAACCGGATATACCAGATATGTTTAAATGCGCACCCTCCGGCCCAATAAGGAAATGGGAGTTGAAAAATACAGGAAGCGTCTGCTTGTTTGCGCCTTCATACATCTCGATATATCCAGCCGGAAGTTTATGTTTCACATTATTCAAGCCAAGAGCTTCCATTATCTCATCACGTTCGGCAAGATATACTTTCTTACCTTCTTGAACAGGAATGTAGATATTCTTCGTGTTGCCTACTACTTTACACTTCACATAGTTCATACCGATACGCTCTGTGTATGAAGTGGAATCCACCTGTCCAAAATCACTTGATATATAGCCGGCCAATGCACTTGGAGAATCCGTCATATGAGAGATTTCCTCAATCACGCCAAATGTCTTTGTCGGTTCTCCATCTGCATCCTTTACATGCTCGACGACGACAACATCAAAGGGCTTTAATTTCAAATCCTTTCGAGTCCAAAAAGTAAACTCTTCAATCGTTGACGGCTGTTTTTCGGTTGCTATGATTTTGCCAATCGCTTCCATGCCCTTAAAATAAATTGATAAAACTTATATCACTCTTAAAACGACTTTTACAATAACATTCAGTCATATAAACTGGATAAAGATGATTTGCCCATCGAGCATCATTGCCATAACAAACCGGGTTACGTTCATTTATGATGTTAGCTGTAATCATATCTATTTCATCAGATTCAAGCCCGTTTTCTGCTTCTGTACCAGTCATAAGCATTTTTTCAATCTTTAAGATGCCAGAGTAAGGGGTTGTTGTATATTTACGATCTCGAATCCGTACATACCAAATGGCGAAATTTACATTTCCCCATTCCTCTCCCGGTTTCCACATAAAGGCAGGCGTCCGATAGAATAACGGCAGTTTCGCAATTTGTCCCGCACTGCTTTGATTTTTATTATCTTTCATCAGATTGGGATTAAACCGTTTAGACACACCGACTACATGCCGATAGTTGTTGCGAATTCGTGCCAATTCTTTATAATCGCCCGTTTTCATGGGCTTATATTGTATTGAGCCATCTTTGATAAGATAGTGCTCTTGCGTAAGCAAATGCTTACTCATCATCTCGGCCACAATGCGCTTTTCGCATTCAATCATCTCATCTTGAATTCGGGCGATGCCTTTGTTTTCAAGGGTTTCATTGCCTTCAATCTTCGTTAAGTAGGAAAGCACTTTCCCAAACTTGTTTCCGGAGTTCTTAATAAAAGGCAACTCGTTTAGCTTGTTACACAGATTATTAAAATATACTCCATTATCGATACCTTCATCGTTAGCTGTTACTGGTAAGCAAACTACCGGATATGCTTCTTCGAAAACTTTACCAAAATTGCGAAACGTATTGTCATCGTTCATTTCTCTGCCACAGCAGGAAACGGATATTTGACCGCTAACGATTGGAAATACTTTTTTATCGTATTGTATATCATCAACCTTATAAACCCGACGCGAACCATCAAGAAAGAATTTGAACAGTGGAGGCATTGCTTTCATCTTTTCAGCCAAAGGTCTCATATCTCTCATTTGAGGGTCATGTATGCTTTCGGCAAATTCTTTCATATTGATATATGAATCCTCTCTCGCCTCGTATTCAATATTCGGGGGCAACACATTGTCATAGCAATACTTGAACGACGCAAAGCATTCACCTTGTGTTTCCTTTGCTATATAATCCAAAAGTTTGCCCATGCTTTTAATACTTTATTGTATCCCCAAGGAACTTACTCTATTTCCAGAATATATGGATTAGTTTCAAAAATAATAAATTTATTCTATTTGCTGATACGTACGACTTATTTTATTAGACCAATATTTGCATAATGTTAATATATTTTATCTTCTTTTAGAAAATCCTCCAATGTTTTTATTGTATAATTATTCTCATATAACAACATATTATCTCTCTTTGAAGTCCAATTGTATCTATTCGAAACGCTGTTATCAAGGTGTTCCAGATAACTGTTTATTTTTATAAGCCATGGCGCAATATCTTTTTGTAGCCGAATTAGAACTTGGCTCGTATTATAATCCTGAGCTGTAATGCAGCCTTGAGTACCACATTTTTGCAAATGTGTCTGTTTATCTGCGTTTATCGCAATCTTCAAATATATACAATCCGTAAATAACGACTCTATTGCAAATTTATCTCTTATGAATAATTGAAGCGTTTGCTTTACTTTCTCTTTCGAACAAAATGTCGTATAATCCAGATTGAATATAAATGCTATATTCTGGCGACATATGTATATCGATTGATCTAAAAGCGGCTCGGATACCGATTCTGCCAGATTCTCAATGAGCCGCTTCATACTGTTTTGCATGATTAGCAGTTGCCCATATATGCTCACTAACTGAAAGAACAGTTGATCCTGATTATCTCTTTTCAATGTAAGATAATGCCGTACCTCACTCAAAAGCACGACTAAGGTACTGGCGAACGCACCGCTGGAAAGCGTAAAAAAGAGATCATTGGATATCCAATCGGATTGTACAATGATTAACTTCATTTCCGCATTGATGAAGATGAAGTAAGTCAGTATCATGAGTATTCCCGACAAAAATATCAGAAACCTAATCATTTTCACACTTGCGCTCATAGAATTATATCTATCAGATTGAATTTCAGAAGATTTTTCGTATATCCATTGATAGAAACTCCTCGGCACTTATGCCACCATCTCCGACTATCAAAGTCGTTCGAGGGTTGAATGTCCTTTTGAATGTTTCCAGTCCGGCCGTATTTTTCTCGGCATTACTCTTGACCTCTATGGCGACGACCGAACCTTTCTTGCGCAGCACGAAATCCACTTCATCGTTGCGTTCTCGCCAGTAGAAGACTTCGAACCGATGCACAAACGCTTGGCTGATGATATATGCTCCGATACTCGATTCGAAAACATGTCCCCAAACTTTGCGGTCGAGGATTGTTTGCTCGAATGTATTGGGGTTGTAGATTGTTTTCAGTGCATTGTTGTAGACCTGAAATTTAGGGATGCTCGATCTTCTGCGAGCTGTGTCGATGCTATACTTCTGCAATCCATTCAGCATTCCTGATTCGTCTAACAACTGAACATAGCCTGCCAGTGTGGCAGTGTTACCTGCGTCCTGCAATGCACCCAACATTTTTGTCAGCGACAAGAGTTGTCCGGAATAGGCAGCACCCAATTCGAAAGTCTGACGCAGCAAAGCCGGCTTGCCGATGGGGGTATCCATCAGAATATCTTTGTTAATAGTTGCCTCCACAATGGCTGACTGAATGTATTGCCGATACCGTTCTTCGTCGCCGATAAGGGACGCTGCACCCGGGTAACCGCCGTAAAAGAGGTACTGATCGAGCGTAAATCCGAAACCGTCCCTCATTTCGGGATAACTCCAATGTGTCATCCGAATTTCCTCGAAACGGCCGCCTAACGACTCCGAAAGTCCTTTCTCCAATAGTACACGGCTGCTGCCAAGCAGCAAAACTTTTATATTGCGATCGTGAAAAGTGTCGTCATCCCATTCTTTTTTGACAACCTCACTCCAATTGTATATTTTCTGGATCTCATCGATAACAAGAAGTATACTTTCCTGTCCTCGACTCTCTTTCAGACTGCGTACGGCAGCCCAACAATTCGATACCCACGCGTTGTTCGTCGCAGGAACATTGTCGGCAGAATAAAATTGGTACGGTATGTCCAACTCCTGCAAGACCTGTTTCACTATGGTCGATTTACCCACTTGCCGGGGCCCCATAACAACCTGAATGAACTTGCGTGGTTCTTCAATACGTTCTCTAATCGTAAGATATTCAATTCTTTTATACATGTATTTACATTTTACGCAGTGTATTGCGTAAATTCACGCAATACAAATATAGTGATAAAATTTATATGAATACGCTTGATTCATTTAGAATATTAACAAATCACTCAGGATATTACGAACCGCTGTTCTGAAAAACGACTAAGAGCAAAAGGATAAACTTTCTTCACAAGTAACAAGCAGTCGAGAGATTATGCGCTTGACAAATAGTTAAAATATACAGGAACTTTACGGTATCATCGGCTGCCCCGATCCCTGATAATAATATAGTAATTGGCAATTATACCACATTGCTTTTTTCAATATTAATTACCGTCTCGAATCTGCCTAATAATTCGGTTACCTCCATTTTGCTGTCTTCCTATCGTGTCGTGGCGTCGTTATGTTGCAGGTGCGAAGGTGTTTACGAGGTCTTCACGGACGTACAAGGTCGAGCCTTGCGGTTCGGCGAAAAATCTTCCCTGCGTCCTGCGGTTGCGAGGTATTTTTCGTCGAAACCTTGTACGTCCTAACCTCTACACCGAAAAGCCCCTGAAACGAAACGACCGATACGATCGAAAGACGCATAAAAAAAATGTCGGATAAACGAGAGGCAGATTAGGATAAGAAACTCACTTCCTCCACTCTCAAATCCGCATCAAACTCAAAAAAAGCAGTAGACATGAAAGCGATAAAGATTCTCAAAACAGCATTACGCGCCTTTGCAGCCGTCCTGTATGCCGTTGTGCTTTGGGTAGTGTATTTCATCGTCGGAATGATCGAAGCCCTAATAAGCGGCGTGTTGCAAATCGTGTGGGGTATTGTCCTGTTCGGTGTCTCTCTCGCAACTGTCATCGGAGCTTTTGTTTGGATATTAACATTTTAATAAGATTAGGCTATGTACGTAACGATTGAATCTTTCTTCTGTCCCTATTGCGACGAGGTGGCGGAAATTTT
>ERZ778495.850-NODE-850-length-24891-cov-5.317724_pt1 | contig 24891 bp, 23 predicted proteins | sample MGYA00433100_ERZ778495 | MGnify/ENA primary metagenome ERZ778495 (study PRJEB29527, sample SAMN07138962) | mouse gut metagenome | material: feces | host: mouse | place: China:Nanjing | collected 2016-01-25 ...
TTAAAGGGGTGTGGGGGAGGGTGATTGATGCGGGGGGGTGTGGAGGTTGTGTGCTGCAAAGTTACGCCATGATTTGTCACGCAAAGGTGCGATAATGTCGCTTAGCGCAGATAATTCAGAAATATTTCCATGTGAGTCGGGGCGACTTCGCGGATGCGTGCGCGCAGACGCAGACGGCGGTTGTAGATTACCTCTCTGCGCTCGCCGAGCATCAGACACATTGAGGGAATCGACAGGCCCAGAGCGTTGTAGAGAAACAGTCGCGTGTCTGACTCCTTGAGGTCGGGCATCTCGGCGCGCAGGCAGCTCATGAGGCCGTCGGCGGTGTCATCGAGATGCTTTTCAAGCCTTGTCACGAAGTCGTCCGACGAGGCCAGTTCCGAGATGGCTCTGAGTGTGTCGCGCGCGGCCTTTGACTTGACCGACTCGTTGGCATAATTCTCGTAATAAGTGTCACACAGGTGTGAGAGTGTGTTGAGATGCAGCTCCTCAAGGTCGTGGAGGGCGGTGCGCAGTTCCGAGGCTGTCAGCATGTCCTGCTCCTGACGACGGCGGCGACGTATGGTGGCCGTGCGTATGTATATGGCAATCGCCGACATTACGGCTATGGCAAGAGCGGAGATGAGTATTATCACTACGCGCTGAAAGCGGATGGTCTGCTCGCGCATAAGCACCTCTTCGTAGTTAAACCGCACGACCACCGCTCTGACATCTTCCTGAAATGTTGAGCGGAACTCTTTTCTTCTCCTGTCCTTAAGCCGGAAGGACACATATGGTATAAGCCGCTTGTTTATGGTGTCAAATGTCTGGTTTATGATCGGTTCGCGGTATTCTTCCCTGTAATAGGTTATGAAATCATTGGCATTTTCATCAAGGCCTTGTTCCCACAGCAACCAGGCTACAAGATGGGCGTTTTTTGCGGATATATTGGCCGAATCGCTGGAAATATACTCACGCCACCCATCGTCATTCTTAATTTTTTCGGAAAGATTATATGGATTGAAGCCTTTGAGCCCATCAATCATAAGCCATGATGTTACATCAGGAGAATTGAAATTTTCCAACTGCCGATACAGCCGTTCGCTCCGTCGCTCGAGTGTATCGGCATAGAAATAACAACGAGTCGTGTCGTTGTCGTTAAGTATTGATGCATAGTGCTTTATTTTGTCGGCATGAATGGCTGGCCTGTCTTCGGGAGCATGATAATTGGTAAAACCTGACAGTATGGCATACATATTGTCATAGTCGTGATATTTTTCGTATACCTCGCATGCTTTAACGGCATAGTGACCCTTCTCGTTGTTGTCGCATATCGAGTCGCAAAGATTCATCATGCCTACTCTCGACAGTGCGAGCACACTGTCGTTGCCTGTCTGCTCGGCACATTTCTCGGCATGAAGAAACGCATCCATGGCTTCGGGATAGTTGTGGAGATCGAGTTTGGCTTTGCCTTTCAAATAGTAGGCGTATGCCTTTTGAGGGCCAAGTTGCTCAATATCAATGCTATCAAGAATTGCAAGAACTGAGTCTGAATGATTATTTATCAATGACTCGGCCCTTGCAATACTGTTTTGTTCGGAAGCGGATTGGTTAGAGCAAGAACAAATTGTCAGTAATATGATAAGAAAAATGTAGATATGTAAGATTCGCATGTCGCAAATTTACACAAATAAGAGCGATAATCAAATAAATACAAATGTTTTTGAAAAATCACAAGGCTCCAAGAGGGTTAACAATAAATCTTTTATTTGATATTAAAGCCTCTAATCCAACAGTATAGGCATATTCATATTCTTTATCGCCTACTTTTTGAATGATATCCAGGCATACATAAACTTCACTGTCGCTCTTTGCATGTCCATAGCATGCTCCATAGTGTTCATCTTTTCTGCATTGATAGCTCGCTCTATATGCTTTCATATCGATTGGGAATTGATATATATAAGACGTGTAATATCTTACTCTAAAGCCCCGAAAGCTGATATTTCCTTCGTGTAGAGAGCCGTAGGGCCTAAATCTTATATAATCTTCTGATGCAAATCTGCTTATAGCAGGCTTAATAAAATTTACATTTTTTATTCGATTAAAAAATTCAGCAGAATCAAGCATCGTTATCGGTATGAAAGATGCTTCTTCGCAGTTTTCATCTATACTTTTCCAGTAAGTGGTGTCTGAAAGTTCGTCTTCTGAGCAGTTGTCAGAAGAGATAATCTGGGGCTCTATGGTTGTGACGTCATTATTTTGTTCAAGAATTTCATCAGCATCCGATGAGCATGACACTATGCACAGGACCGAGAGGAGCAGTGCGATGAACTGCAGTTTGATTAAATGTTTCATAAAATGTGAGATTTTTGTTGGTTGATGATGTCGCAAAGTTATAGGAAGAAGTGGATGATTGCAAAAAAACAAAGCTGAAAAATATTCATCAATACGTTTGTAAATCATTGTTAATTAGTAGTTTGTTTGGTGGTGACGTGTGGTGAAATTCATCAGGCTGAAATCACGTGGTTTTCAGCCGTATAACGGATGTGGGATGAGTCTTGCAAATGTTAAAAAATGTGATAGAAAGGGGCGCGAGCGGAATTATTGAGTAATTTTGGATCTCGGTTTGGTCCTCCTCTCCCTCGACCGATTGTCACAGCCAATAATATTATCACATATAATTCTGAATGAGCAGAAAACGCAAAGAGCTCCCCACTCTCGAAGGGGTCAAGATAACCGATGTGGCCGCCGAGGGCAATGCCCTGGCGCGCGTCGATGATATGGTAGTGTTTATTCCGTTTGGCGCGCCGGGCGATGTGGCCGACGTCAAGCTCGACCGCAAGAAGAAGTCATATGCCGAGGGGCATATAGAGCGTCTTGTCGAGCCTTCGCCTGTCAGAGTGGAGCCGCGCTGCGAGCACTTCACCGTATGTGGCGGCTGTCGCTGGCAGCATCTGCCGTATGAATTTCAGTTGCAATGCAAGCAGCGTCAGGTCAAGGACGCGCTCGAGAGGATAGCCAAGGTGCCGTTTCCCGAAATCACCCCCATACTCGGGTCGGAGGAGATATGGCACTATCGCAACAAGATGGAATATACTTTCTCATCAAAAATGTGGCTCACATTTGACCAGATGAGATCAGGCGTGGAGTTTCCCGACCGCCGCGCAGCCGGATTTCACATCCCGGGCGGATTTGACAAGGTGCTCGACATCAACGCATGCCATCTTCAGGACGATCTCGGCAATCGCATACGCACATTTATAAAGAATTACGGCAAGGAGCACAATCTGGAGTTTTACGACATACGCGCCAACCACGGCTTTCTGCGCACACTCATGATACGCATAGCTTCGACCGGCGAGGTGATGGTGCTTATGGCCGTCGGAGAGGACAATCCCGAGGCCATCGAGGCACTGATGAAAGCCGTCGACGCGGAGTTTCCCGAAATCACTTCGCTGCAATATGTGATCAACACCAAGGTCAACGACACCGTGGGCGACCTCGACATCGTTACGTGGAAAGGTCGTGAATATATCGAGGAGGAGATGGAAGGGCTGCGGTTTCGCATCGGTCCCAAGTCGTTCTATCAGACCAACTCACGTCAGGCTTACCGCCTGTACAGCGTGGCTCGTGACTTCGCGCGTCTGACGGGCGATGAACTCGTCTATGACCTCTACACCGGCACCGGCACCATCGCGCTCTTCCTCGCGCGCTCATGCCGCCATGTGGTTGGTGTGGAGTATGTGCCCGAGGCTATCGAGGACGCCAAGGTCAATGCCCGTGTCAACGGTCTGGATAATACCGAGTTTTATGCCGGAGATATGAAAAATGTGCTCACGGCCGAGTTTATAGAGCGTCACGGCCGTCCCGACGTGATGATAGTCGACCCCCCGCGAGCCGGCATGCATGAAGATGTAGTCAAGGTGATACTCGAAGCCTCTCCGGCCCGCATAGTATATGTGAGCTGCAATCCGGCCACACAGGCCCGCGACCTCGCCTTGCTTCATGAAAAATATGACATCGAGGCCGTGCAGCCTGTCGATATGTTCCCCCACACACAGCACGTCGAAAACGTCGTCGCCCTGACTTTGCGGTAAAAACAGGGGGAGGATATCCAAAAGGACAAAAGGCTCAGAAGAGACAAAAGTTTTTTTATTTCATAAAGCACTTGCTTTGCCTATGAATTATGAAACTTTTGTCTCTTCTGAGTCTTTTGTCCTTTTGTATCTCCCTAAGATGATATTTCAGAAACAATTAAAAAAGCACCCTCTGCCTCGCGCAGAAAGTGCCCGTAATTATAATCATCAATTCTAATTATCGGTATGCTTTTATGAGCCTTGATCATCAGGCGGTGTCAGCAATCTTAGATTTGACATTAATGGTAAAAAAAGGAATGAACGTTTCTTAAAAAAAGTATCAGATAATGGCTGAAGATTATTTGCTGTGTAGTTTTAGTAAAAATTTAATTGTAGACTATTACTTGCGTGTTTTCCGATAGTACCGTGTTATTTTTCTAATGCAAAATTACTGCATTAATCGGTTATGCGCAAGAGCTTTAACTCTAATTGATTAAACCGGGGCGCAGTTTAACATCCGCCCCGTCGGCGGGGTGGATTTTGGCTGTAAATTTACTAAAATAATGTAAAAAACGGTTGTGGGGTATGGATTGCCCTTCGGTCAGCCGGGCTGAGATGCTGAGCCGGCGTCAGCGTCCTTGTGCGAGCGTGCGGAAGAATTCTTCGCGCAGAGAAGCTGACTCTTTGAACGCTCCCGCGCTCTCGACCGTAGTGGTGGCCGACATCTGTTTTTCTACACCTCGCATCTTCATGCACAAGTGGTCGGCTGTGCATGCCACAATCACGCCCTTTGCTCCGAGTTTCTCCATGACTATTCGACATATCTGCGCAGTCATGCGCTCCTGTACCTGCAGACGGCGGGCGTAGAAGTCGACCAGGCGGGCGAGTTTGCTAAGTCCGATGGTGCGGCCGTCGGGGATGTATCCTATCGACACTTTGCCGTAGAATGGGAGTATGTGGTGCTCGCACAGCGAGTAAAACTCAATGTCGCGCACAATCACCATGTCAGACCCCTCGTGGGTGAATATGGCCTCGTTGATAATCGTGTCGGCATCCTGACGATAGCCACGTGTGGCATATACCATGGCTTTGGCGGCGCGCATAGGGGTCTTGATCAGTCCTTCGCGTTCTATGTCCTCACCAAGCAGAGTGATTATGGCCTTATAGTGGCGCGCGATCTCTGCGATAGTCTCGTCTGAAATGTTGGATACCTGTGTGCTCATTGTCGGATGTTGATGGTTGGATTGAGAGGGGGCTAATCTGGAGGTGAGAGGGGTGTCTATCAGTCGTGGGGCATACTTATACGGTCGCGTACCACGCGTATCTCTTTGCTGTAGGCGGGAAATGCCTTGCGCAGCTCCTCGGCGGCGGCGTTGGCTTCCTGTTGAGTCCTGAAGTCGCCCACTTTGAGTCGCCAGTAGGGCGAGGTGTAGCGCACATAGGTCTGATATTGGGGGAAGCGTGCCGATATGACGCGTTGCTTGGAGGCGGCTTCGGCTTTGGCGGTGCGCACGTTGTTGTCACTGAACACCTGTACTCTATATCCGGCCAGACGTCCTGCAACGGGCTTGGAGGGCTCTTCTGTGCGGTCCTCCTTCTCAGTGTTATCGACTATCTTGCAGAGGCGTTTGAGCAGTGCCTCGGGCTGGGTGACTGTGTTGGCCGTTCCCTCGGTAATGTGGTCGACGATGGTCACAACCTTTTCCTCGCCCCGGGCAGTGAGTCCGCTGAGGGCAAGCGTTATGATTGCTATGTGATAGGCGCGCATGCTGATACAGAATTTGTGGTGGTGGGGTGGGGAGATTGAGAAAAAGTTTAAAAAGTTAAGATAATATCCCTTGTTTCATGACATTATCTTAACTTTTGTGACTTATGGCTTTACAAGGCTTTTTAGAAAGCTGTAACGATGCCCATGAATGATTCGGCTTCGAGGGCTGCGCCGCCTATAAGACCGCCGTCAACGTCGGGCTTGGCGAAAAGTTCCTTGGCGTTGGAGGGCTTGCAGCTACCGCCGTAGAGGATTGAAGTGTTGTCAGCCACCTCTTTGCCATACTTGTCGGCGATGGTCTGACGGATGAAGGCGTGCATCTCCTGAGCCTGGTCGTCGGTAGCGGTCTTGCCGGTGCCGATAGCCCATACGGGCTCGTAGGCGAGAATGATTTTGCCAAACTCTTCAGCCGAGAGGTTGAAGAGGCCTTCCTCGATCTGAGCCTTCACTACGTCAAAGAATGTGCCGTTCTCGCGCTCCTCTAGCACCTCGCCGATGCAGAAGATGGGGGTGAGGTTGTTGTCAAGGGCCAGACGCACCTTCTCGCGGAGGGTCTCGGCGGTTTCGCCATAATACTGACGACGCTCCGAGTGGCCGAGGATTACATATGTCGCACCGGTCGATGCCACCATGGGGGCTGACACTTCGCCGGTATAGGCTCCGCTCTTGTGGTCGGCGCAGTTTTCAGCTCCGAGACCGAGACGGGTCTTGTCAATAACGTTGTTGATGGATGCCAGGTGGGTGAAAGGCACGCAGATAACCACGTCACACTTGGGGGTGCAACCGGCCAGGGCGGCGTTTACCTCCTCGGCGAGCTTGATACCTTCGGGCAGGGTGGTGTTCATTTTCCAGTTGCCTGCAACGATGTTTTTTCTCATTTTTACCTTATTATAATATTGGGATTATTTCTGACGGCAAAATTAGCGATTTTAGTCGAGATTGCAAAATATAAAAATCGACCTGCCGCGCAGGGGAGTTTTCCGCGGGCCGGAGATCTGTAGAGACAATAGTCCCGGGAGTGACACCGGCCTTGTTACACGGCTGATAGGCAGCCATAACTGAAAGCTGATGTCTCTTCCGGGACTATCGTTCTTAATGTGTACTCGAGGGGGGTGATTGCGGCTGGTGGGCCGTGGTTATTTGCGCGGTTTCTGCTTGAGGTCGTCGGGCCTCATGTCATAGACTGTCTTGCCGGCGGTCGGCACGGCGGTGACGGTCGGGGCGGCAAACTGACGGCGTGTGATCAACTGTTCGAGGGCGTCGGCATACTGCTGGTGCACCTGCGCGTCATCGCGTTCACGATTGTTGTAGGCGATAAAGCGAAGGTAGCCGACGCATTTCTCAAACCAGAAGTCGGGCATCTCGTCGGATTTGTAGCTGAGACGGACCATGAATTTCAGACGGTCGATGAGCGTCTGGCGGTCGACCGAGCTGTCGGCTATCATGGCATCGATTGTGGCGGCCGCGTTTTCATAATCTTTCTGCTGTAGCTGCCGGTTGATGTCAATCATCCTGAGGTTGAAGTCCTTGCCGGCAAAGTCACACAGCGATGCGATGCGTTGCGGGTCGCCATACTGTGTCTCGCGGCTCAGTTTGCTGTCGACAGCCTCTTTGCCCACGAGTGAGCAGTATGAGGCATAATTGTCGGAGACTTCGGTCAGATAGGTGGTGACACCCTTGATGTGCTCATCAAACAGCGGCCACACGTCGGGGTCGGACAGCCGGGCCCCTGAAGCGATGAGTTCGTCAAACGCTTTGCTGACTTTCTCCTGCTTGTAAACCGAGGCGTAATATCGGATGTAGTCGGCGAGAAGTTTGCGCGAACGGTCGCCGCTCTCGTAGAGCGAGTCGAGTCTGAACGAGCGCAGCGCGGGGTCGAGGGCATCTTGGCCTGTGCGTATGAACCGTTCGGGGCTCTGACGGCTGCCGCTGCGGTGGACCATCTCGCCCGTTGCAGGGTCGATGAATCCATAAGTGGGAAATGAGCGTACGCCATATTTGCGGGCGAGTTCCACGCCCTCCTCAGGCTCCTCGCAGTCAATCTTGAGATTGATGAAGTTGTTGTTGTAGAAATAGGCAACATCGGGAAGGGTGAAGACGGTCTTGGCCATGTTGTAACAGGGGCCGCACCATTGGGTGTAGAAGTCGACAAACACCAGCCGGCCCGACTTTCGTGCCTCCTCGAGTGCCTGTTGCCACTTCAGATCGTGACGAAACTCTATGCCATGCTCTTTGGCTGACATTGCGGCGAGACAGCCGAGGGCGAGAATTATGGTGAATAATCTTTTCATGTGACGGACTGATTAGTTGTAACCTGGATTTTGCTTGCACAGATGATTGGCACTTGTCTCGGAAGTCGGGATGGCGTCGATGCGGCGGTCAGTGATGCGCTTGTAATATGTGTCACCGCTCGCCTGCGACTTCTCATACTCCTTGTCGAGAGCTTCTTTCAGATGACGATTCATGGCCAGCAGACGGCTGAAATCGGGGTTTTCATATCCGGCGAAGCGAATCATGGCAAACCATTCGTGCCAGTTTTCAAACGACATCTCTATCATCCACTCGCGGAAGATAGCATCCTCAAGTTCTTCGCGTGAGGCGGGAGCCTCCACTGTCGCGCCGGCACGTGAGCGTATCTTGGCGACGGGCGCATAGCAGTCGGCGATGGCGGCTCCTGTGCGGAAGAGCGACTCGGCCTTGATGAGATACAGCTCGGCCTCGCGGCTGAATATCACGGGCATGTTGTCGGCCTGGTTCCAGGTCTTGCGGCATGTCTGATAGTCATAGAGAGTCTGGGTGTTGCGGTTGACGAGCAGCTCTGGTATGTTGCGGTATATGGCAGTCGTGCGCGGGTCATCGCCTACATAATCCATAAACTTGACTGACGGGCCCCAGTAGCCTTGTGTCTTGGAGCCGTCGCCGAAGGCCGATGTGCGCATCGAGCGGCCGGCGTCGTTCTTGTCAAACACTCTTGCGAAATAAATCTCGGGAGTGGAGCCGAAGTTGTCGAAGATGCCGCCATAGCTTGTCTCAGCCAGGGGAGCGTTGGTGTCGACCACATCGTCGACGGCCCGGATGGCCTCATCATATCTTCCGGCATAGAAGAGCACCTTGGCGCGGAGGGCTCCGGCGGCCTTGACGTTGACTTTTGACAGGTCGGTATACTGCGGTGTATTGGCTACGGCGATGTCAAGCTGCGAGAGTATGTAGTCATATGAGGCCTTGACCGAACTTCGTGCCATTGGCGCATTCTCGACCGAGGGGGCTTCGTTGCGAAACACCACGCCATACTCGCTCTCCTCGTCCCAGAACTCGCAGTAGCGGCAGAGAATACGGAAGTAAGCGAAGGCTTTGAAATAGGCCAGTTCGCCGAGTATCTCCCGGCGTCGGTTGCCGGAGAAATCCGAGTCGGCCATTCGGTTGACGGCTACTTCAAGAAAGTTGGCGTTCTTGATCACGGCATAGTCGGCACTCCACTCTGTAGCGTCGGCAAAGCTCAGCAGCGGGAGTGTGCGCTCGGAGTAGTACACGCAGTTGAGAGTGCCGGTCACTTCGTCGGGACGGGTCATGGTGCCGGCTTTGAACGAGCCGCTGACGGTGGGATACACAACGTTGGCGGCAGAGCCGGGCATCTGCTGATACACACCGTTGAGGGCAAGCTCCACTGCGGCCGGTGTAGTGATGGCTCCGTCGAGGTCGGCCTGATATTTCGGGGGAAGATCCAGAACGTCGGTAAGCTCACACGACGATACGCACAGCGATATGAGGGCTAATGATAATATCTTTTTCATCGTTTTGTACACAATTTTATCGGTTAGAGTGTTATCTGCACGCCGGCCGAGAACGAACGCAGACCGGGATAGTTGCTTGTCTCGTAGTTGCCGCCATAGTTGCTCGCCTGGTTGACGGTGGCGGCGTCGGTGCCGGGATAGGAAGTGATGGTGAAGAGGTTGGTGGCCGAGACAAAGAGGCTGCCGCGGGCCACGCGGCCAAGGGGTAGATTGTAGGACAGGCGCACTTCCTGCAGACGGAAGAACGAGGAGTCAAAGAGCTGGTGGTCGGTGAGCTTGGGCACACCGTCGCCTATGTAGAGGGCAGGATATTTGGCATTGGGGTTTTCGGGTGTCCAGCGGTCGTTGAGTCCATAGTCGATGAGGCCTGTGAGCTGGCCGGGGAGGTTCTGGAGTGCCTTGCTGTAAAGTTTTTTACCGCCTATCTGATAGCCGAAGTTGCAGAAGAGCGTGAAGTCCTTGTAGCCGAGGTTGGCTATGAGACCTCCATACACGTCGGGCTCGGGGCTGCCGATGACGGTGCGGTCATAGTAGTTGATGATGCCGTCGCCGTTGAGGTCGGCTATCTCGAGGTGTCCGGGCTTGAGCGTGTTGCTGTCATAATAGGAGTTGCCCATCGACTGGGCGTAGGCGTTGAGCTCGTCGACACGGGCCTGGGACTGGATGATGCCGTTGTATTTGTAGCCGAAGAACACGCCCATGGGATAACCCTCGACAAGCACCTGGTTGCCCGAGCCTTGCACCACTTCGGTCATCGCCGACTGGGCGCGGCCCTCCTCGACGAGACGGGTCACCTTGTTGCGGTTGTGTGACATGTTGAGTGTCAGTTCGAGATTCCAGTCGCGGGTGTCGATTACGCGGCCCGTGACATTAAGCTCCACGCCGGCGTTGCGCACGGCTCCGATGTTGCGCGACATGGTGCCGCTTGTCGCGCTCGACGGGAATGAGAATGACCATATGAGGTCGTTGGTGACTTTCCAATAGCCCGAGAGCGAACCGCGTATGCGGCTGTTGAGGAATGAGAAGTCAAGGCCGAGGTCATACTGTGTCGACTTCTCCCAGCGTATATCGTGATTGCCCACACGTGAGTGGTAGATGGTGCTGCCGTCGTTGTAGCTGCCCGACGAGTAGAGGTCGCGGTTGGTGTAAGAGCCGAAGTTCTGTACGCCTGTCACACCCGCGCTCGCACGGAGCTTGAGGTCGTCGATAAATGTGAGGTCGCGCATGAATCGCTCATTGTTGATGCGCCAGGCTATGGCTCCCGAGGGGAAGAAGCCGTAGCGGTTGTTGGCTCCGAACATCGACGAGCCGTCATAGCGGCATGTGAATGTGAAGAGATAGCGGTCAAACAATCGGTAGTTGGCGCGTGCGAATGACGAGAAGAGGCCTGTCGACGAGTAGCCGCTGCTCCAGTTGGAGAGGGTGGCCGCGCTGCCTATGTTGGTGAATATCTCATCGTCGGGATAGGTCTGTCCGCTGAGGCTCTGGGTCTTGGAGATGTAGCGTTCCCACGACACACCCACCATGGCGTCGATCGAATGGATGTCGTTGAACTTATTGTTGTAGTTGAGCGTGTTGTCCCACACGGTCTTGCTGCGGCGCGAGTGGCCTTCCGATCCATAGTTTTCCTTGCGGGTGCTCAGCACCGAGGGGGTGAAGGTCTCAGAGTCGGTGTGGCCGTATGTGCCCGAGAGGCTTGTGCGGAATCGGAGTCCCTTGATGATGTCGAGTTCGCCGTAGACTGTACCCATTATGGTCGAGTTCTCGTTGGCGTTTTTCTTCTCGAGAGCCGCCACGGGATTGTTGGAGTTGGAGAGGTCATAGGAACCGTCCTCATAGTAGGGTGAGAGGTCGGGACGCACACCCTGGGCGGTAAAGAGCGAGGTGTTGGCACTGTGGCTGTCGTTGTAGGTCATGTTGGCGTTCATGCCGAAACGCAGTATTGGGAGCACCGAGGCCTCGGCCGAGATGCGCGCGCTGTAGCGTTTGAGGCGGTCGCCTATCACCATGCCTTTCTGATCCATGAGTGAGAGCGACATAAGATATTTGGAGCTTTTGCCGCCGCCCGACACGCTCATTGTGGCGTTGTGGCGTATAGCGGTCTGCTTCACGAGGTCAAACCAGTTGGTGTTGGCCGAGCCCAGGTCGGTCGAGCCTTCGGCCAGAATACTGTTGGCGGCTGAGTTGGAGGGGTCAATGGCCAGAGTCTCGCGGGCAAAGCGTCGGATGGTCTCGCGCCATTCGTCGCCGTAGAGTATGCGGAAGTTGTTGATCTGCTTGTCGGTTGTGACATTGTAGGAGAACGATACGGTGGCTTTCTGGTCGATTTCACCACGCTTGGTGGTCACGAGTACAACACCGTTGGCTGCGCGGGAGCCGTAGATGGCGGCTGCCGATGCGTCCTTGAGCACGTCCATCGACTTGATGTCGCTGGGAGGAATGTCGTTGAGTGCGCTCGAGTCGGTGACGGGTATGCCGTCGATTACAAACAGCGGCTCGTTGCTGCCTGTGAGCGATGTGGCACCGCGCACACGCACTCTGACAGTCTCGCCGGGGACGCCTGTGCCTGACGACACCTGCACGCCGGCAGCGAGGTTTTGCAGCATCTGCGAGGCGTTGGGCACGTTGAGCTGGCTCAGTGTGCGCTCGCCGATTGACGATACCGAGCCGGTGAGGTCTTTGATGTTGGTTGTGCCGTAGCCCACCACTACCACCTCGTCGAGTTTCTGCTGGTCGGGCACGAGCGAGAGGCTGAAGGATGAGCGTCCGTTGACGTGGACGGTCACAGGCTTGTAGCCGATATATGATATGTTGAACGAACCGTTGGCCGGGACATCATTGAGCGTAAAACGTCCGTCCATGTCGGTGGCCACGCCCTTGGTGGAGCCGCTCATGATGACACTCGCGCCTATCACGGGGTCGCCGTGCTCGTCGGTGACGGTGCCTGAGACGGTTGTCTTTTCCGATGAGGCGGGTTCGCCTTTGCGCAGTATGACCGTCTTGTCGATTACCTCGTAGCCGAGGCCCATCTGTGCGGTCACGACATGTTGCAGCAGATAGTCGAGGTCGACGTTGCGGTAGCTGCCCGAGACGGGCGTCGAGATGCCGTTGATAAGGTCTTTGCGATACACGAAGTCATAGCCGGTCTCTTTCTGGAGAATGTTGAGCGCGGCCTCGACGTTATCGTTGCGAAACGTTACATTGAAGCTCCTTGCATAGCCGCCCAACGGGATTAGCAACAGGGCTGACACAATGAAAATCAAAAAACTTTTTCTCATGACGTGATAATAATATGATGAATAATTGGTTTTGGTTTATTTACTGCACGTGGTGATTATAATCTTGCTGCCCGAGGCCTTGAGTTCGATGCCGCCGCTGCGCTCGAGGATGCGTTTGGCTACAGAGAAGTCGCTGTAACGCGGTATGCTGCCCATGAATATTATGTCCTGAAGGTCGGGGTCGTCAAACTCGTATTCAAAGTCATACCATCGGGCGAGGTCGCGCATGATTACGGAGAGAGGCTGGTTTTGAAACACAAAGCGTCCGTTGCGCCAGCCGGTGATGACCTGAGGGTCTACCACGAGCATGTCAAGCTTGCTGTCCTGACGGTTTAGCCTGGCCTGATGGCCGGGTGAGAGGCGCACTTCGCCCGACGGTGTCTCGGCGAGCGAGATGGCAATGGAGCCGTGCTCGAGGGTGGTGCATACGCATGGGTCGTCGGCATAGGTCCTGACGTTGAAAGCCGTGCCGTAGACTCTCACCACCTGCTCGTCGGTCTCGACATAGAAGGGGCGCGAGGCGTCGGGCTTGACGGCAAAATAGGCTTCGCCGGTCACGTGTACACGACGCTCGGACGCGCTGAACACTTCGGGATAGCTGAGCGTCGACTCGGAGTTGAGCCACACCACAGTGGAGTCTTCGAGCATGATTTTAAATTCGTGTCCGCGGGCCACTTCAAGACACAGGTTATCAGCCGGCCGGTTGGCATCGCATCGGTCGGGGTGCCTTATGGGGAGTCGGTTGGCCATGATGGCTGTGTCGGACGCTCCGAGGGCAACGGCGTCGCCGTTGGCTGTCTTATAGACTGCTCCGGTCTTGCCGGGAGCTATGTCGTCGATCGACAGTATGGCTCCGGCCAGGGGCGGTGTCGCGTTGTCTGAGCTGTCGGAGCCGCCGGTAATGTAGAGCCATGCGGCCGCTCCGATCACCGTTGTCGCAGCGATTGCCGCTGCCGCTCTGAGCACACGGCGGCGTGTATGCTGACGATGCATGTGTTGTATGCGCAGAGCCATGTCGCGTGCAGGCCGCTCGTGGCGTATGCGTAGCTCGCCGGCATACTCTTCGTCGAGAGCCGACGGGTCGGTGAGACGGTCGACAAGGTTGCGCCTTGCAGGATTGTTTCCTATCCAGGTCTCAAGCTCCATGGCCTCGTCGGTCGACAGCGATGACGTGATTTTCTTTAATATGAGTAAGCTGATCCTATCCATTGCGGTTAGAGGTGTGATGTCGGTATATACATGCGTAAGGATTCAAAAAGTATACATTTTTTTGAAGAAAAATATACTTTTTACGAAAAAATAGCTCAAAAACCTTAACTTTGCATCCGCAACATTACACAACGTGGCGGATTATCAGCACATATTCACATCTTTTTTGGCCGGGAGGATGACACCTTTTTATTCGGTGATCTATCCGCGACTGCTCAGCTATGCCTCACGCATACTTGGGCCGAAACTGTCATATATGGCGGAGGATTGTGTGCAGGAGGCGGTGATGAATACCTATGTGCGACGCGACGAACTCTCTGACATTAACAAGTGGCGCGCATGGCTGCTGACGGCTGTGCGCAACAATGCCCTGATGATGCTCCGCAAGGAGGACCTTGGCCGCCGGTATGTGGAGCACGGAATGCTCTCGGAGGATGAGGCCGAGGATGTGTCGCTCGCGATGATAGAACAGGAGGTGTATGTGGCACTGTTTTCGTTGGTCAGGTCGCTGCCTGAGAAATACAGGAGTGTCTTTGAACTCAGTTTTGAGCAGGGACTCAGAAATGTCGAGGTGGCCTCAATGCTCAATGTCGCGGAGATTACGGTGAAAAAACGTAAGGCCAAGCTCCTCGACATGTTGCGCGAGCGTCTCGGCGGCAACATCGACGAGCATTATGTGATGGTCATAGTCGCGGCCGGCTCGGTGTTTGCCGACAGCGTGGCCGGGTAGATGATACTGCCCGTGGCGCGTGGAGATACAAAAGGACAAAAGAAAAGGAAGAAACAAAAGTTTTTATATTGCCGGTTTTATGGCAAAAAACTTTTGTTTCTTCTGAATCTTTTGTCCTTTTGTATCCTCTTCTTTTGGCCCGGTGTCAGGCAAAGAGTGTGCGGAGGGCTTCCTCGACTTTGGCTATTTCTATGATGCGGATACCGAAGGATGAGGTGTCGATGCCTTTGAGATTGCCGCGGGGAATGAGGATGGTGTCCATGCCGAGTTTTTCTGCTTCGCGTATGCGTTGCTCTATGCGGCCTACCGGACGTATCTCGCCCGAGAGCCCGACTTCGCCTGTGATGCAGGTGGAGTGGGGGATGGGCATGTCGATGTTGCTCGAGAGTATCGCGCTGATTACGGCAAGGTCGATGGCAGGGTCGTTGACTTTGAGGCCGCCGGCGATGTTGAGAAACACGTCTTTGGCCGCGAGTTTGAATCCTGCGCGCTTCTCGAGCACGGCCAGGAGCATGTTCATACGTTTGGAGTCGAAACCGTTGACCGACCGCTGCGGAGTGCCGTAGGCTGCTGTCGAGACGAGAGCCTGGACTTCGATGAGAAACGAACGTATGCCCTCCATGGTCACTCCGATGGCAACGCCCGAGAGGTCTTCGTCGGTGTGGGTGGAGAGGAGCATTTCGGATGGGTTTCTGACCTCGCGCAGTCCGCGCTGACACATCTCGTAGATGCCGAGCTCGGAGGTGGAGCCGAAGCGGTTTTTTATGGCACGCAGCAATCTGTAGATGTGCTGACCGTCACCCTCGAAGTGGAGCACTGCGTCGACAATGTGTTCGAGCACCTTGGGGCCGGCCAGATTGCCGTCTTTGGTGATATGGCCGATGAGCATTACGGGGACCGACGACTCTTTGGCATATTTGAGCAGACGCGAGGCGCACTCGCGCACCTGTGAGACGCTACCGGCCACCGACTCAAGCTCGTCGGAGGCGATGGTCTGTATGGAGTCGACTATCAGGAGTCCGGGCTGTATCTTCTCGATGTGTTCCTCGATGTTCTGGAGCGATGTCTCGCAGACGATAAACACGTTATCGCTCGGCCGGCCTATACGGTCGGCGCGCATCTTGATCTGGCGCGCGCTCTCCTCGCCCGACACATAGAGTATGGTACGCGATTTGATGGAGAGAATGTTTTGCAGCACGAGTGTCGACTTGCCTATGCCCGGCTCGCCGCCGATGAGTATGATGCTTCCGGGCACGAGCCCACCTCCGAGCACACGGTTGAGTTCCTCTGACGGCATCTTGATACGTGGCTCGTCGGCCGTCTCGATGGCCGAGACCGCTACGGGTGCCGAAATGTGGTGGTTGCTCCCCGGGGAGATGAGGATGCGGCTCTTGGAGGCGGGGCGCACCTTTTCCTCGACCATGGTGTTCCATTCTCCGCATGCCGGACAGCGTCCGACCCATTTGGGTGATTCGGCTCCGCAACTGTTGCAGAACCATACGGTCTTGATGGCTTTCATATGGTGCGTTTATCTTCCTGCACGGAATTTAGAGACTGTGATGGCTGTGGCTATGGCGGCGTTGAGTGATTCGCCTGTGGAACGTCCGGCCGGCCATGAGGGTAGGGTGATGCGGTCGGTGACGAGTGAGGCTACGGGGTCGGAGATGCCGTTGCCCTCGTTGCCTATCACGATGATGCCTTGGGGCGAGAGTGTCACGGTGTCAATGTCGTCGCCGTCAAGAAATGTGCCGTAGATTTTCACGTTGTCCAACGCGGAGAGTGTGGCCGGAAGGTCGCAGTAGTGCACGGCCACACGTGAGATTGACCCCATTGTGGCCTGTATTACCTTGGGTGCAAAGCAGTCGGCCGTCTCGCGCGAGGCAAGAATGTTGGTGATGCCATACCAGTCGGCCACGCGTATGATGGTGCCGAGATTACCGGGGTCCTGTATGGTGTCGAGGGCGAGCATGAGCGAGCCCGAAGTCTCGGCCGGCGAGAAAGTGCGTTCGGGTATGTCATATACGGCTATCACCTGTCCAGGAGTGGTGAGCGAAGACATCTTGCGCAGGTCACCGCGTCCGGCGGTCACGGCTTGGGGGAGGCGGGCAATGTCAGGGTGCTCGTCCAGCCATTCCTGTATGGCATAGAGGGCGCGCAGTGAGAAATGGCCGAGTGTGTCGAGCACACATTTGGAACCCTCGGCCTTGAAGGCTCCTTCACGGCGGCGGTGTTTGCGCTCATCGAGCGATGCCACCGATTTGCATATGTTGTTAGTGACTGTTTCCACATTGCAAAGATAAGAAAAATCATAGAATTTTCGTACATTTGCCATTATACATATAACTTGGTAAAATCTCAGGCCTATGAAACCGCAGTACAGATTGCCGGGCTGTAGGATTTGTCATCTTTTCTCGTTATTTTTGCACCATGATATTGAAAGAACTTTACAGGAAATATATGGGCGTAGAGCCTGAGTCGGTGACACCGCTCACTCCCGCGGGATCAAACCGCCGTTATTACCGTCTGTCAGGCCCTGTCAGCGTGGTGGGTGTCGAGGGTGTCGACCGTGCCGAGAACGAGGCTTTTATATATCTGTCACGTCATTTCGGCGAGTGCGGACTGCCTGTTCCGGAGATACTTGCCGTGAGCGATGATGCCATGGCTTATCTGGTGAGCGATCTTGGCGATGTGTCGCTGTTTTCGCTAAGAGATAATGTCACGTTGCTCGAAAAAGCCATGCGTGTGTTGGCCCGTCTGCATTGTGTAGGGTCGGTGGGTCTGGATTATTCGCGCTGTTTTCCTGTCGGGGCGTTTGACAGCCGGGCCGTGATGTGGGACCTCAATTATTTTAAATATTCGTTTCTCAATACTTCGGGCATAGCTTACAGCGAACCCCGTCTGGAGGAGGATTTCGTAAGGCTGGCCGCCGATGTGGAACGCCTGAGTGTGGAGCACGGTTGCTTCATGATGCGTGACTTTCAGTCGCGCAACGTTATGGTCAAGGACGGTGAGCCTTATCTGATAGACTATCAGGGAGGACGTCGCGGACCGGCTGCCTATGACCTTGCTTCGTTTCTATGGCAGGCCAAGGCCGCATATCCGGTAGAACTGCGCGAGCGGCTGACCGACGTGTATGTCGACGAGGCCCGACGTTACGGGCCAGTGGACGCTGGGCTGCTCAGAGAGCAGGTGAGGGAGATGGCTCTTATACGCACGCTGCAGGTGCTCGGTGCCTATGGACTGAGAGGGCGTTTTGAGCGCAAACCGCATTTTTTGCAGAGCATACCTCCGGCGTTGGCCAATCTGCGTGTGCTTCTTGCCGAGGGCATCGGTGACTATCCCTATCTTGCGCAGGTGCTCTCGCTGCTTGTCGGAAAAACAGAGGAGACTGCCGCCGAGGCCGGGCCTTATGACGGTCTGACCGTGAGGGTGAGCAGTTTTTCTTATAAAAAAGGTATACCGGATGACCCTTCGGGCAACGGTGGCGGATATGTGTTTGACTGCCGTGCCATGGACAACCCCGGCCGTTATGAACAATACAAGCGTCTCACCGGGCTTGACCGGGAAGTGATAGATTTTCTTGAGGAGCGAGGTGAGATAGGCGAGTTTCTTGAGTCGTGTCACAGTCTCGTCGACAGGGCTGTAGACAACTATCTGAGCCGCGGGTTCTCGTCACTGATGGTAAGCTATGGATGCACCGGCGGACAGCACCGCAGCGTGTATTCGGCCCAGCATACGGCTGAGCATATCAAGGCGCGCTATCCTCAGGTGAGGGTGGTGTTGTGGCATCGCGAACAAAATATAAGCGAGGTGTTATGAAAGCAATGATATTTGCCGCCGGACTCGGCACACGTCTCGCTCCGCTGACCGACACTTGTCCCAAGGCTCTGATTGAGGTAGGCGGCAAACCGATGTTGCAGCGGGCCATCGAGCGGTTGCGCGATGCAGGCGTGTCGGAAATTACGGTCAATGTGCACCACCACGCCTGTATGATCAAGGATTATATTGCCTCGCACGATTTCGGTGTGGATATAAGAGTGAGTGACGAGTCGTCGTGTCTGCTTGACACGGGAGGCGGAGTGGTCAAGGCTGCCACGATGCTGCGCGGCGACGGGCCTGTGGTGCTTTATAATGCTGATATATTTACTGATTTTCCCCTTCGGGAGATGATGGAGCGTCATTGTGCATCCGGGGCTGACGTCACACTGCTTGCCGACAGCCGCGAGACTTCGCGCTATCTGTTGTTTGACGCTTCAGGACGCATGATCGGGTGGCGCAATGTGTCGACCGGCGAGACCTGTTCGCCTTTTCCCGCAGAAGTGACTGACGGAAGCCGTCAGATGGCGTTTGGGGGAGTACATATAATCAATCCTTGCGTCATAGACCGCATGGCCGAATACATGCCGGAGGGTAAATTTTCAATCACACCTTTTTATATAGATGCTTGCCGGGAGCTCGATATCCGGGCCTATACCCCGTCAGGCAGCTACACGTGGATTGACATAGGACGTCTGGCCTCACTCGCCCGGGCAAGAGATATGGCAAAAAGTAGAGATTGAGGATGCCTTTAGACATAGGTATGGAGTTAAAGCAATTTATTCCAGAATATTTGCTTAATTTTGTAACATAAACGCGCAGCGCATACAAATATCACCAATTTAAGTTTATGCTAATAAAGGAACGTTCCATAATCACATGGTTGCTACATCCTGACTTGAAGCAAGCACCGGAGAATTTGGTGGTTGCGCCTGTGTCGAATCCAATAAATCAATCCATCCTTTTGCACAGTTTTATCGAGTTAGATAAAATCCGTAAGCAAACTCCCGAATGGGGATTGCCGGAACTTCTCATGCCTTCTTTTGGGGAGGTCATGTATAAGAGCCATCGGTCTTTCGACAATATAATGCCTCAATTGTTTGAGGATTTTTGCAAAAGAGAAGAGTGTGGAATTTTACTTTGTCGTGGCAATGTCACAATTGTATACAGCTTTGGTGGTAATCAGTTGCATATTTGGCATTTTACCGAACTATACGGAAAGAGTGTTTTCAACTTCTATACATGCAATGTCTGCGATGGCGAGAATATCGGTGTTGGGATTACAAATACACTGTTATCTGATAATTTATTGTTTTCAGGGTCTTTACAAGAGCGGCAGCGAAAATTAGCTTTTATTGCTGGATTTGTCGCTACCTATGTTGCCGTCAAACGATACATAAAAGTGGAAACAATCGTCATCCCACGCGGCAAGTTCACTGCCATTGAGGGAACGCCGCTTGAATATATCGAAAAAAAGAAAGTCCTCAATCAGACAGGTCAAGAGGTCATTGTTATGGATTCCAAATGGTTTCGTAAAATCATCAACGAAAACGACATCTATGTACGTGGTTTCTTCCGTATGCAGAACAAGAAGAATGAGCTTGGCGAATGGTACAAAGAACTTATCTTCGTTGACTCTTTCGTCCGACATGGTTATCACCGAAACGCCAAGATAGAAGATGATGAAGTAAATTAGGTCGTAAATTAAACCTGATGTCTTGACAGGAAGATTTTAATCGCAAGCTCCCATTTTTTATTAAACTGAAATATTGCAATGAAAAAAGAAACACTTGAACATGACACAACAGTTGTGATCTATACCGAGGAATCAGAAGAATTAACTAAGGAAGTTTTTATCTATCTACAAGACTTAAATGGAGATGGAGAACTTTTTTCAATGTTGACTATGAAGTCCAACATGAAGATGGCTCATTTGAGAACGGGAATGGGATGGAATCCCTCGACATTATTTTAGATGCTTATGGTTTTGAAGATTACAATAAGTTATCATCATACTTCAGGTATATGTATGAAAACGACAAAGACGCTTTTTCAAAAATCGTAAGTGATGTAAAGAGCAAAGGGGTCAATCTTTCAATTGATGAATCTGAAGGATTCTAAGGACCTAATGGCTTTTCTATGTGGGGCGGTTTTTAGTTATAATATTTAAAATAACTGCAATGAAATACTTTTTTTCAATTATTCTCCTATTTATTCCCTTTTGCATATTCTCTCAAACGGATTCTATTTCATCAGTCCATGTAGACTCTATATCTCCAAAAAATATGGAGGATTCTGAATCGTTATTAGAACTTCTTAGTGATATAAGATATAATCAGGACAGAGAGTATGAGTCCAATCGTTATAAGATTTATCCGACGGAGAATATTTATATTCTCATTAAGTTAGATACTCAAACGGGCAAATTAGAGCTAATACAATGGTCACTAAAATCTAAAGACGAATTTTCAGCGATATTAAGTAATGAAGATTTATCTTGGTATAATGGATTAAATTCATTTGAATTATACCCCACAAAAAACATGTATCAATTCATACTTTTAGATAAAGCAACAGGTAGAAATTGGCATGTCCAGTGGGGTACAAAATCATCTGAGAGGTGGATTAGGCGTATATATTGATTGTGACTATTTTGATTATCAATGTGCTGGTATTGTTTGGCGCAAATACGGAGATTTAATTTCATGAGAATGACATCGGTTACTTTATCGTTTCTTACTTGGAAGGATAGTTGAAGCCCAGTTGGGAAGCTCTTCTATATAGCGTTTGGCAAGCTCTCCGTCGCTCAGACGGAACAAAAGCCGGGCTTCCGCATCCTCGATTGAGTTGTCATAGACATAAAGTCGGTCGACGTATGGGGCCAACGCCATGCAGTTGGCAATAGATTTATCGTATCGTGATATGATTTTGGGAATTGGCACATCATGTCCGCCATTCAGCACTCGGTTAGCGACACGTTTTGCATTGATGGTTGGAGATTCAGTGGATACGAAGAACAAGCGGATGAAGAATCCCGCTTCTTTTGCTCTGAGAATGTATTCGACCTTATCGGTGGCAGACATCACAGTCTCAAATATATGGCTCTTGCGTTCTGAAAGACATTTTTCCCTCCATTCATTGCAATAGTTGGCTGCTTTGAGAACAGATTCCAGATTGTTCCAGTCACCGAATACATCGCGGGCGACATTGTCAGGGTTTATATACTCCGAATCCTCCAGCCACTCATGATGTAGAATCTTGGAGGTCACGGAAGTCTTGCCCGACCCGTTAGGCCCGGCAATCACAATCAGGACTGGTCGATGTTCACTTGCTGTCATAGCGAAGCCTGTTTAAGGTTTCTTCAACTCTTGCGCGGGCCTCATGCGTAGCAGCCTCAATCCCGGCAGCCACACGCTCGGCAGCCCGGCGGGTGCTTTCGCGAGCATCCTCGGCAACTTCACGCATAATCTGAGCCATGCGCTCGTCGCCCGGCTCCTCCATCGACGTCAGTCGATAACTATTCATTTCTGCTTCCGACATAATCTATAATCTTTTCTTATTCAACGCCAAAGTTAAGAAAAAAGTCTGAACCAACCTTACTTTTGTTTTGCAGATTAAAGGAAACAAGTATTTGTTTGAAAGCGTACAAATAAAAAAAGAATGTAACTCACATTGAGTTACATTCTTTTTTTATTATTGAATTGGAAACTTACTTCACTTCCTCGAAAGTAAAACAGGCTGTCATTTAATAATTTACATCTATATGTTCCAAATGTGGCTATAATATTATCTATTCTTATCAAGATTTATGTAAATGAATCTATGGCGTGTTTACCATTATCTCCTTATACAATCCGCGATGAAGAACCTTAGTCAGTGATGTCTTCTTTCCATTCCTCTATTGCAACCCCAGTTTCAGTCGTACTCGTTTTACTTTCATATTCATATTCTGGTACTACCGAAATGTTTAAATCTCCTTCACACGGCTTCATAAGTTGTCTTGCGCTGACTTTCCAATGGATTTTAAGGTCTGTAATATCTGGGAGAACTTTAAGATACACTTCCCCAATATACGACTGGGTAGCAGGATTACGAGCATCTGTAAAATTCTTGTATGCACTTTGATGGTCATTATCGATGTATAAGTCGTGAATAGACACTATGGTCATGTCAAGAAGGCAATCCCTTTGTTCATTAGATTGATGAACCTCCACGCCCTCTGTTATTGGCCATAGCGATATCTTACAATTATCAAGAGCTTTTCCAAGATTATGCAGATACAACTTGACAGGAACCATTGATCGGTTGATTCTACCTTTTGCGACTTTTATCGAAGTAGGCTTAACGATATTATCTATCATTAACCTATTACGATGTAGTGCATCTATAACGCTTGAGCCTCCAATTAACTTAGAAATAGCATTTGACATGTCGGTATTTTCTGTATGGGAGTGTTGGGGAGGATACGGCGCAGAGTAATATATTTTTTTGAAAATGGGTGTAATTATTATCGAGTCACTGTCGTTATCAAACGTGATAGTGCAGTCATATTCCGGCTTATCTGGGACGATACTCTTATTGACAATATCAATAATACGTAATATTTCATTTTCATCGATTTTCACATTGACACCAGGCTTAAAGTGATTATATGTGCGATGATTCAAATCAAATGGTAACTCATAGTGATTGTCATCATCCTCAAGTTGCATGTACGCGATTACGCATTCCGGATTAAAATGGCGCAAGGCATAGCCAAATTCCAACATGCAGTTTGGATTCGGGACAAGCTTTGTTTTGCCGTCGCAAGTAATATGTCTGGTTACTGGGGTGAGGTCCGCTATAAAAAAATCACATCTTTTAATATTTTCCAGTATTACTTCCTCTAAAACTCTGCTTCCAGAAATACCATCAGTTGCCTTCACAAGTTCAATGTAGATCCCTTTATTTCCCATTTCTTTGAACTTGTTATTTAGGGCAGTCTCTATTTTTTTGCTAACGTCTTTCTTGTCAGATTGCCACGAATAAAAAGCTTTATATGTCATACTTAGTATGAGATTGTGTCGTTATCTAAAAAAATATTTAATTTTAAACGAATTCAGTCAATGAAAGTGTTTGCGTTTTCTTCTAATGTACAGAGCCAAATAACAACCGACATAACTGATTAAATTTTATTTATATATAAGCTATTTTAAATCTGTTTAAAGATTGGTACAAATATAACCGATACCTTCACTGACCTTTTAATTGAAGCTAAACCCGTATAAATAAATCCAAGTAATTATCATAATCTTGTTGATGAAATAGTCACTTTATTAATTTCCACATAATCGACTTTTGTACATTTTGCATCCTTAGGATCAAACAAAACAATGTTTTGGCCTTCGGGATGTAAAGAACTAGCAAACATGATTCCATCAGCTTGATTTAGCTTACAATACTCGCAGATTAATTGTGTGGGGACGTATTCCAATTCTGTATCAAACCTTCTTAATGGCTTTGATAGATCTTTACAAATGCTGTCAATAATTATTCGTTTCTTAATTGAATCTCTCAATGTATCGCTACCATCTGTAAATGCATAAAATGGATTGATTACAGTATTGAAATTTACGATATTGAGATCTCGGCAAATACGGAATGTCCCAATGCATACCCTATCCAAATAGACACTTCTGGTTTCATAAAGTGTGGTTTGTTCATTATCACACAAATAAAGATATGGTATTCCTAATGGATTTGCTCGTCCCGCCGGAGTTTTTTGAGCGGGAGGACATCCCATTTGACTAGGTGTTAATTTATCAGTTCCATCTGGGATGATTCGTGCTCTATATAATAGCTTATGCTTAGATAATGTATCGTTTGGTTGAATAAAACTATCCCATTCAAAAGAAGTAATGTCCGAGAAAAAACGAGATTTAGTAGTGACATCTTCTTTTAGCTTATTCCAGACCTTAGTGCATTCTAAAATCTCATCAATATATCTTACTTTATCGTTTGCACTGTACCTAATGATCCCATATTCATATAGGTTACCAAGAATCTGTTCCGCACATTTCTCAGATGAAAAAATATTCCATTGAGTAGTTAATGCTTCTATTAAGTCAGTTGAACTGTCATCGTCTTTGCAATACAACTCCGTAAACTCAATAAAGAAATCGTAAAGTTCACTTAAATCGATGACACAATCATCATTCTCACAACAATCACAACGCGCTATGTTCGATGAAGAGGAGATTAT
>ERZ778495.871-NODE-871-length-24291-cov-8.906668_pt1 | contig 24291 bp, 13 predicted proteins | sample MGYA00433100_ERZ778495 | MGnify/ENA primary metagenome ERZ778495 (study PRJEB29527, sample SAMN07138962) | mouse gut metagenome | material: feces | host: mouse | place: China:Nanjing | collected 2016-01-25 ...
ATTTCCATACGCCGATCATCACGGCTTCCGATTGTGAGGGTGCCGGACAGATGTTTCAGGTGACTACCATGAACCTGTATGACTTGAAGAAAGACGAGGGAGGTTCTATCTCATACGAAAATGATTTCTTCGGTAAGCAGGCGAGTCTGACTGTTTCCGGTCAGCTGGAAGGTGAATTGGCAGCTACTGCCTTGGGAGCTATCTACACATTCGGTCCTACGTTCCGTGCCGAAAACTCCAACACTCCCCGTCACTTGGCAGAGTTTTGGATGATTGAGCCGGAAGTGGCTTTCAACGACATTACAGATAACATGGACTTGGCAGAAGAGTTCATCAAATATTGTGTGAAATGGGCGTTGGATAACTGTGCGGACGATGTGAAGTTCCTGAACGATATGTTCGACAAAGGCTTGATTGAACGTCTGCAAGGTGTATTGAAAGATGATTTCGTACGTTTATCTTATACAGACGGTATCAAGATTCTTGAAGAAGCTGTTGCGAAAGGGCATAAGTTTGAATTCCCGGTTTATTGGGGCGTCGACCTGGCTTCCGAACATGAACGCTATCTGGTGGAAGAACATTTTAAACGTCCGGTGATTCTGACTGACTATCCGAAAGATATCAAGGCGTTCTATATGAAGCAGAACGAAGACGGAAAGACCGTACGTGCGATGGATGTACTTTTCCCGAAAATCGGTGAAATTATCGGTGGTTCCGAACGTGAAGCCGACTATAACAAGCTGATGACCCGTATCGAAGAAATGCATATCCCGATGAAGGATATGTGGTGGTATCTGGATACCCGTAAGTTCGGTACTTGTCCTCACTCCGGTTTCGGACTAGGTTTCGAGCGTTTGTTACTTTTCGTAACGGGCATGTCGAATATCCGTGACGTGATACCGTTCCCGCGTACACCGAGAAATGCTGATTTCTAATATTTCGGTATATTTATGTAAAACTCGTATAATCTTCAGGTTATGCGAGTTTTTTTATGCCCTGAATTGCTGTATTCTCAAAATAAATCTTTATATTTGGAAATGCGCATTCGAGAGTGTTAACTAAAATAATACAACAATGAAAAAGCTCTATTTCTTTACCATGCTTTCAATAATGTTGTTGGCGGTAACAGGTGCGATGGCCCAGAAGAAAACCAAATTCAAGGCGGCCGAGTTGAAAGGTATTTGGCAGCTTTGCCATTATGTGTCGGAATCTCCCGATGTTCCGGGAGAGTTGAAACCCAGTAATACATTTAAAGTATTGAGTGATGACGGAAGAATTGTGAACTTCACTGTTATCCCCGGTTCCAGTGCGATTATTACAGGATATGGGACATGGAAACTCTTGACGGACGATTCTTATAAAGAAAGTATAGAAAAGAATATTCATCTTCCGATGTTGGACAATCAGGATAATATTCTCGAATTTGAAATTAAGGACAGTGATTTCCTGCATTTAAAATATTTCATCAAGAATGATTTGAATGGAAATGAACTGAATACCTGGTATTATGAAACTTGGAAACGGGTGGAAATGCCGGCTAAGTTTCCGGAAGATATTGTGCGATAACATATAATTGATGTGGAAGTTATTCGTTAATAATAATTGAGGGTACTATTTATATTTGTCATGTAGTTTTCTGTGATGGATATTATCTAGTCGGTTTTTATCATGCGGAGACTTTTTCAATAGGGAAAGTCTCTGCATGTTTTTAGAGGATTTAATTCTATCTTTACACTTGTCTCTAGGGAGAGGTTATCTTTTTCTTTCGTGTATGAGATAAAATCTACCTATAATGCTTAAAAATATACTCGGATACCTTCTCTCGACAATAACTTTCACTATCTTTGTGTGTGGAAGTTTGTAAAACTGTTGATTAAGATAAGGAAATAGCAGGAGGATAGAAAATGGATCCAATGAAATATATTGTACCGGACAGAAAACGTTTGCCTTACGGCATGATGAACTTCGCGGATATCCGCCTCGAGAATTATTATTATGTGGACAAGACCCGTTTCATCTCCATGATAGAACAGGCCGACCGCTATTTCTTCTTCATCCGTCCGCGTCGTTTCGGCAAAAGTCTTACATTGAATATGCTGAGACAATACTATGACGTGTATACCAGGGATAAATTCGATACCCTTTTTGGTGACCTCTATATCGGAAAGTATCCCACTCCCGACCGTAACAGTTATCTGGTGCTTTATCTTAACTTCTCCGGTATTATCGGTGAGCTAAACAACTATCGCAACGGACTGGATGCTCATTGCAGAATCACTTTCGAGAACTTTTGCAAGAAATATGCCGACCTTCTGCCTCAAGGCACGCTGGAAGGATTTTACCAAGTTAGTGGAGCCGTAGAACAATTGGATTACCTCTATCAAGCCTGCGAACGTGCCGGACAGAAAATGTATCTTTTCATTGACGAGTACGACCATTTCACTAACGCTATCCTTTCCGATGTCGATAGCCTACACCGCTACACCAATGAAACACACGGCGAAGGCTACCTGCGTGCCTTCTTCAACAAAGTAAAGACAGGGACGGATTCCAGCATCAAGCGTTGCTTCATTACCGGCGTCAGCCCTGTGACGATGGATGACCTCACCAGCGGCTTCAATATCGGCACGAATTACTCGCTTACGTCGGAATTTAATGAAATGATGGGATTCACTGAAGGAGAAGTACGCGAAATGCTGACTTACTATTCAACCAACAGTCCCTTCCAGCATAGCGTAGATGAACTGATTGAAATAATGAAACCGTGGTATGATAACTATTGTTTTGCACAGGAATGTTACGGAGATACCACTATGTACAATTCTAATATGGTGCTCTACTTCGTTAAAAACTACATCATGCGCGGCAAAGTTCCCCAAGATATGGTAGAAGATAATATCCGCATCGACTACGAAAAGCTACGTATGCTTATCCGCAAGGACAAAGAGTTTGCTCATGATGCTTCTGTCATTCAAACGCTAGTAAGCCAAGGCTTCATCACCGGCGAGTTAAAGAAAGGTTTCCCTGCCATCAACATCACCCATCCGGACAACTTCATAAGCCTGCTCTACTATTTCGGCATGCTCACCATCAGCGGAATGCATGAAGGAAAAACCAAACTGACCATCCCTAACATAGTGGTTCAGGAACAACTTTACACTTATTTGCTGAGTACATACAATGATGCCGACTTGAGTTTCAGCAGTTACGAAAAGAGTGAACTCTCTAGCCAACTCGCTTATCGAGGCGACTGGAAAGCCTATTTTGGCTACATTGCCGAATGCCTGAAACGTTACGCTTCCCAGCGCGACAAGCAGAAAGGCGAATTCTTCGTTCACGGCTTCACTCTTGCCATGACTGCGCAGAACCGCTTCTATCGCCCTATCTCCGAACAAGACACGCAAGCAGGCTACGTAGACATTTTCCTTTGTCCCTTGCTCGACATCTATCCCGACATGAAGCATAGCTACATTGTTGAGTTGAAATACGCCAAATATAAAGATCCTGAAACCTGTGTGGAGGAACTGCGTCAGGAAGCCATCGTACAAGTCAATCGCTATGCGGATACCGATGCGGTGAAACAATCCGTTGGTTCTACGCAGTTGCACAAGATTGTAGTGGTATATAAAGGTATGGAAATGCGGGTATGTGAGGAACTATAATTAGTTGCTATTTCCTTCAGTGTTATAGGTTATAAGTTTCTACATGATGTGTGTTTGAGGGGGAGCGGATTAACTTCCTGAAAGTAAATGGAAGGAATTGTGGAATCCGTGCTGTTTTTTGTATAAAAGATAAAAACGAAACAGTTTTGGACGAAATCAAAGTCCGTTGAAATAGAAACGGAAATGAAAAAGAAGATATATAAACTCTGTTTCTCCGCATAGCCTTACCTTTGCCTGCATCAACAATAGTAGAATTATAACAATGAAAAACAAACTTTTACTGGCTGTAGGAAGTCTTGCTTTCCTGACTGCCTGCAATGCTCCGAAAGGAAATGAGATGGAATGGTTCGACCATGCAGTGAAAACATCCGGACATCAGTTGCTCTATATGGCTGAACAATTGAAGGATGAACCGGATACCGCCTGCTTCCCCCGTTCGATAAAAGAAGGAAAGTACCGGTTGGAACATCCCACGGACTGGACAAGTGGTTTCTATCCCGGTTCGATGTGGCTGGCATACGAGTTGACCGGTGATGAGGCTTTGGCAAAGGAAGCGCGGAAGTACACGAACCGCCTGCAGGATATGCAGTATTATACGGGGAATCACGATTTGGGTTTTATGATGTTTTGCAGTTACGGGCAAGGTCTGCGACTGAAACCGGAACCAGCTGACAGTCTGATTCTTGTTCATTCATCCGAAAGCCTTTGCTCCCGTTTCAGCCCGAAAGTAGGGTTGATTCGTTCATGGGACTTCGGCGACTGGAGTTATCCGGTGATTATTGATAATATGATGAATCTCGAAATGCTGTTCTGGGCTTCGGAACAGACCAACAACCCTAAGTATCGTGATATTGCTATTTCCCATGCCGACAAGACGCTGAAAAATCATTTCCGTCCGGACATGACTTCTTATCATGTGGTAAGTTATTCGGTAGACAGTGACACGATGGAATCAAAAGGAACTTTTCAGGGATATGCCGATTCTTCCGCATGGGCGCGTGGTCAGGCATGGGGAGTGTATGGTTACACCATGTGTTACCGTTTTACCAAACAGCAGAACTACCTGGATGCCGCCCATAAAATAGCCCGTTTTATTATCGACCACCGTCCGGCGGAAAATGATTATATACCTTACTGGGATTATGACGCGCCCAAGATACCGGATGAGCCGAGAGACGCTTCCGCCGCCGCTGTAACAGCTTCCGCATTACTGGAATTGAGCGGATATGGGGACAAGAAACAAGGGGAGGAATATTTCCGTTATGCGGAAAATATCCTGAAGCAACTGTCGTCCGAAGAATATCTGGCGAAAGAGGGAGAGAACCACGGTTTTATCCTGCTTCATTCTGTCGGTAGTTTCCCACACGACAGCGAAATTGATACGCCGTTGAATTATGCCGATTATTACTATCTGGAAGCTCTGAAACGCTATAAGGATTTGAAAGAGAAATCGGATAATTAATTTGAGTTTCGCATATGCTGCCTTCCGCATGGCTTCAGGAAGGAAGAGAAGCCATGCAGAAACTTGTGGGACTTCAGAAATATAGTACTAGTTTTCTTAGGTAGATGCCGTTCTTTATATGAGTTAAAAAACAGGATTCCTTTATAAGATTGAACTGAAAATTCCTATCTTTACAATAAATTCTTCAATATCAGCTCATGAAAGACCGGCATTTGCTATTTAAGTACGTATTCGGGTTATCCGTTTGCTTTTTGTTTTTTCCTCTATATACCGTGCTGGCTGACGACAGCCCTATCCATTTCAAGCGCCTGTCCGTAGATGACGGACTGTCGCAGAACACGGTGCTTGCCCTGACGCAAGATCATAATAATAAGATTTGGGTAGGCACGATAGACGGGCTGAACTGGTATGAAGGTTCCCGTTTCGCTTCTTATTACAGGGCGCCGGACGATACGGCAAGTCTGGCGAATAATCATATTTATTCACTGCACACCGACCCGCAGGGGGCGATATGGATTGGCACTCAGGTCGGCTTGTCCCGTTATAATATCGTAGGAAATAACTTCACCAACTACTCCTCACCGGACAATCAGCCGATGCAGGTACTGGCTATCGGCGAACCGGAAGAGGGCGGCCGGCTCCTGCTTGCCACGAATGCCGGACTGATGATTTTCAATAAGAACACGGGACAGATGAAGGTACAACCGGAGCTTGCCGGAAAAACAATCTATTCCGTCTGCCGGATGAATGACGGCTTTTTGCTGGGAACGTCGGAAGGCGTCTGTTTCTACTATGAACGCAATGAAAACGTGACGCGGCTTCTTCTTCAACTGAAAGGGGAAGTGATTTCCGGCATGCTCTATGATGACAGAACCGGTAACTGTTGGCTCGCGTCATTGACCAACGGAGTGTATTGCATTGATAACAATTTTCAGATAAAAAAGCACTATAACAAGCAGAATACGCCCGCCTGCTTCCTGACAAACTCAGTCAGGACATTGTGTCAGGACGATAAGGGAAGAATATGGATAGGCACGATGGAAGGGTTGCTTATTCTTGAACCGGAGACGGAAATTTTCCAACTCTGCCGCTTCTCTTCCGAAGACCCTACCTCGTTAGGACACAATTCCATCCGTTCTATTTTGAAAGACAACCAAGGCGGTATGTGGATCGGTACGTTCTACGGCGGACTGAATTATTATCATCCCTTGGCTCCTGCTTTCGGACGTCTGCAACATTCTGCATGGCGGAACTCTCTGAGTGACAACACTGTGAGCTGTATATCCGAAGAACCGGAGAGCGGGAATCTGTGGATTGGCACCAACGACGGCGGGCTGAATTACTACAACCGGAAAACCGGAAACTTCTCATTCTTTCGTGCGGGTACTTCCGCCAATTCCCTGAAGTCTGATAATATAAAATGTATATGGACGGATAAGGACGGAAGCGTCTATGTGGGCACTCATGGCGGAGGACTGAGCCGGCTGAACCGCAAGAGCGGCAGGATAGAGACATACGACTTCCCCCATTCGGTTTCCCTGAACAACAGTTGCTATTCCTTATTGGACGGAACAGATTTGGATGGAACAGAGTTGGACAGAACAAAGTCGGCCGGAACGCTTTGGGTAGGAGGGATGAACGGGCTTTTCCTCTTTGATAAACAGACAGGAGAACTCTCGCCGCATCCGTTGGCCAAGAAGCATAACAAACTGGAGAATGTACTGATATATACTTTGTTCCGCGACTCGAAAGGCCGAATCTGGATAGGAACGGAAGAAAGCCTGTTCCTGTATGCCGGCGGGAAACTGGAAGAACTGCATCTTTCTTCTTCCGCCTATCTGCACGGATTGATACAAGCCTTCTGTGTGTTGGAAGACAGCCGTCACGACATCTGGGTAGGCTCTTCCACAGGGCTGTACTGCTATAAAGAGGGCGCACCGACCGTATGGGAGCAATATACAATGAAAGATGGTCTGCCGAACGACTTTATTTATAGCATACTGGAAGATGAACGGGGGCGTTTGTGGCTCACAACGAACAAGGGCTTGTCCTGTTTCAACAGGGAAGACGGTACTTTCCTCAATTATACGAAGCAGGACGGACTGCCGCACGACCAGTTCAATTATTCCGGAGCTTGCAAGGCGAAGGACGGTACTTTCTTCCTGGGCTCTTTAGGCGGTGTCGCCTACTTCAAACCCTACGAACTGGGAGATAACCCGTATTCTCCGGACGCCGTTGTCACAGGAGCCGTAGTCTTTAATCAAGTGATTACGGATATGAAAAGCGATCGGGTACGCTATTATCAGGACGCGCAGGGGCGTATGCTCGGCATGTCGTTCCCTTCCGACCAGAAGTTGTTCAATATCCGGTTTGCCGTCATCAACTATTTGGCGGGCAAACGGAACCAGTTTGTTTACAAGTTGGAAGGATTTGAAACGGAATGGAACTATTCCCGTCATGTTTCATTCGCACGGGCGAGTTACTCCAATCTTCCGCCGGGCGAATATGTCTTTAAAGTGAAGGCATGCAACAACAACGGCAAGTGGAGTGAAGCGACCACCGAATTTTTCGTGCACATCATCCCGATGTGGTATCAGACTTGGTGGGCAAAGACCCTCTTTGCCTGTTTCTTCCTGGGGCTTCTCTTTTTCATCATCTACTTCTTCATAGCCCGTGCCAAGATGAAGATGCAGGTGAGAATCGAGCAGATAGAACGGAGCAAGATAGAAGAAGTCAGCCAGGAGAAAGTGCGTTTCTATATGAATATGTCCCATGAACTGCGCACACCGTTGAGCCTGATACTGGCTCCGCTGGAGGAGCTACTCGGGCAGAAAAGTGCGATAGACACTCCTGTGCGGCAGAAATTGGATTATGTATATAAGAATGGGCGGAAGCTGTTGCACATAGTCAATCAGTTGCTCGATTTCCGCAAAGTCGAAGCGGGAGCGCTACCGGTTCATGTGATGCCGGTGAATGTGGAAGGATTGTTGCAGGACGTTCTTGCCCTGTTTAATGAAAACGCGCAGAAGCGTGCTATCAGTGTCAGCATGGAGTCCGACCTGAAAGGGCGGCTGCTTCCGGCAGACAAGGCATATCTGGAGACTATCCTGATGAATCTCCTGTCAAACGCCTTTAAGTTTACGCCGGACGGTGGAAATATCTCGCTCTCTCTACACGCGGAGGGGGATACGTACAGTTTCACGGTGAGGGATAGCGGCATCGGTATATCCGCAGAACAGCTTGACCGTATTTTCGAACGTTTCTATCAGGTGGACGGGCAGCGGAAAGGAACAGGCATCGGACTGTCATTGGTGAAAATGCTCGTAGAGAAACATCACGGAACTATCACCGTGGCAAGTGAGCCCAACCGGTACACGGAATTTAAAGTCACTTTGCCTGCCGATATAAATACCTTCACGGAGAAAGAACGGGAATTGCCGGAACAGGAAGCCGTAGCAACCGTTTCTTCGCGGGAGCTACCGTTGCCTGATGAATATTTCTCCGGTGAAACTCCGGCTGCGGTATCCGAAGAAACGTCTCCGGACGGCGGACAACCGGAGACTGCCGGTGAAGAAGAACGTCCTACTATCTTGCTGGTGGATGACAATAAGGAGATGGTGGACTATCTGAAAGACAATTTCCGGCAGACGTATGTGACGCTTACGGCCGGAAACGGGGAAGAAGCGTTGGCTATCATGAAGGAACATCGGGTAGATATTGTCCTTTCCGACGTGATGATGCCGGGAATAGACGGAATCAAACTTTGCCAGTTAATCAAGAGAAATCTGCAAACCTGCCATATTCCGGTACTTCTGCTGTCCGCCAAAGGAAGTGTTGATGCGCAGACAGAGGGTATTCAGGCGGGAGCGGACGATTACATGGCAAAGCCATTCTCCATTCAATTGCTGAAAGGGAAGATAGCCAACCAGTTGAAAGCGCGCCAACGCTTGAAACATTATTATTCGAACACGATTGATATTGATACCGCCAAGATGACTTCCAATAATTTGGATGAGGAGTTTATGAGCAAAGCTATTCAGGTGGTGGAAGAGAATATCGGCAACGAGGGCTTCACGTCTGACGAACTGGCGGGCAAACTTTGCATGAGCCGTTCGTCGCTTTATCTCAAGATGAATTCCGTATCCGGTGAACCGCCCGCAAACTTTATCCGGCGTATCCGTTTCAATAAGGCTTGTAAGCTGCTGCTTGAGGGACGTTATTCCATTTCAGAGATTAGCAGCATGGTCGGTTTCGGCTCTTCTTCCTATTTCTCTACCAGTTTCAAGAAGTACGTAGGCTGCTTGCCCTCGGAATATGTAAAACAGCATACTAAATAACGTCAGTTACTCAAATTTATATTGAACTGACGTTAAATAAATCTATCGGGCTTATGCAAGATTTAGTTTTCCGGCCATAAGGAATTAGTCTTTTGCTATGCATAATTTTATTCGTCTGCCTATAGGCAAACTTGCGAATCGCTATAGGCATCTTTTCGTTTGCCTATAGGCGGACGAAAGCTCAACTATAGGCGGACGAATTAAGTTATGCACTGCCGGAAGTAATTTTATAGAGCGTAGTTATTACGTTTTCGTATACACACATTTAATGTCAGGTTTATCTTCTTTTTATACCTTTATTCCTTCTGTAGCTGTCTATAACCCCTGTTTTGGACGATTTTTAAGTTGAAATGAACGAAAACAAAGTCGTATTAGACACTATCAGATAAGGAAGAAATGAATTGAAAGTCTCGTTTCGGAGGGTTTACCTACATTTGCCTACAGAAAAACCAATCATTTGATATCATGAAAAAAGTAGTATTGATTTCATTCGTAATCTTATCTGCGGCAGCACAAATGACATACGCGCAAAAACAGGCGGTCATCAAGTTGACGGAGACAACATTGATGCACGAGATGCGTGCCACCCCTTATCCGCTGGATAAGGCTGTGGTAAATGACCGTGCCGTTTCTTTCCAGTGGCCGCTCCGTTCGGACATGAACTCGCAGGACAGTCCGTTGGACGGATTCGAACACAAAGTAAAGAAGGTAGATAAAACGAAAGTAACCTATCGGTTGCGTTACTCACAGGATGCCGGATTGAAATCGGGCGTCACGGAAGTGAAGACCCGCTGGCCGTTTTATAATCCGGAGAAACCGCTTGCAGCAGGTGTATGGTACTGGCAGTTCGGCTATGTAGAGGACGGACAGGTTACGTGGGGAAGCGTGCAGCAAGTCACCGTAGAAGAAAAAGAGGGGAAATTCTGTCCACCCTCGCTGAAAACAGTCTTGTCAAAGCTGCCTGCCTCTCATCCGCGTGTATGGATGATGAAGGACGATTGGAAAGACTTCATGAACCGCAATAAGGAAAAGGCGGAGAGACAATGGTATTTGGAACGTGCCGACAAGGTGCTTCAGACACCGATGAAATCGGTAGACGACATCAATACCTCTCAAGTGAAGAACCTGAAAAATGAAATGCAAATCAATTCGTACCTCACCCGTGAAAGCCGCCGTATCATTGATGCGGAAGAAGGAAACACCGAGGCATTGATACGGGCATGGTTACTGACGCAGGACACCAAATATAAGGAGGAAGCTATCAAGCGCGTATTCATCATGGCAGACTGGGATAAGCACCAGAATGTGAAGGGAGACTTCAACGCTTCCACTTTGTTGTCACTCTGCTCCATGGCGTATGACTCTTTCTACGACCAACTGACTGCCCCGCAACGGAAGCAACTGCTTGAAGCCATCAAGGAGAAAGGAGACGATATGTACAAGAACTTCAATAACCGGTTGGAAAACCACATTGCCGACAACCATGTGTGGCAGATGACACTCCGTATCCTGACCATGGCGGCATTCAGCGTTTACGGTGATTTGCCCGAAGCGGATACATGGGTGGACTATTGTTATAACGTCTGGTTGGCACGTTTCCCCGGACTGAACAAAGACGGTGGTTGGCATAACGGTGATTCCTACTTCACTGTCAACACCCGTACATTGATAGAAGTACCTTATTATTATAGCAAGCTGACCGGATATGATTTCTTCTCCGACCCTTGGTATCAGGGAAATATCATGTACACTATCTTTCAGCAACCACCTTTCTCCAAATCCGGCGGAAACGGAAGTTCGCATCAGAATGTGGGACGCCCCAACAGTATCCGTATCGGATATTTGGATGCGTTGGCACGTCTCACCGGAAACACGTATGCCGCCGACTTCGTGCGCCGTACCTTGAAAGTGGAACCGGAGTATATGAAGAAGGCCTTGTTGAGCAAGCCCGGTGATCTTGCATGGTTCCGCCTGCAATGTGACAAACCTCTGCCGGAAGGCGAGGGGCTGACATTGCTTCCTGCCGGCTATGTGCTTCCCGAAACGGGACTGGCTTCTTTCCAGACTAACTGGGACAGGGTAGGCGGCAACGCCATGTGGAGTTTCCGTTCCAGTCCTTACGGCTCTACTTCTCACGCACTTGCCAATCAGAACGCGTTCAACACATTCTACGGAGGACAACCGTTGTTTTATAGCAGCGGACACCATATCGAATTTACCGACGTGCACAGTATGCTGTGCCACCGTGCCACACGTGCTCATAACACTATTTTGGTGAACGGCATGGGACAACGCATCGGAACGGAAGGATACGGATGGATTCCCCGTTATTACGTCAGTGAGAAAATCGGCTATGTATTGGGTGACGCTTCCAATGCGTACGGAAAAGTTATCTCACCGCTTTGGCTGACACGTGGCGAGCAGTCCGAAGTGCACTATACCCCCGAGAACGGTTGGGACGAAAATCACGTAAAGACTTTCCGCCGCCACATCGTGAACTTGGGAAAGACGGGACTGATATTTATCTATGATGAACTGGTGGCGGATGAACCTGTCAACTGGAATTATCTCTTGCACACTACCGCCAATCCGATGACTGTCAACAAGTCAGACAACCGATTTGTACATATTCAAGCCACCAACCGCGGGGGAGCGTCAGACGCTTATCTTTTCTCAAGCGGAGCATTGCAGATGGATACCACCAGTCGTTTCTTTTATCCGGCAGAGAACTGGCTGCGTGCCGATGATAAAGGCAATTTCAAGAAATATCCGAATCATTGGCATTTCACCGCCACGTCGGAAAAGTCGCAAGTATATCGCTTTGCCACTATCATCAATACACACGCGCTGAAATATCCCGCCAAAGACCCCGAGATTTTGTCCGACGGACGTATCAAGGTGGGCGGATGGCTTATCAGCGTGAACCTGAAACCGAACGGTGCCCCTTCTTTCTTTATCCGCAGCACTAAGGAGAATGTGAATATCACATACAAAGGAGAAGCTACCATCGTCAGCGAAGACGGATACGAGACGGTTATGAGGGACGAATTGCCCGAACTGGAAATCTGATAGAAACATGAAAGATACGGAACTATGAGACATTCGAACTTTAAAATGAGAACTATATGCCTGTTGGCTGCCTTATCGGGCGTAGCTGTCTTGTCTGCACAGACTCCGGCGAAACCCCGTGTGCAGACTTCCGCCGCGCCGGAAGAGACTACGGTCTACAAACCTGACGGGAAGAAACCGGTAACGGTAATCGGTGTACCTTCAAACAAAGGGGAGGGGAAGCAGGACGTTTCCGGCAAAGCCGATAAACGGAAGAAGACGGTCGGTCTGGAAGGCGGACGCTATCTGGCACTGAAGACCAATGTGCTGTATGATGCCTGTGCTTTGTTGAACCTTGCGGTAGAAATGCAGGTGAGCAAAAAGATAACTGTGGAGCTGCCTTTGACTTGCAGCTTATGGGACTTGGGGAGTGAGCACGGTGTACGTACCGTAGCGTTGCAACCGGAAGCCCGTTGGTGGATGGGAAACGAAGCGGGGCGGGGACATTTCGTCGGACTGCACGCTCACGTGGCATGGTTTAATGTGAAGTGGAACGATAACCGTTATCAGGACGTAGACCGACCCTTGTTGGGAGCGGGACTAAGTTACGGTTACAAACTGCCCTTGTCCGAACATTGGGGAGCGGAATTTACTTTGGGACTGGGGTATGCCAATATGAAGTATAACACCTATTATAATGTAGACAATGGCGCGCTGTTGGATACCCGTGTCCGTCATTACTGGGGAGTAACCCGTGTGGGAGCGTCACTGGTATACCGCTTCTGACTTTGACAGGAACATACATATAAATAATATGATAACAATATGAGAAAAAGTTTATATATACTGGCACATTGCGCTTTCCTGTTGTTCACCGTTCTTCTGGCGAATGGATGCAGCCTGCATGAAGAACCGGAAATGACCCCTGACGGCGAATGGGGAGTAGACCCGACAGCAGTGACGCTGAACCTCAATCTGACAATGAACCTTAGTTTGGCGGAACGTGCGCCGGTGACGGTCAGCCGTGCGGCGGAAACTAAATATCTGCGACGTTTTATCGTTGAGGCTTACTTGGATAGACAAGTAGTTGCCCGGCAGACGGTGTATGAGGAAGATTTCAACCGTTCCACTTTGCCCGTCAGCATGAAGTTGCATGCCCGCAATTACCGCATTCTGGTATGGGCTGACTACGTGAACTCGGAAACACCTGAACAGGGACTTGTGTATGACGCGGAGAATCTGGCTTTTATTCTTCCTGCGGGAAAATATATAGGGAACAGCCGATACAAAGATGTATTTGCCGCTTCCACATCGGCAGACCTTACTTCTTACCGCAACCAGTGGGGAGCTGAAACCGGACTTGATGTTGCATTATACCGTCCTGTGGCACGTTATGAACTGATAGCCAAGGATGTGAAGGCGTTTCTTAACAAGCTCGCCACAGGAGGACTGAAAGGCGAGAACTTTACCGCCCGTGTGAAGTACAGCGATTATCTGCCTACGGGTTATAATCTAATGGATGACGTGCCCAAGAACTCGCTGATGTATATGGAATACAAAGTGGATTTTGAACGTCCCGCGGATGGTACAGAAGAACTGAAACTGGGATTTGACTATGTACTGGTCAGTGCCGGAGAAACCGCTTCCATCCCTGTGGAACTGGAGATACTGAACGAGAAGAATGAAGTACTGGCACGTACCGTATTGCGTATTCCTTGTGAAAGAGACAAGAATACGACCGTACGCGGCAACTTCCTGACTTCCGACGTGAATGGCGGAATAGGTATCGACCCCGGTTACGATGGTGACTTGGAAGTAGACCTTGGAGAATTATAAAACAGAATGAATTACATAAAGAATTGCTTAACCATAAAAAATTAAGAACATGAAAAAGAACTTATTTTATTCGCTGATGACTTTGTGTGCGGTGCTTTTTGCATCCTGCGGACAGGAAGAAATTGTTTCGGACAATGGAAATGGAGCTAAAGCGCCTGTTACTATCTCTGTACAGGCTCCTGTAAATAATCCCCTTAGCCGTGCGGGTGTCACTGTGCCTGATGGCTATACTATGCAGTGTATCATGCAACTATTGGATGCAGATGGCAATACGGTAGGTGCGCAGGATATTAAGCCGGTTGCGGACGGCAAGGTGTCTTTCACTATTTCAGTGGATGAGCAGAAAGATGCGGCTAAAGCACTATTCTGGGCTGAATATGTTCCGACAGCGGATGTTGCCAATAAAGTATATAATACTTCTGATTTGAGAGCTGTAGGATATAACAAAGCGTCATTCGATATGACTGATGCCGCGTTGATGGCAGCTTGTGACGCTTTCTGCGGAAAGTTGGAAACTATCGGTAATGCCAGTGTGACATTGAAACGCCCGTTTGCTAATATTAGTGTGCAGCCGAAGAATCCGATGCAGGCAACAGGTGCTACCAATCTGGAAGTGAAATACAGTGCTTTGAGCGGATATGATATTTTGGAAGGTAAATGTACTGCCACTGCTCCTGTAACTTATACGAATGCTAGTTTTAATCCGGCAGATGGGGCTTGGTTCTCTAATTTCTTCTTTGCTCCTGCGGACGTGACAAAATTCGGGGGAGAGGTTAGTATGGCATTGACTGGCGGATATGAAAGAACGATAACAATACGTGCTGACGCATTGCCTTTGGATGTTAATATGCAGATTATGGCGAAGTTTGAGATTGGTGATGGTAACTTTGAGGTTGATGTAGAAGTAGACCCTGATTACGAGGCTTTGGAAATGAAAGTCGGCAGTTATATCAATGCGGAAGGTAAAGTGGTACGTGACGCGGCAGATGCTGTCGGTATCGTTTTTGCGATGGAAGCTATCGGCAGTGATGTTCCGGCTAATTATCCTGCGGAACTTCAAGGGAAAGAAATTGCCGGATATGCGGTAGCGATTGAGAATGTGGCGACTGGTCGCCAGTCTCTTAATACCGAATTATTGACGACCTTAATTGAAACTGAGAAAGCGCTAACTAATGGAACCCAGACTACGGATGCTTTGTTTACTGGCATTGGAGATGTTACGTTTAAAACAACTTATGAGAAGTGGGTGGGAGAACATACTTTGAACAGTGAAAATCTTACTGCATGGTATATCCCTACGTTGGTACAATTGAGTGCATTTATGAATACATTGTTTACAATGAAAGATATTCCTGCTACTGGTAGTGACGATTTCAGGAGTATGAGTGAGTTTGGCTTTGTTAATGGTAAAATGTTTGATAGAGATGTAATTGCTACAGTAAACTATGCTTCTAGTACAATTAATAATCAAGGCAATATTTCGGGTGTACGTATCAATGTTGTTGATGGCGCAGTAACCAATGCGCAAGAAGCTGGTATTGATGTAAAAGGTAAAGTCAATCAGCAAGCTCTTTGCCGCCCGATGATTACCATCTTCAAATAATCTTTGAACACTCGACCTTATTCAATAGGAGATTTAAGAAAGTGGGATACCCCCATTCCACTTTCTTACTCTCTTCTTCATTGAAACTTTTGAAAATAGCCCCTAATCTTATACCTAGAAACGAAGATAATATGCACACCAAATTTCGCCTATCGGTTTACCTTTTGTTCGTTGTACAGTTGTTCATCGGCTGTTCATCTGACCCGCTGCCCGAACCGGACGTAACGCAGCCCGAAACGCCCGCCGGAGTTCCCGACGCTTATCAGGATAAGATACGGACACAACCCTATCCTAAAGCAGATAATGAACTATATCTGAATCCTGCTCCTCTTATTGTTCCCCAAGCAATGAAAACAGGCGAAAGACTGCAATTCTCCCTCTCACGCACCGAAGATTTCAGCAGCCCCGAAACTGTGGTTACCGAACCGCAAGAATGGTGTATGTATAATCTCCATCGCCGACTGGATACCGGCACATGGTTCTGGCGCTTCCGTTCTACAAATGCCAATGGAAATATGCCCGGTGAATGGAGTACAACTTATCAATTTGAAGTGAAAAACGATGCACCGGAATTTGTAACACCTGCTTTTAATATATTCCTTGAAAACGCTCCCCGTCTGCATCCCCGTCTTTACTGTTTCCTTGACGACCGTATCGAAGAAGCCCGCAGCCGTGTAACTTCACATCAGGAATACAAAGAACTGCAAAGCCGTGCTTCTCAGGCTTTGAACACCGACTATACGACAATGGCTGATATATATAGCCGTGCCGAAGAACTCCGGCAACACGCTACCTATCTCTATCAGGCTTATCACCTGACTCAAAAAGAAATTTATGCGGAAAAGTTGCGTCAGCTTCTCGAAGCCTTGGTCACTGCTCCACCTACTGACAAACAGCTTTTTGCGTCCAACTTTATCGCTACTAACATCGCATGGTGTCTCGTCGCAGCTTATGACTTGCTTTATGACAACCTGTCTGCTTCCGACCGCACCGCTGCCGAAGAACAGATGATGCGTGTAGCCCGCTATTATTATAAGGTAAATTGTGGTTATCAGGAAAACCATCTCTTTGACAATCATTTTTGGCAGCAGAATATGCGTATCCTCTTCCAAGTGGCTTTGTCGCTCTATGACAAACCAACCTGTTCTTCCGAAGTACTGCCGATGATGGAATATTATTATGAACTGTGGACAGCCCGCGCACCTGCTTCGGGTTTCAATCGTGACGGCATTTGGCATAACGGTACAGGATACTTTAGTGCCAATATCTTGACTTTGGCATATATGCCGGCTTTATTCTCCTATATTGCCCGTCAGGACTTTTTGCAGCATCCGTGGTATCGGAATGCGGGACGTTCAATGGTCTATACCTGTCCGCCGAACTCGAAAACCAACGGCTTTGGTGACAACAGCGAAAAAGGAACCGAACCCAATCGCCTGATTGCCGCTTTTGCCGATTTCCTGGCGTGCGAAACGGGTGATTCTTATGCCGGTTGGTATGCCGGAGAATGTAGTGAGTTAGTGCGTAAGGACTATGAATTACGCCTGTACCGTATGTGCACCAACCGGAATTACGATACGTCTTTCCCTTCGGATGCGGCTAAAATGGTGTGGTATAAAGACGCGGGGGAAGTAGCTATGCACAGTTGCCCGGATGATAGGGAAAAAGACCTTGCACTCTCGTTCCGTTCCAGTACATTTGGTTCGGGCAGCCACACTACCGCCAGTCAGAATGCTTTTAACTTATTATATAAAGGTGTTGATGTCTATCGTAGCACGGGCTATTACCAGAATTTCAGTGACGCGCATAACCTGATGTCTTATCGCCATACCCGTGCGCACAATACGTTGTTGGTGAACGGCATAGGTCAGCCTTATTCCACCGAAGGCTATGGCAGTGTGATGCGTGCCATGGGCGGACAACATATCAGTTACTGTCTGGGCGATGCTTCGCATGCTTACAAGGGTATCAGTAATGACCCGATGTGGATAGATTATTTCAAACAGGCAGGTATCACGCAAACGCCCGAAAGTGGTTTCGGTGCTACACCATTGACTAAATATCGCCGCCACATACTGATGCTTCATCCTGCTACGGTGCTGATATATGACGAGTTGGAAGCTTCGGAAGCTGTCCGTTGGGAATGGCTGTTGCATAGTCCCGCGAAGTTCGGAATCGACGCAACGAAAAACACGTTGGCTACGAATAATAACACCAAAGGTTTTGTGGCTGTGACCCGACTGTTCGCAGGACACGTCTTTGCCCTGTCACAGACGGATAAGTTCGTTGTACCGCCCGCTGTCACCGGAGCGGAATATTCCAACCAGTGGCATCTGACTGCGCGGGTGGATGGCAGTTCCGCCACCCGTTTTCTGGCTGTCATTCAGGTGGGTGATACGCAAGAATCCGTCCCTGTCGTCCGCCGTGACGGTGATGCATTCAGTGTGGGAGACTGGACGGTTGAGGCTGTTCTCGATGCTTCCAGAACTCCGAAACTTACGGTGACCCATCGCACGGAACCGGTCGTATTCAGTTATGGAACGGATAATCCCGTATTGAACGGTGCGTCTTATCCCCGTCAATCCGCCGGCTCTTCATTGCTTTATGACGCGATGGACGGGACTTGGCAAGTGACGGAAATGACCGACCGGACACCGGTGTCTACCCGTGCAATCAGCCGGTAACAAAACAATTGAAATATAAGTGAATATAAATAACGAATAGAATATCATGAAAAGTAAGATTATTAGTATTTTATTTCTGTTTGTCGGTATATCCGGCATTCACGCCCAAAGTCTGACCGTCACCGGAAAGGTGGTGGACAACGAAGGACTGGAAGTGATTGGGGGAAATGTAACTGTGAAAGGCAAAACGAACACAGGTACTATCACCGACATTAACGGTAAATACACCATTACCGTCAGCGACCCGTCCAAAGATGTACTGGTCTTTTCCTTTATCGGTCTGGAAAATATGGAAGTTCCCGTGAAAGGAAGGAAGCAGATTGACGTGACTATGAAAGCGGCATCCGTACTGCTGGACGAAGTGGTGGCTATCGGCTATGCCACGGTGAAGCGTAAAGACCTGACCGGTTCTGTCGCTTCCGTCAGAAGTGATGATTTGCTCAAAGTTCCTTCGTCCGACGTCACCCAAGCCCTTGCGGGACGTATGGCGGGTGTGCAGATTATACAGACGGACGGACAACCCGGTGCTGCCATGTCAGTACGTGTGCGTGGCGGTATATCCATTACGCAGAGCAACGAACCGCTTTACATTATCGACGGATTCCCGACGGAAGACGGGATGTCCAGTCTCGACCCTGCCGATATTGAAAGCATTGATGTGTTGAAAGACGCTTCGGCTACCGCTATCTACGGTGCTCGTGGAGCGAACGGGGTAGTGGTAATCACCACTAAAAGCGGCGCGAAAAGCGAAGGAAAGGCAACTTTGACTTTCGACTCTTATGTAGGTGTACGTACACTTGCCAAACGCCTGAATGTGCTGAGTGTGGAAGAATTCGTACTGGCGGATTATGAAAGGACATTAGGCAACGCCACAGACCCCGGAGAAAGTATGCGGGCATGGCAGAACCGTTACGGCGGCTTTGTCGATTTACATGAGAATTACGGCAACCGTGAAGGTATCGACTGGCTCGACCGCACTATGGGACGTACTACCGTCACGCAAAACTACCGCGTAGGCGTGAACGGTGGCAATGATAAACTGAATTATAATATGTCTTATGGCTACTTCAAGGACGAAGGAGCCATGGTATATAGCGGAAGCGACAAACATAATATCTCGCTTAGTGTAAAGAGCGAAGTGAACAAGCGCCTTTCCGTCACAGGACGTATCAACTTCGATTATCTGAAAGTGTATGGCGCGGGTGTTGCCGGAAACGGTACGAACGAAGGCGGTAGCAATGTGGACGCGAAGTTCAACAAGATAGTGCAGATACTGCAATACCGCCCTACAATCGGTATCCGTGGAAGTGACGCCGAGTTGTTGGCGGGTGAAGACCCTGTATTGAGTGATGCGGAAGGTAACGTGATGCAGAATCCGTTGATAGCCGCTGCCGAAGAAAAAGACAATAAGGAAACACGCACGTTGCAAGCCAACGGCGGACTGACTTTCAAGATTATGAAAGGACTGACCTTCCGTAATAATACGGGTATGCGTTATCAACTTTACCGCCGGGAGCTTTTTTATGGCGACCAGTCTATCATGGGAAGGCGCAACGGTATCTACGGCTCTATCAGAAATACGGAAACCGGAAGTTTCCAGACCTCTAACGTACTGACTTACGACAAACGTTTTCAGAAGAAGCATAAGGTGGTCGTGCAACTGGGACAGGAATTTGTGAAACGTTGGACACGTGTGCTTGAATCCGGTGTCAGCGGATTGCCTACTGACGAATTTATTTTGGGAGATATGAGCCTTGGTACTCCGTCCGTTGCTTCGTCCGATGAAAATTATGACGACAACCTGCTTTCTTTCTTCGCCCGTCTCAACTATGACTTCACCGACAAATATCTGTTCTCCGCCACATTCCGCGCGGACGGCTCTTCCAAATTCGGCAAGAACAACAAATGGGGGTACTTCCCCGCCGTATCGGCAGCCTGGCGTGTGAGCGAAGAAAATTTCATAAAGAGCCTGAACCTCTTTTCCGACCTGAAATTCCGTATCGGATACGGTTTGGCCGGTAACAACCGTATAGGTAGTTATAACAGTCTTGCCCTGATGTCTTCTATTGTCACCGCCACAGGGGATAATCTCACTTCCGGTTACGCTTCCAAACAGATTCCGAATCCCGACCTGAAATGGGAGGCGAACAAGACATTTAATATGGGAGTGGACTTGGGTTTCCTGAACCAGCGTATCACCGTTTCGCCCGAATTTTATATTAACAGAAGCAGTAATCTGCTGCTGAATGCCCAATTACCTTATTCTTCGGGCTATCAGACCATGTTGATAAACGCGGGTGAAACGAAGAACGTGGGTGTGGAACTGACTGTGAATACAGTGAATTTCTCCACAAAGAAATTCAGTTGGAATACTACGCTGACATTGTCGCACAACAAAAATTCCGTGAGGGCGCTGACCGGTGAAGCGGTACAACTTTATGAAGCCAAGTTCGGCTTTAATCAGAACACGCACCGTATTGCTGTCGGAGAACCGTTGGGACAATTTTACGGTTACATCACCGACGGTTTGTATCAGGTGGATGATTTCAACTATGACGCTTCCACCCAAACTTACACGCTGAAAGACGGTGTGCCTTATCATGGTGATAAAGGCAGGATTCGTCCGGGAATGTGGAAGTTCAAGAATCTGACCGGTGACGATGTTATCATCGACGAGAATGATAAAACGGTCATCGGCAACGCCCAACCGAAATTCTATGGCGGTCTGAACAACTCTTTCACCTACAAAGGTTTTGATTTGAGCATATTCCTTACTTTCAGCTATGGCAACGAAGTGCTGAACGCTACCAAACTGACCACCAGTAAAATAGGCAGCCAGAATTATAATGCATTGGACGTGATGAACAGCTCCAACCGTTGGATGACAATCAACTCCGCCGGACAGACTGTGACCGACCCCGCGGAACTGGCAGCCTTGAATGCCGGTAAAACGGTGGCCGCCTACCATGATGCACAGCAAGGTGACAATTATATCCACTCTTGGGCGGTAGAGGACGCTTCCTATCTGAAACTAAGCAATGTGACCTTGGGATATACATTCCCGAAACACTTGATTGCGAGAGTCGGATTGAAGAACCTGCGTCTGTATGCTACTGGCAACAATCTGCTGACATGGACAAAATATACCGGATTCGACCCGGAAGTATCCACCATGAAAAGCGGCTTGACACCGGGTGTCGATTTCGGGGCATATCCGCTCAGCCGTTCCTTTATTTTCGGTCTTAACGTAGCTTTCTAATTCATTAAATATATAGCATCATGAAAAAGATACACCTATTATATATAACATTCGCCTTGTTGCTTACAGGACTTACCTCTTGCGAGGACTTGCTGACGGAAGAACCCAATTCAAAATATGACCGCGACCGCTACTTCGATTCGGAAGAAAAAGCGGAAATGGCTGTCATGGGGATATACAGTTCCTTGTCGGATTTCAATCATTACGGTTGGTATGAAATGGCTGCTCCTGCATCGGATGATACCTACTATACCGCCCGTACACAATCCGACAATCAGGTTCACGACATCGCGCACTATCAGCTCAACTCCACGAATACATGGATTGAAAGTCTGTGGAAACTGAAATATGAGGGAATCGACCGTGCCAACCTGACTATTGACGGCATCAGCGGCATGACGGGATACGGTGAAAACACCCGTTTGAAAGCATTGGAAGCCGAAGCGCGTTTCCTGCGTGCCTTTCTTGCGTTCGACCTGGTGAAAGGTTGGGGGGATGTCCCTTTCAAAACCTCTTATTCTTCATCTTATGAATCCGCCTTCGGCGAACGGATAGACCGCGAGACGATTTACGATGAAATAATAACCGACCTGACTTTCGCTAAGAATAACCTCGACTGGGCGACAGCTTCTTCCACTCCCGAACGGGTGACGCAGGGAGCAGCCCGCGCATTGCTGATGCGTGTATATCTGCAACGCGCCGGATACAGCCTTCATGCCAACGGGCAGTTGGTGCGTCCGGACGACAGCAAGCGCAAAGAATACTTCGATGCAGTGATAAAAGAATGGGAAGCCTTTGAGGATAAAGGATACCATGACTTTCATGACGGCGGCTATGAAGCGCTTTTCAAAAGTTTCTCGCAAGGCGTGTTGAATACAAAAGAAAGTCTTTGGGAAATTGCTTTCTATCATTCGCAGGGACGCCGCAACGGTGGAGCTTGGGGGATTTATAACGGCCCGCAGGTGGCGGAACCTACCGGAATCTCTCCGTCTGAAGCTAATAATTACATGGGACGTGCCAATGGTTTCTTTATTGTAGTTCCCGAATGGCGCAGCTTCTTCGAGGAGAAGGATAAGCGTCGTGACGTGGCGGTTTGTACTTATCGCTACACTTGGAACGCTACTAAAAAAGAGCATGTAAAGGAAGAAAGAAGTGCCGGAAGCTGGTATGTCGGAAAATGGCGCAGGGAATGGATGCCGAAAGACTCATGGAACAAGAATATCAATTATGCCGATGTGAATTATTGTCCTTTACGCTATGCCGATGTCGTATTGATGGCCGCCGAAGCGTACAATGAGACAGGAACCGACCGTGAGAAAGCATGGAGACTGCTGAATAGCGTCCGTACGCGTGCCGAAGCCACCTCTATAACAGAAGAGAATTATGAAGAGATGATGAGCGCACGGAAAAAAACGCATAACTTGACTTTTATTGACGACTCGACTCCCGAAGGAAAATTCCGCACGGTTCTCTATTGGGAACGTGGTCTTGAGTTGGCTTTTGAGGGGCAACGCAAGTACGACCTGCTCCGTTGGGGCGTGTTGGGTAAAGCTCTGAAACTATTTGGTGAAGCCAGTTCCGTGAATCAGAAAGAGAACAAGCCTTATCCCGCTTACCGTAATTTCATGGAAGGCAAACATGAACTCTTTCCCATCCCTTTGAAGGAAATGCAAAGTAATCCGAAACTCAATGGAATGAATAATAACGGCTACTAGTGCCCCCCTCGATAGAGGTATATACCGGAAAAATATACAAAAATAGTTTGCCAATTCAAAGAAAAGCCGTACTTTTGCAAGCCGATTATTATCACAAAATGATAAGAGATTAATTCATAGCAAGTTAGTCCTCCTTTGTCCGGGGAGGCTGATATGTGGTGAAGAAAATTTTTAGTAGTAACATTTAAAAAACAAAATTAGAGTGGATACTTTAAGTTACAAGACCATTTCTGCAAACAAAGCGACCGTAACCAAAGAATGGGTTATCGTTGACGCTACAGACCAAACTTTAGGTCGTCTGGGAGCAAAAGTTGCAAAATTGCTGAGAGGAAAGTACAAACCAAACTTTACTCCTCACGTAGACTGCGGTGATAACGTTATCATCATCAATGCAGACAAAGTAAAACTGACTGGTAACAAATGGAATGACAGAGTTTATTTGTCATATACAGGTTATCCTGGTGGTCAGAGAGAAATGACTCCTGCCCGTTTGATTGCAAAACCGAACGGAGAAGAGAGATTACTGAAAAAAGTAGTGAAGGGTATGCTTCCTAAGAATATCCTGGGAGCTAAATTGCTGAACAACTTGTATGTTTACGCTGGTAGCGAACACAAACATGCTGCACAGAACCCGAAAATGATTGATATTAATTCATATAAATAAGATATAATGGAAGTAGTAAAT